>Ga0114918_10001890_pt1 | contig 18816 bp, 18 predicted proteins | sample LantaG_FD_87015 | JGI IMG/M metagenome (GOLD analysis project Ga0114918, IMG submission 87015) | Deep subsurface microbial communities from Baltic Sea to uncover new lineages of life (NeLLi) - Landsort_02402 metaG | ecosystem: Environmental > Aquatic > Marine > Oceanic > Sediment | place... | reverse complement strand
GGGAGGCAGCGTCTGTACAGCAATGTGTGAGTATGTTCCAAAAATCGCCGCCGTGGCGGCGGCGAGAGGGGAGCGTCTTTCGAAAATTGTGGGGGTGGGGGGGTGGGGGGGGGACGGAAGTGAAAGAAGGGGACGAGACAAGTCAATTCTTTTTTTGTTTTTTTCTGTTAAAAAAAAGCGCCGCGAGGGGGCCATCTCTCGTCGGAGGCTCACAAGGCGAATCGCTGCGTAGGAGAGCATGCGTTTGTTTTTTTATCTAGTGATGCTGCGTTTTTCTGACGGTTTTGGGGGGGAAGTGCAAAAATTTCTTGCTGTCATCTCTATCGCTCGCGCACGCGCGAAAGCAAACCCGGGGTTTTTTCAAAAAAGAAGGGCTTCCCACCTCTCTCCTCCTCCTCTCCCTACTCCTGCTGCTTCCTCTCGGCCTCGACCAGCAGCTCGTTCGCCACCAGAGCGGTGATCGTCGACGCGGCCGTGATCGAGAGAGCGGTCAGCGGGTCCTGCCCGCGCCAGACGCAGTAGGAGGTGACGGCGAGCGCGCCCATGCCCGCCGAGAGGAAGTCGTAGGAGGCGAAGCGCTGCTGTTGTGGGTTGTTGTGGTGGTGGTGGTTGTTTCCGTTGTTTTTTGGAGTGTTTTGGGTATTTTTTGTGAGTCGTGCGTGAGCGAGAGGAGGAGGAGGAGAGGAGGGAGAGAGACAGTCGGGGTTGAAAGGAAGAAAGAAGAAAGATAAGAAGAGCCGAAGCCGAAGGAAGCCGAAAAAAACGAATGCTTTCTTTTTCATTGCGTCTCTTCGCTTCCCCGGTTCTGCGCCTTCCGCTGCTCGATCCCCATTCTGAACTTGCAGGCGCGGTCGCTCCGATGTCGACGACGCTCTAACGGCTTCGACGAGGTCGCGGAGGGGGCAGAACAGGGCGCGGCGCGCGCGGCGAGATGCGTTTCGAGATGCACTCGCCATTGAAAACTTTTTCGGCTCTTGTTTTTCTTGGACAGCAAATGGCAAACGTTTTTTTTTTGCTTCGCTGCCGCAGGGCCTTCCGCGCCTCGCTTCCGCGTAAAGCCCCCCAAAGATCGAAAACAACAGTCATCTCTCTGCTTCCCCAAAAGAAAAAAGAGCGCGCTGGGGGGCCTACCTGCAGCGACGCGAGCGGGGAGTCGCCGCCTTGCGTCGAGTCGCCGCGGGGCGGCCGAATGGCGGCACACAGCGAAGATGACCTCTTCGTCGTCGCGGGGCGAGCGGCAAAGGTGGGCCTGGCCGCAGGCGCCAGCGTGGTTCGGGTGAGAGCGGAAGCCATGACGAGCTGAGAGGGGAGGGAGGGGGGGTGCTGCTTCTGCTGCGGAAGAGGGAGGGAGGGAGGGAAGAGAGCGGAAGGGGGGCGAGGAGCAAGAAGAAGATAGAAAAAAGTGAGCTAAAAAAAAAAGCGGAAACTTTTTCGCCCTTTTTCTTTGAAAGTATCCCGAGCAGCAGCAAGCTTCCTCCCGTCCTCCTCCTCTCTCAACACCCGACTGCCGTTTTGCTACTGAAGAAGAATAAGAAGAAAGGAGAAAACTCACAGAGAGATCTACAAAACAAAACAGAAACGACTGAGCAAACAAAAACACACGAAGGAAAAAGAACAAGGAAGAAGAAAGGTCGAGAAGTCTCTCGACTACCTCATGAAAAAAAAACACCTCTCTTTCTCTCTCTCTCTTCCCCCGTTTTGGATTCACCCCCCGCGCTCTCTCTATCTCCCCCGCTCTCTCTCCCCTGTTATCAGATTGATGCCAAAGGAAGGCAACACAAAACCCCAAAAACAAACTCATTTTGATCCACTCTCAGTTGATCTTGATCGCCTTTTCCAAACCACCGCCCCCTCCGCCGCCCCTCCTCGCCGCGCCTCTCGCCCTGCCACCACCTGCCCCGGCAGCGTGCTCCAGGCCCAGGAAGCACGTATCATTCCCCTGGTTGAACCCTCGGGGCTGCTTGGCCGGGAGGCGGTCCGAGATCACGTCGGAGTCCTCGAGGTACTCGGGTGCGCGGTTAGCGAAGCAGATGGCGAACTTCCAAGAGCTCCACTCCTTGTCCGAGACCGACGAAGAGTTTTTTTTCTTCCCGCCCGCGCTCCCGTTGCCGGTGCCGGTGCCGCCGCCGCCTCCCGAGGCTCCGGCCCCGCGCAGGCGCGCCCTGATCCGGGGCTTGATGTCCGCGAGGGTCTCCCCGACGTCGATGCGGACGAAGAAGGGGTCGCCGTGCGGGGAAGCGGGGCTGCCGGCGGTCGGGCCCGGGAGAGCAGCGGGGGCCGGGGCAGAGACGGGCGAAGCAGCGCCTCCCGCCGCTGCCGCTGCCGCTGCAACAAGAGCACCGGCAGCGGGAGCAGCAGGAGTAGGAGCGGCGTTGTCTACGGAGAAGTGGTAGACGTGGAGGATGATCGCGTTTCGGTCCAGAGGCTCCTGGTGTTTTTTTGTTTTTTTGAAGAGAGGGAAAGAGAGAGAAGGGAGTTTAGAGAAGAAAGAAGAAGAAGAAAAAGAAAAAAAACGAAAACGAAAAGAAGAGAAAACTTCTGCAACTCCCCCCCACACTCTCCACTCACCCTCTCGTCCTCCTCCACGGGCTCGGCCCGCAGCGTCCAGTAGCAGTCGTTGATCGTCTCGACCCTGTCGAACGGCTCGAACACCTTGAAGATCCGGGAGCAGTAGATCTCGACCAGCCTGATCCCCTGCCGCCACCTCTCCCTGGAGGCTTCTGCGCCGACTTTCGCCGTGAGCTCCTCCAGCGCGTCCGCGACAGACGCCTCGCGAGGCAGCATCAGCGTGTGCGTGACCGGCGAGCCCCCGGCGGGGAACCACTCGACGCGCAGCGGCTTGAGCAGCTCCAGGCGAGGGAGCGGCATGTCGATCACTTCATAATAAAGAGTGGTCGAGGGAGTCTGGTAGTGAACCAGAGCGGCGTCGAGCGACGCGACGCCGCGGTGGCGCATGGGGCCAGGCTTGGGGCCTCCAGTGTAGCCGTTGTGCTGGGTGAGGCGGACGTGGTCTCCGTCGATCGGTGGGGGGATGGGAGGAGGGGCGGAGGAAGCGGAAGAGTTGGTTCCGTCGCCGGACTTTTTCTTCTTCTTTTCATCGCCTCCGTCGCCGCTCTGCTCCCGCTCCTCGTCCTCCTCCGCAGCAGAGGCGGCGGCGGCGGCGGCCCGGGAGCGGAGCGCCGCCGCCAGCGCGCCCGTCACGCCGTCGTAGTCCATCTCCCCGGACAGCTCCAGGCTGAACCCAGCCTCCTTCGGGTCCGACAGCCTCTTGAACGTGACGACGCGGCGGGCCTTCACGTACTCGAGGAAGCGGTTGGCGTGCGGGTGGCGGATGATGGACGTCGCCGTTGCCGTTGCCGCTGCCGCTGCCGCCGATGGAGAAGAAACGGCCGCCGCCGGCTTTTCTCCGCCGCTCGCGGTGGGGCCGCCGTCTGCCGCGGTCTCCATGGCCTCGGCCTCGTCGCCGTTGTCGTCCTCGGCGACCCTCCTCTGGAACACGACGATGTCGCCGTTCTCCAGCTGCGCCTCGGCCAGCGTCTGGTCGGGGCTGATCCGCTCGACCATGACCGACGGGTCGAACTTGATCTCCTCGAAGACCTCAACGCAGTCGCGCGGGTTCTCGTCGCCGCCGACGCCGAGCACCGGAGCCAGCGCCGCCGCCAGCGCCGCCCCCGTCGTCACCGCGCGGGGCACCAGCGCGTGGCCCGAGTAGCGCAGGGTCCCCGCGACGGGGTCGTAGTGCTTGAAGAAGAGCAGGATGTCGTCGTCGCTGAGCTCCGGAAGCGCCTGGAACGAGTCGCGGGCCGGGACGGCGCTGCGCGGCGCGTTGGCACAGAGGTCGGCAGGCGTGATGACCGCAGCGGAAGAGTTGGCTCGAGCGGCGTCGACCATCGCTCGCACCGCCGCGCCCGCGGGCCCTCCCGCGTCGGGAGTCTCGATGTAGAAGTCGATGCCGGCGCTGCCGCCTCCACCTCCGCGCAGGTTGTTGTTGCCGAAGCCGCCGCCACCGCCGCCGTTGTAGGAGCCCGTCTGCGCCGTGACTTTCAGCTCCAGGTCGCTCATCGTCAGCGAGGCGTCGCCGCCGCCGGGCGCCAGCGAGGCCAGCGGCTTGGAGGGGCGGTAGGTGTGGTTCTGCCTTTTGGCCCACATCCACCAGCGCTGCTTGTCGGCAGGGATCGGGTCCTTCGGGGGGAGAGGAGAAGGGGGAGCAGCAGCAGCGGCGGAGGCGGTCTTTCTCGAGGCCTTCCTGCCTCTCTTTGCGGTCCCGTCGCCGCCGTTTTCGTCGCCGCCGCCGTTTCCTTCCTCTTCGTCTCCACCACCTCCGCTTTTGCTCGCGACCAGCGCCACGCCGGCCATCTCCTGCGCGTCCGCCACCGTCGCCTGCTTCTTGACGCGGAGCCTCCCCGTGATGGGAGGCACGGCGTCGGCAGCGGCGGCGAGCGCGGCGTCGTCGAGGGGGGCAGCGGCGGCCGCAGCGGCGGCCGCCGCCGCGTCGGCGCCGCCCTTCTTGTTGTTGTTGTTGTTCCCGTTCGCCGCCACCGCCACCGCAGCAGCGGACGCGGCCTCCGCCGCGATCTTCGCCGCCTCCTCCGCCGTCCTCTCCGCCGCCTCGGCGGCGAGCAGGTCGAAATCAACCAGATCGAAGAACCGCCCTCCCTTCTCGAGGGCGGCGGCAAAGTCGTCGTCGGTCGCGCCGCGCACGATCGAGTACAGGTGCGCCTCCGCCTTCTCCCTGCGGCGGCGCTCCTTGCCGGCCACCTCGGCCCGCAGGCGCGCGCGCACGTGCTCGTGGACGTCGTTCTCGGTGACCTCGCACATGACCGAGGGCCAGTCCGAGACGCGGACGTAGACCAGCATGTAGGCGTTGGAGAACTTGGCCAGACGCGGCGGCGGAGGCGGAGGGGGAGGCGCGACGACGACGGGAGGAGGTGGGACGACCGTGTCGCCGTTGGTGCCTCCGTTGGCAGCAGCAGCTGCGTTCGCGGTAGCAGCAGCAGCGGCGGCAGCAGCAGCCGCGGCAGCAGCAGCGGCGGCGTTGGCCGCGGCGATCCCGCCCCCGCCGAACTGGTCGTCGACCGCCGCGCGCCGCGCCTCGCGCGTCACTCTCTCGTCGTCGAAGCGGAGCCACTGCTCGCCGTCGGGCCTGATGAAGGCGTAGTAGTGGCCTCCGTGGACTCCCCCGGAGTGGACGAGGACGGAGTGGAGCTGGGGAAGTGTGTGGATGGGGTGGAGAAAGAGAAAGAGAAGAGAAAGAAGAGAGTGAGTTTTGAGTTTTTGAGTTTTTTCTCGGCGAAAAAAAAAGGACGTTCGAAGAAAAAAAAGAAAAACTTCTCTTTTTGAACTCTTACCTTGTACAGGTTGCGCACTTTCGCGTCTGAGTCCTTGGACAGGTACTTCCTGTCCCCGACGTCCAGGTCCAGGTCCTCCGGGAACTCGTACAGGTCGTTGATCTTGACCATCGCGTCCCGAGCAAAGTCGTACTCGAACCTCTTGAGCTGCAACTGTAAAACCGGGGGGAAGTCGTCGAACAAAACGCCCTTCTTGGCGTCTTGGAGGCCGTGCCCTTCCGCGTTGTACTGGTTCTGCCCGTCGAGCGTCTCCACCGCCGTGTAAGCATCAAAAGAAGCGTACACGTCCTTGCACCCTTTCACGTCCAGCTGCAGGTCCATGAACGACTCCTTGCGCGTGGACTCGCACTCGACGTTGATGCAACGGACAAAGTTCTCGGTGTGGCCCTCGAACAGTTTCGCCACAGTGCCGTCGACAGCTGTTCCTTTCATCTTGTCCTCGAGCTTCTCGCAGAGCACGCGGTTGAGCTCCTGGACGTCGTGCTGCATGAACGCGTCGACCGAGTCCCACCCGAAGGAGCGCGTCAGGTCCTTTGTCGGCACGGCCGAGGGGCCAAACTGCAGCTTGAAGAAGAGCGACTGCAGCGCCAGCGCGATCGAGGCGTGGGGCTCGTCGTCCGGGGACGTGGGCATGTGGTAGACGGCCTTGCGGAACGCGTTGAGGTTGTGGAGGGTCTGGAGGAGGGAGTTCATGTAGCAGGTGGCGCCCTGGTTCTTGAGGCCGACTGAGATGAGAGAGAAAGGGTTTTTTTTTTCGTTTGTGAGTTTTTCTTCTTTCCTCGAAAAAATGCTTCCCTCTTTCTCTCTCTTTCCTCCTCCTCCTCTCTCTTACCGTGCCCCGTCTCCCTGCGGCAGTCGTAGTTCTGGTTCCCGAAGTAGCCCCCCAGGGCCCCTGCCCCGGGAAGCACGTCGGGAGGGACCACGCTCGGGTCGGTCGACAGCTCGCACCGAACCACAATGGAGCCGTCGGGGTGGATGAACTCGGCTCGAACATCGGAAAGAGGCAAGAAGTTGGTGAAGCCCCAGTCGACTGCGGTGGGGACGAAGGTGTGCGTGGCGTCCTTGTGGGAGGCGCGTCCTTCGTCCCCGGAGGGGTGGAGCAGGGAGAGCTTGAACCAGGCGCGGCGAGGGGCCCAGTCGTCGACCGGGGGAGCGGCACCGGCGGCGGCGTTTTCATCGTCGTCGTCGTCGCCGCCGCCGTTGTCCGCGACCCGCACGACGGCGCTCGAGGCGCCGGCGTCGACGGCGTTGACGTACAGCGCGAGGTTGTCCTGCTTGTTCCCGCGCGGGTAGCAGAGGATGTTCCAGGGGTGGCCCCCGATGTGGAAGGTCTCGGAGTAGAGCTTGGCGTCGAGGGCCGGGTTGAGCGCGTCGTGGATGACGAACTGAGGTTGAGGAGGTTGAGGAGGTGGAGGAGGTTGAGGAGGAGGAGGAGGTTGAGGGAGAGAAAACAGCGACGCGCGATCGATTTCTCCTTTCGATTGATCCCTCCCTCTCTCTCTCCACCATCCTCTCTTTCTCTTCTTCTCCTCCTTCTCTTCCTTCTCTTCTTACCTGGAACATGCCCGTCATCGAGGGCTCCTCGGCGAGAGCGGGTCCCTCGGCGGAGGAAGGGTCGGTGGAGACGCCTGCGGTGGAGTTTTGGTATGTTGAGAAAGAGAAGGAGTCAAAAAAAAAGGGCAAGGTGAGCCAGAGGAAGGAGCAGGAGGAGGAGGAGTCGTTGGTTTTTCCACCATCGATGGCTTCTTCTTCAATCTCTTTCTTATTGTCTCGGCACTCTGAGCACTTTTCTCTCTCTTCTTCTCCTCTGTGCCTCTCAAGGACACACGCCTGGTCGCTCTGCGATCAAAGAAAGAGTGAACCGAGGTAGAGCCGTGCTCGCAAAAGAAGAGAAACGAGATGCGTTTGAGATGGCATCAAAAAAATGAAAAAGAAAAAGAAAAAACTCCCTCTTCGCCTTACCCTCCATCGGCTCGGCGGCTCCGTCTTCGTTGTTGTCCGGCTGCATCGGCTGGACGGAGCCTCCTGACGTGCGTCTCCTGCGGGACGCCGGGGGCTGCTGCTGCGGCGACGACTGGTGGTGGTCGTTCGTGGTGTTGTCGATGATGGTGTTGTTGTCTTCGTCGTCTTCGACGGCGACGATTGCGTCGTCGGCGGCGTTGTCCGGCTGCTTCCTCTCCTCCTCGTCCGCCGCGGCTGCTTGCGCGGCTGCTGCTCCTTGCGACGGCGACGGCGAGCGCGACGCGGCGCGGCGCCGGCGCGGCGGCACCGTGAACGTTCCGAGCCCCCTCCTTGACGGAGGAGAAACGAAGGAGAAAGAAAAGAGAGAGAGAGGGAAGAGGAGCGATGGAAGATGGGGTGGAAAAGAGAAAATGAAGAAGGGAGAGGGGCGCCGAGAAAGGAAATCAAGGGGAAGAAACCCCTTCTCGTTCTCTTCCCCGCCGTTTTCACGAAGTGTGATACATTGTTTTTCTTTTACATTCGCGAGGGCCAATCATCAGCACGAGAAGAAGAAGACTGAGGATGAGAAGAGGAGGAGGCGTCGTTGTTCCTCAGGCCTGCCTTCTCCAAGAGGCGGTCGAGCGCCGCCTTGCCCTGGTGCCGCGCTCCGCCGTTTCCTTCTCCTTCTCTTCCGTCCCTCGGCACCGCCGCCAGCGCCCACAGCGCGGCCCGGGCCTCTGGGGTGGGAGGGACAGGAGGAAGGGAGGGAACGGCGCCTCTGCTCTCGCTCCCGCTCCTCCTTCTTCTTCTTCCTCCTCCTCCCTCCCCTCCTCCTCCTCCCTCTTCGGCAAACCCGAACCCCCGCGCGTGCCGCCAGCACTCCGCCAGCGCCGCGCCGCAGACCGCGTAGTTCAGGTGCGCCAGCGTCTCGCCCGAGGCCAGGTGCCTGGTGTTGGAGACGACGAGCCCTGCGACGGCGACGGCAGAGGGGGAAGAAGAGGGAGAAGAAGAAACATTCGGAGAAGGGAGGGAAACGACGGCGCCGCCGCTCGCGCCGGCGAGCACCGAGCAGGTCGACAGCAGCATCTCCTTTTCTTCGCTCCCGCTTCCTCCTCCTCCGCTTCCTCCGCCTCCGCTCAGCGTCTTCGCCACGACGCCGAAGGTCGCCAAGGGCCCGAGGGCAGCGCGCGGGTGCAGGCGCGGGAAGCCCAGGACCGCGACTCGGCTAAATGGGGCCGGGACCGAGGCGGCGAGCTCCGCCGGCGGAGGGAGGAGAAGAGGAGGGAAGCGCCTTCCCTGCTGCTGCTGCTGCTGCTCCTGCGAAGCCAGCCTCACGACGGCGACGTCGAGCCCCCTCGCCAGAGGCGGCAACGGACGCTCGTCGACCTCTGCGGGCTCCCACGAAAAAGACGCGCCGTCCGGGGAGCGCAGCTGGAGCAGCACTCGAGGAGAATGAGAGGAATGAGAAGAGGTCAAGGTCGAGGCCGAGGCGTTTCTGCTCGGAAGGGCGTGCGCCGCCGTCAGGAACGCCCCTCCGCCGACGTGGACCGCCGTCGCCCACGACGAGCCCGGGACCAGCAGCGCAACGACGGAGCGGGAGGCCGCTTCGACGGGGAAGGAGAAAGGGAGAGGAGGGTTCTCTTCTCCTCCGGCGAAGGCGGCGGCGGCAGAGGCGGCGACGAGAGGGAGCGGCGGCGGCGAGAGCGACAGAGGAGGAAGTGGAGGAATCGGAAGCAACGGCTTGGGCAAACCGCTCCCCGACGACGACGAGGACAGCAGCAGCCCTGCCTCCCGCAGGGCCCTGGCGAGCGGCCCCGCGGCGATGACCAGCGGAAGGCCCGAAGGGTGAGCAGCAGCAGCGGCGGCGAGAGAAGAGTGCCTCTGCCTCTGCCGCAGCGGCGGCGCGAGGACCCCGGCAAACCTCGCTCGCTGCGAACTTCCGTCGTTTGCGATACAAACAACGGGGCCTCCGTCGGCGCCCGGCAGCGCGCTTGGGAGGTCCGCGAGCAGCAGCGGCGGCTCTACGTCTTCTCTCCTGTCGTCCCTCCTCACCACGGCGGAGACGGCGCCGGAGAGCGCGCAGCCGGAGAAGTGAGGCGCGGAGAGCCCCCCCAACGGCGCGCCCGCGGCGAGCAGCGGCGTCCCCGGACGGAGCGGCAGCGGGTTAGGAGGAATTCCGTCGACAGACCCCCACAGGAGCGCCGCCGCCGAGGCCGCTTCGACCGGGGCGGGTTCTTGCCCTTCGAGCACTGCCAGCCACGCCGCGGAGGGAGGAGGGGGCCTCGCCCGGGCGGAGAGCAGAGAGGAAGAAGAAGAAGAAGAAGAAGAAGAAGAAGAAGAAGGGGGTAAAGAAGAAGTCGAGGTTGAGGTCGAGGTCGACAAAGTCGAGAGAGTCGAAAAGGAACTCGAGGAGCTCGAAGGAGAGAGAGAGAGCGACCACCCCGTCTCCCACCCCTCCCTGCTCAGCCTGGCCAGCGCCGCGTCGGCTCCCTCGAGCTTCAGCCACGCCGCGACGCGGAAAGGAGAAGAGGAAGAGGAAGAGGAAGAGGAAGAAGAAGAGGGCGGGCAGGAAGGGAGCGAGACCGAGAGCGTCGTCCCAGCGACGAGCGGCGGAGAGAAAGACGAGGAAGGAGAAGAAGAGGAGGACCCCGAAACGATTTCCTCGTCGGCAAACGGCGCGACCGCTGCGGCCGGGACGAGCACCCGACAGGGACCCTTACTCGGGTTGGGAGGAAGCAGCACGCCGCTGCAGGTGACCGTGGTCGTGCCCCCCTCGGTGACCGCCAGAGGGCACCCCAGCCCGCGCGCGTGGCGGGCGTCGGGTCCCCGGGCGACGACGAGCGCGGTCGAGCGGAGAAGGTCGTCGGCCGACGGCGGAGACGATGATGATGTCGATGATGATCGCACCATCTCTTCTTTCTCTCTCTTCTCTGTCTCCGTTTCGATTCCGCTCTCTGTTCCTCGCAGGCTAGAGAACTTGCTCGTTGCTCCGTTTTGATAACGAACAAAAGTCAGAAATTTGGCATAGTCGATGAGTTTTGGAAAGCGAGAGAAAGAAAGAAGAAAGAAACGAAATTCTGATGCTAGGACGTGGGGCAAAAGAAAAAAAAACTCAACCTCAACCTCGACGTCGACGTCCTCTCTTATTTCTTCTCCTTCTTCTTTTCCATTTCCCGAAGCACCAAACTCTCTTCTCTCTCTTACAAAAAACAAAAAACAAAAGAACTCAAACGCTGTTCTCGTCAAACTCAGGGTCCACATCAACCCCGGGCAGCCCTCCGATCTCGATGTCCGACCCCGAACCGTCGTCGTCGTCGTCGTCGTCTTCAAGAACAATCTCATCGTCGTCTTCGTCGTCGTCATCGTCGCTGAGGCCAGCGAAGGTCTCGGCCAGGTCCGCCGAGGTCGCCGCCGCGGTCGGGAAGGGGGCCAGCGTCGCTGAGGAGGACGTCTTGGACGCCTTGGAAGAGGAAGAGGAAGCTTTCGAGGAGGCCGCTGCCGAGGGGCCAGCAGCAGCGAGCTCTTCGTCGTCGTCGGCAAGCTCTGCTTCGACTTCGACTCCACCACTTTTACTCCTTCCGCTCCTTCCACGTCCACTTCCACCTGCTCCCTCCTCGTCCTCATCGTCATCAGAGAAGTCCCGCAGCCACCGGTTTCCGTCGTCGTCCTCGCCTTCCTCCTCGTCGTCCTCCTTCAGGATGCCGGCGACGTCGAGGTCGGCGGCAAACTCCCTCGTCAGATGGATCCCTTCCTCCCAGTAGTCGAGGTTGCGCGCGGGGTCGCAGACCCCCAGCGCCGGGGCCGCCACGTCAGGGTGCACGTTCTGCCCGCCGTTGGTGATGACGCCCATGATCTCCTCGTGCGTCCACGTCAGCTTGAAGCGGCGCGGAAGCAAGCCCACGACTTTTTTCGCCATGCGCAGGTCGGTAATCTCGTCGACGTTGAAGCCCTTGTCGCGGCCGACTAAGGCTTGTTTTGCCGCGAACGCGGCGTCGGCGCGAGCGTGCGCGCGGCGCTTCTCGTTCCAAGCGCAGAGCTCGACGTCGCCCCAGGTGGACCACGCGTGCAGGACCGCTCCGTCGGAGAACGACGCGCGCTCGCGGGCCCGCTCCTCCTCCTCCATCTCCTCCCTGCTGAAGCCCAGCGGGTCCTCCTCGGTGATATCCCCGCGAGGTATCGTCTCGAGCCCGAGCTTTCGTTGGTTGGCTATGGCCGTCCTCGACGTCACGTGCTCCACGGCGGGGGCACGGGGACCGGGGAAGACGTTGGTACCCCCCATCACGCCGCCCGTGTGGTAGGTCGGCAAGATCGTCGGGTCGCGCGGCTTTGTTAAGGGAACCACGACGCCCTCGAGCTCGGGCTCGAACAGCGCTCGCCACTGGTCCGCGTCCTCCAGCCTCTCTGGCACGGGCACCTTCGCCGCCATCAGTTCGGGAAGGGCCGCGTGGATCGCACAGACGGCGTCGAAGATGCGAGCGTCGAGCCTGTCGGCCCCTTCCCGCCACCTCCGCTGGTCGGCGGCGAGCATGGGTGGCAGAGCGGCGAGGCGCGCGGCCTCGCGGGCCTCCGCCTTGGCGCCGCGGGCGGCGTAGAGGGCCTCCTCGGCGTCCCTGGCGCTGAGAGAAGGGGGGGAGGAGGTAGAAGTGTTGCTCGCGCCGTCGGCATCTTCGCCGCCGCCGCTCGCTCCGTCTGCCGCCGACGCCTCTCCTTCGACACCTTCTCCTCCCCCGCTCCCTTCCCCGCCTTCACCGCCGCTCCCGTCGTCCCACACCCCCTCGGCGAAAAGGATGTTGACGTCCTCCGCGCCGTCCGGAGGCGCCAGCCGCAGCGCCCGCTCCCACAGCGCCGAGCCCCTCGCCCGCGGGTTCTTCTTCTCCTCTTTCGTCAGCGGCGGCGTCGAGTGCTCGCGCCGGAAGAGGTGCTCGCGCCACAGGCCGTACAGCGCCCAGAACCGCGGCCAGCTCTTGACGTACGAAGGCCAGTCCGGATCCTCGAGGATCTGGTCGACCGTGGGGAGGTCGAGCTCCCAGGGGCGGACCGGGTCGTTCTCGGGCTCACGGAAGCCTGACAGAGTGGCGGCGGTGGTGGTGGTGGTTGTTGGCAGGTCGATGATGTCGTCGTCGAGGTCATCATCGTCGTCGTCGTCGTCGACATCTTCGTCGTTGAATTCGCCCTCGTCGGCGGCGTCTTCTTCTTCTCCGTCGTCGTCGTCGTCGTCGTCGTCGGCAGCGCCTGCCCCGAGAGCCGAAGCCGTGACGGTGGCGCGAGGAGCAGATGACGGGCGGAATTCAAGCAGCAGCAGGCGGCGAAGAGAGAATGGAGTCGGCATTCGCGGCGGCCGTCGCGGCAATGCCGACGGCAAAGACGCCGTCGAGCTAGCCATGCTCCGAGGCGGCACTCCAACGGCCGTCCTCCCTGCTGCCGAGGAGGCAACGGCGCCGACATCGAGCCTCGCGTGTCGGAGGGACCGCATTGCTGCGATAGATGCGTGTGGGAAAGTGCGAGCGCCGAAAGCTCACGCTCGAAAAAGCGAGAAAAAAAGGGGAAAAAGGAAGAGTGAGAGGCCGAAAAGTTCAAAAACTTCGGCGAAAAAAAATTTCAGGGCCGAAGGAAAGCGTCGACGGCTGCATTTCTTCGCTCTCCCTCTCGCCCTCTCTCTCTCTCTCTCTCCTAGCTCTCTCCTAGCTTCGAGAGCGATGGCGCCTCCACGCCCCAGGTCCCGCGCCGACGATCCCGGTCCCTCTGCGATGAACGGCGGAAGTGGAGGCGGCGGCGGCGACGCGGCAGCAGCAGCAGCAGCAGCAAACGCCAACACAATCAACGACGCTCTCGACCCCAACTTTGACCTCAACGCCTTCCTCTCTGCCGACCCGGCCAAGCTCACGGCGCCGATCCCGACCGTCAAGGACAAGTACGAGCTCGTCCCGGCGTTCCTGCAGGTGAGTATGAGAGAGAGAGAGAGAGAGAGAGAGAGAGAGAGAGTTTTAGTCGAGGGGAAAGAGGGAGGACGGGGGAGAGAAAGAGAGATGGCGGTGATGGAACGTCGATTGATGCATTCGTTTTTCGGCGGCTAGATTTTTCGCTCAACTCTTTCTCTCTCAACCCCGACCTCCCTCCCCTTTCTCTTCCCACCGCCTACAGGTCCGCGGCCTCGTCCGCCAGCACATCGAGTCCTTCGACCACTTCGTCAACCGCGGCATCAAGGCCGTGGTGAGGGCCCGAGGGAACCACCGAGTGACCTGCGAGGCGGACCCGAACTGGCACCTCCGCTACACCGACGTCTATGTCGGGTAAGAAGAGTGTTTTTCTTCTGTTTTTTTCCTTTATTCGCTCCTTTTCCGCGTTCTTTTTCTCGAATCAGACGGTACATAGAGAAAGCGGCGTTTTCAAACTGCGGTTTCGTGTTTTTTAAAGTGAGCAAAACGATCCGAGGAAAAAGGAGCTCGGTAAAAACACTCACAAAAACAAATTCAAAAAAAAACTCATCAAAAAAACGTGTTCCCCCCCCCTTTTCTTCTCCACACAGCAAACCCTGCGCCGAAGAAGAATACGTCACCTCCGACTCCTCCCCGCAGCAGTGCCGCCTCCGCGACATGATCTACGCAGCGCCCGTGACCGTCGACGTGGAGTACACCCGAGGGCGCGAGCTCGTCGTCAGGCGCGGGAGAACCCCTGGCACGGGCGCTTTGCTGATCGGTCGTTTGCCAATCATGCTCCGCTCCGACCGCTGCGTGCTCCGCGGGAAGAGCGACGACGAGCTGGCGGCCCTGCGCGAGTGCCCCCTGGACCCCGGTGGCTACTTTGTTGTGCGCGGCGCCGAGAAGGTCGTGCTGATCCAGGAGCAGCTTTCCAAAAACAGGGTGCTGGTCGACCGAGACGCCAGCGGCGCGCCCACGGCCTCGGTGACATCTTCCACGGCCGAGCGCAAGTCCAAGACGTCGATCGTGCTGCGCGGGGGGCGTCCCTGCGTGCGCCACAACGCGTTCGCGGACGACGTCTCCGCGGTCCTGGTGATGCGCGCGATGGGCGCGGAGTCCGACGAGGAGATCGTGCAGCTGGTGGGGTCCGAGCCGGCGCTGCTCCCCCTGCTGCTTCCCGCCTTGCGAGACGCGAGGAAGGAAGGGGTGAGGACGCAGGCGGACGCGCTGGACGCGCTGGGGGCCAGGGTCAAGTCCGGGGCCGGAGGCGGCGGCGGAGGTGGCGGAGGGAGCAACAACAACAACGCGGCCGCGGCGGCTGCAGCGGCGGCGGCAGCGGCCGCCGCCGCCAAGAGAGACGGGACCTCTTCCGCCTCCGCCGCTGCCCTCTCGCACCTCTCCCGAGGAGGATCGGGAGTCCCCGCGGCGACTGCGACGCGCCCGGCCCCGCGCTCCAGGGCCGACGAGGCGCGGGACATCCTCGCGCACGTGCTCCTCTGCCACGTCGGCTGCCGCAGCTTCGACTTCCGGCGCAAGCTTCGGCACGTGGCCTGGATGGTCAGGCGCACACTCGCGGCCTGCCTGGACCCTACGCTGATCGACGACCGCGACTACTACGGCAACAAGAGGCTGGAGCTGGCCGGTTCTCTGCTCGGTCTGCTGTTCGAGGACCTGTTCAAGAGGTTGAATGCCGACCTGCGCCGGCAGGCAGACGCGATGCTGAGCAAGGCCTCCCGCGCCGGCGCCTTCGACGCCGCCAAGATGATGAGGACGGACACCATCACTGCCGGGATGGAAGCGGCCATCGCGTCGGGCAACTGGACGATCCGGCGCTTCCGGATGGAGCGGAAGGGCGTCACGCAGGTTCTGAACAGGCTTTCTTTTATTGCGACGCTCGGGATGATGACGAGGATCACCTCGCAGTTCGAGAAGACGCGGAAAGTTTCTGGTCCCCGGGCCTTACAGCCGTCGCAGTGGGGGATGCTGTGCCCGGCGGATACGCCAGAGGGCGAGTCGTGCGGCTTGGTGAAGCACCTGGCGCTGGCCGCTCACGTGACGACAGACGGCGACGCGGCCGGCGTCGCGGCCGCCGCGGCCGAGCTCGGGGTCGAGCCCGCCGAGGATCTCTCGGGAGCGGAGATGCACGCCCGCGGGTCCGCGCTGGTGTTTTTGAACGGCGAGATCCTGGGGGTGCACGCGAGCCCGGACGCGTTCGTGGCGGCGCTGCGGAGGCTGCGGAGGTCGGGGAGGCTGGGACAGTTTGTCTCTGTCTGCGGCGGCGCGGCCGCGGCCGGGGGCGGCGGCACGGCCGGCAACAGCAGCGGAGGAGGAGGAGGAGGAGGAGGAGGGAGCGGAGGTGGTCGTTCTTCTTCTTCTGGATCCGGAGGCGGCGGCGTTGTCCACATCGCCTGCGACGGAGGGCGCGTCTGCCGCCCGCTGATCGTGTGCCGCGACTCGTGGGACAGGGGCGTGCTGAGGGAGCTGCGGAGGAAGGCCAAGGGGCTGGCGAACGGCAACGGAGTCAACGGCAACGCGAGCGTTTCCGCGACGAGCGTCTTCGAGAAAACCAAAAACTCCGGCTCCGGCCCCGCCGCCACCGCCGCCCGGGCCCGCACCCGCGGCCCGGCCGCCCGCGACCCCCTCTCTCTCTCCACCCCTGCCCAGCTCGGCGGCCCAGGCTGCCCGCTGCTGACGGAAGAGCACACCGCGGCCCTGAAAAGCAAAAAGATCGGGTTCGGCGACCTGCTGCGCGCCGGCGTCGTCGAGTTCCTCGACGTCAACGAGGAGAACGACGCGTTGGTGGCTCTTGACGAGTCCCAGTGCGTCGAGGCCACCACGCACGTCGAGATCGAGCCCTGTACTCTGTTAGGGGTGGTGGCCGGTTTAATTCCTTACCCGCACCACAACCAGTCCCCGCGGAACACTTATCAATGTGCAATGGGCAAGCAGGCGATGGGCAATGTCGGCTTCAACCAGCTGGACAGGATGGATACCCTGCTGTATCTGTTGGCCTACCCTCAGAAGCCGCTGCTGTCGACGGCGACGGTGGAGCTGGTCGGGTTTGACAGGCTCGGGGTGAGGAGTTTGAGGTTTTTTTTTTTTCCGGCTGGGGTCGAGGTCGAGAGAGCGAAAACCTTAAACACTCACTCACTCTTTCTCTTTCTTTCTTTCTTTTCCCACCACCACCACCAACCTTCCTCCACCAACAGGCCGGCCAAAACGCCACCGTGGCCGTCATGAGCTACTCCGGCTACGACATCGAGGACGCCGTCGTCCTCAACGCCGCGGCGCTCGACCGCGGCTTCGGCCGCTGCGTCGTGCTCCGCAAGCACGCGAGCGTTCTGAGGCGCCACACCAACAGGACCGCAGACAGGGTCGTTCCCCCTCCGCCGGCCCCAATCTCCGCCGCCGCTGCCGCAGCTGCTGCTGCTGCAGGGGTGGACCCTGCGTCGCTTGTTGCTTCTGGTTCGGCGAGATCGCAGCGTCCCCCCGGAAGGATGCGGCTGCTCGACGCCGACGGCATCGCGGCCGTCGGTGAAGTCGTCCGACCCGGCGATATCCTCCTCAACAAGCAGTCCCCCACCAACACCAAGGACTACGCGCCGAGTGCTGCCGCCGCCACCGGCCTGGCCTCCCTGGCCGGCCCTGCCCCGTCGCCGGCGGCGCTGGCAGCTGCGGCGCAGGCCGCTGCCGCGGCGGCGCACGCGTCGGCGGTGGCGCAGGGGAGGAGCGCGGCCGAGGCGAGCGCTGCTGCGGCCGCGGCCGCCGCGGCCGCCGCCGCCCCGAAACCGGCATACCGCCCGACGCCGGCCTCATGGCGTGGACCCCCCGGGGGCGACGCCGTCGTCGACCGCGTGCTCCTGACCCGCAACGACGACGGTCACCTCGTCGTGAAAGTCCTGGTCCGAGACGTGCGCCGCCCGGAGCTGGGAGACAAGTTCTCTTCCCGCCACGGCCAGAAAGGTGTCGTCGGCGCCGTCGCGCCCGCGGCCGACCTGCCGTTTGACGAGCGAGGCATCGCTCCCGATCTGGTGATGAACCCCCACGGCTTCCCCTCCCGCATGACGGTGGGGAAGCTGGTGGAGCTGCTGGGGGCCAAGGCGGCGGTCTGCGACGGCAGGATCCGGTACGGGACCGCCTTTGGGGAAGGGAAGGTCGGGGGGAACGGGAACGGAAGCAACGGAAACGCAAACGGCGGCAGCGGCTTGCTCGCCGAGCCGGCCTCCGCCTGTGCCGCCACGCTCGTCGCCCACGGCTTCTCCTACTGCGGCAAGGACTTCCTGACCAGCGGGATCACGGGCAGCCCCTTGGAGGCCGCGGTCTTCACGGGGCCCGTCTACTACCAGAAGCTGAAGCACATGGTGAGTTTTGGGAAGTTTTTTTTTCAAATTTCAAATTTCGAATTTCGAATCCTTTGCGCGCGCGAGAGAGAGAAAAAACGAAAAAACTCACCTCAAAACAAAAAATCAAAACTCTCTTCTACCCTCTCCTCCAGGTCTCCGACAAGGTCCACGCCCGCGCCCGCGGCCCGCGCGTCGTCCTCACCCGCCAGCCCACCGAGGGGCGGGCCCGCGACGGCGGTCTAAGGTTGGGCGAGATGGAGCGAGACTGCCTCATCGCGTACGGAGCGAGCATGCTTCTTTTGGAGAGGCTGATGCTCTCCTCGGACGCCTTCGATGCCGCGGTCTGCACGCACTGCGGCCTGCTGGGCTACGTGCACGCGGCCGACGGCGTCCCCAGGTGCCCTTCGACGAGGAGCCCCGATCACATGGCGAGCCTCAAACTCCCTTACGCCTGCAAGCTGCTGTTCCAGGAGCTGCAGAGCATGAACATCGTCCCCCGCCTCGATCTCGCCGACGCTTGAAAGGAGGAGAGAGAGAGAGAAAGAAAACGGGGGAGAAAAGCAGCAGCAGCAGCAGCAGTGGCTCGCGTGAAAGCCTTGAGGTCGAGGAGGTGGTGGGTGATGAAAAAACGTGTTCTTTTTCTTTTCTTCTTTCTTGTAGCAACAACAAAGTGTTCCCTTTTTCTTTTTCTTTTGCATTCTTTCTTTCTGAAAAAAAAAACAAATCACGATCGGGAAAACTCTCTCTTTTGTTTTGATGGAGAGCGCGGATGGAGAGCGAGGATGGAGAGAGCGAGGATGGAGACGGGATGATGGAGAGAGGGAGAAAAGCTGGGAGGGGGAGGCAAAAGAAACTCAGAAACAAAAGAAAACCCGAAATCGAAAAAGACTTTTTCTCATTTTCACCCCCTGTTGCGGAAGAAGGCGACGAACATCCCCTCGTCGTACACCTTCTCGACGAGCGACTGGTCGGCCTCGACGTGGGTCTCCCTCTTCGAGGAGCAGACTCCACCCGCCCTTGCCCCCTGACCGCGGAGTCGGCACCGCCCGCGGACGCCGTTGAACTCGGCGGCCTCGCAGCGACTCTTCGCCGCTCCCGCTCCCGCTCCCGCTCCCGCTCCCGCTCCCGCTCCCGCTCCCGCTCCCGTCGCCGCCTTCGCGTCCTCGTTGGCGATCTCGCACGCCTGCAGGCACTCGGTCAGAGTGACCGCGACCCAGGGCTCGACGCGGGTCGTCGCGGAAGAAGAAGAAGAAGAAGAAGAAGAAG
>Ga0114918_10001889_pt1 | contig 18818 bp, 15 predicted proteins | sample LantaG_FD_87015 | JGI IMG/M metagenome (GOLD analysis project Ga0114918, IMG submission 87015) | Deep subsurface microbial communities from Baltic Sea to uncover new lineages of life (NeLLi) - Landsort_02402 metaG | ecosystem: Environmental > Aquatic > Marine > Oceanic > Sediment | place... | reverse complement strand
TTTCTTGTTTTTGACAGTGATATGTTGTTGTTTGTGTTGGAGTAGGAGTGGTGTTTCATGGTGTGGGGTGGGGGGGGACGAACGCTCATTTGTCCTTTTTTTGAGGGAGAAGAAAGCTGCTGCTGCCGCTTGGTCGTCGAACGAAAACGACGACGTCGGCAGAGGAGAAAAAAAAAGTCCTAAGGAAAGAGAGAAAGGGAGGGAGAGGGACTAAGAGATCTGTACAAAGGGGGGGAGGAAAATCAATCAATGGAATCTCAATCGTTAATGCTGCGGTGGGGGGAGAGAGGGAGAAGGAGAAAAAATGGGGGGAGAAGGGAAACCTAAAGCCTAAGACTCTTTTGTTTTTTTGTCGTTTGTGTTTTTTTTTTTCTGAAACTCAAGCGGGTTCATTTCCCTCGCGCATTTTCCAAAAAGCTCGACACTCTCGCAAGAGGCGAGAGCGAAGAGTGCGCGAGGGAGGGGAAAGAAGAACGGCGGCGGCGAGTTTTGTTGTTGGTTTGGGTTTTAGGTTTTTGTCTGTTCAAAGGTGGGGGGAAGCGGAAGAGTTTTTTGTTTGTTTGCGTTCGTTTTTTTGGTTCCTGTTCTCTGGTTTCTGTTTTTTTTCCTTCTTCTCTACTCCAAATGCGCCCTGCGCGGCTTCTTCTTGCGGCGCAGGGTGGCCATGGCTGCTGCCGCCGCGGCGGGAGTCGCGGCAAAGTCAGTAGAGTCGGCGTCGGAAGAGCCCGGGGCAGCGAAAGCGGCGAAAGTGCGCTTCTCGACGAGAGGAGGAGGAGGAGGAGGAGGAGGAGGAGCAGCGAAAGCGTTGTTGTTGTTGTTGTTGTTGTTGTTTTCGAACTCCGGGCCACCTCTCCGCGGCATCCCGGGGGAAGACCTCGCCGTCCCGCTGGTCGCCATGACGGCCTCTTCCTCTTCTTCGAGCGTCGCCGGCGGGCCACGCCTCGTGACGTTGCGGAGAGGAGTGACGAGCTCTTGCTCTTCTTCTTCTTCCTCGTCGTCGTCCTCGTCGTCGTCGTCAAAGCGTGGTTGATGTTGTCGCCGCTGGCCCGCAGCTTCCTCCTGTTCTTCTCCGCCGTCGCCCTCTCTTGAGGAGGCAGAGGCCGCAGGAGACGCCGCAGGCAGCGTCGAGGGCGAAGAGCTCGTTGCTGCTGCTGCTGCTCCTGCTGCTCCTGCTGCTCCTGTTCCGGCGGAGACGGCGAAGGTCGCCGCGGCGGAGAGCGGCAGCGAGCGCGGGAAGGTCTTGAACGACGCGAGCAGCGGGGGCAGCGGCGGCGCGTTGGCCGCGGGACCCGTCGCGAACGCAACTGACGGCTGCTGCTGCTGCTGCTGCTGCTGTTGAAGCCTCTGCGGCAGCGGTCGCGACGCGGAAGAGGCGGCCGCCGCGGCGGCGGCAGCGGCGGCGGCGGCCGCTTTCGCGGCGGCCTCCCTCCTCGGGGTCCAGGCAGGGGCGCCGCCTCGGTACCTCGACGACGGCGGCGGCGGCGGAGGAGGAGGAGGTTGAGGCTGAGACGGTTGTTGAGGAACAGCCTGCAGCGAATCGGTGCTCTGGTTCCGGTGGCTCTTGCGGTCGCCCATCCCTGCCGAGGCCGCGGGCGTCGGAGGGGCAGTGGCAGCCGCGGAGGCAGCGGCAGCAGCGCCAGCCGTGACAGAGGCAAAGGCCGCGGCGACGACGGCAGCGGCAGAGGTCAAAGGCTGGGCAGCAACGGAAACGGCAGCAGCCGCAGCCGCAGCCGCCGCTTCTCCTCCTCCTCCGTTGCTCTCATCGCAGCACCCAGAGGTTTCCCTCTGCTGCTGCTGCTCCTGCTCCTCGAGCTTGCACTGCAGCGAGCACCAGTCGGAGATGTCCTGCAGGTGCCTCGAGCAGACCCGGCAGCGTGCGGCGCCGCAGGCGCCCTTGGGCGGGCGCGGCTGCGGCCTCCTCTTGAGGAAAGCTACCTTCGAGGCATTGATTACGTAAGGTTGCACCCCGTCGAGCGCGCCTGGGGCCAGCTTGTGGAGGTCCGCGACCTTGACGACGTCTGCGGAGTGGAGAAGAGGGAGAAGGAGAACAAGAAGAAGAAGAGAGGGTCGCTGTGAGCCGTTGAAGGGTGTCGAGAGAGAAGGGAGAGGAAGAGGGAGCGAAAGAGAAGGAGCTCGAGGAGCAAAAAAAGGCGCTTTCGACGAACGAATGCTCTGCTCTGCTCTCTCGATCGCTCGTTGGTCTTTTTTCTTTGCTTCAATCCTCGCCCGATTCTACGCCCAAGACGACGTTCGAGCCCTCACTTTCAAGTGCATTGCTGCAGCAAAATCGTGCGCGCAGCGTCTGAAGATAAGAAAGGTGCAAACTAGCGCCAATGCAGGGGTGATCCGGGAGATGGGGATGGAAAAGATGATTGCATCAACTTTTTCCGCCATGCCTTTCGTCGCCCCCAATTTCCCCTTTCCCGCCCTTGCTCGCATTCGCGCTGAAGCCGAGCCTCGATCATCTCTCTCCCCTCGTCAATTGTCTCATGAGACAATTTACTCACCGTGGTAGCTAGACCTGCGGATCTGGATCACGCGCGTCGCTGGAGCGCAGAGCGAGCAGCACCCCACGCCCCGCTCGAAATCAAAGAGGTTTAAGCGGGATTGGGAGCAGCACCCGACGCAGGGCTGAAAAAAATTCAGCGTGGCCACGAGGGCGCGGAGGGACGCAGACGACGAGGGGAGCGCCATGAAGAGAGGGATCCTCGCTATTCTTCTCCTCTGAGAATTGTGAAACGAAACCCGCCGTTTGCCGCCCAAAAAAACTTGCTTGCTCGCGCTCTCGCTCTTTCTCTCGGTCTTTGATTTTTTTTTCTTTTTTTTTTGTTGGGATCCAGAGCGCGTCGCCTCTCTTTTTCTCTTACACGCGAAACACAAAATAGAAAATTAAGACAGAAGGTGGTGTAGTGCGGGGGGTCGGAAATCAGACAAGGAAAGAAAGAGAGAGAAAGTCTTTGATTTAACTTTTTCCCCCTCTTATCGCTCGCTCTCTTTTTTCTCTCTCCTTCAAAAAGAAGAAGAAGAAGAAAAGAAAAAAAATCTTCTCTAAGCGACCAGCTGCACCGCGCCCCCGACGGCCTTGATCTTCTTCTCGGCCAGCTTCGACACGTACTTGGCCCTCACGACCACGGGCTGCTCCGGGAGCTGCCCCTTGCCCAGCACCTTGAAGATGCCGTGGGCCGTCACGTCGATTACAGGGGCTGCCGAGGCCGAGGCGCCGGCGGCCTCCTTGCGTGCGTCCTCTCCGACGAGCGTCCACAGCTTGTCGAGGTTGACCGAGGGGCAGAAGTACTTGTTCTTGCGGATGTTGAAGTGGCGCATGCCGACCTTGCCGAAGTAACCGGGGTGGTACCTGGAGGGGGTGGTTGGAAGAAGAGAGGGAGAAGGAGGAGAAGGAAGAGAAGAAGAGAAGAAGAGACGGAAGGTGAGCGTTGAGTTTTTTCGGAATGGAAATTTTCCAATCTTTTTCTCGACCTTTTTTTGTTTTTTTTTAGGTTCCCCGAGCTCGCCTCCGCGCCCTCTTTCTGAATTCCACAACCCCAAAAGCAGCAAAAGAGCGCAGAAAGGTATAAAAGATATCCAACCAACTCACTTGTCCATCATGATCCTGTGGTGGTGCTGGCCGCCGGCATTCCCGCGGCCTCCGGGGTGCTTGCGGTGCTTGCCGACGCGGCCGTGGCCGGCCGAGACGTGGCCGCGCTTCTTGCGGTTCTTGCGGAGGCCTGGTTGAGTTGGAGGGGGGAGGAGGTCGGGGGGGTGGATGGGGAGGGGGGTCGCGCGTGAGTGAGGAAGAAAAGAAGAAGAAGAAGGAAAGAGAGAGAGAAGAGAGGAGGTCAAGAAAGAGGGGCGAGCAAAGAGGCAAAGCGATCGCAGCCGCCGAAGGTCCAATTGTTGATGGCGTGCGCGCAGCGCCTTCCAAAGCACGGTCGATCCAAGCGACACTTTGAGCGGCTCCGGAGAGGTCTCTGGCGTGCCCTCTCGAAGCGAGAAAGCGGTCAGAGTCTCGCAGTGTGGACGACAGCGGGAAGCCAAAGGAGAGAGAGAGAGAAAAGTTCATCGCCCCCTCCTGTCGATGGATTCCCAAGCGCCGCGCGACGCAAAGCTCGAGGAAAACTCGGCGCCGCCGCGTGCTCAGAGCGACGTTGATTGTCAATCCGATTTGCCAGAGGCACGCAACAGGATCAGCGCTGTCTGCTGCCAGGGAGAGAGAACGGCGCAGGGCAAGGGCCGAGGGGCGGAGCGCCTTGTCAAGATGAGGCAATTCAGCGGCGGCGGCTGCCGACGGCGACGATCGCGACGACGACGACGACGCTCTCGAGAAAGAAGCGCCGCACACCTGCATGTTCTCTCCGATCCAAGCCAGCGTGCGTCTCCATCGCTCAGAGATGAGCGCGTGCAACCGGGACAGAAAGAGAGGGAGGTCGCCTGCAAGAAGAACGAGGAAGCGGACTCTCTCTCCAACTTTCTCGCTTCGATCGAGCGTCGCCGACGTTCATCAATGATGCTCTCTGCTTGCCCGTCTTCTCGCGCCGTCCAGCCTACACCACCCTCGCGCGGGCTCCGAATGCGATTCCAGGGATACTTACGGGTCGTCATCTCTCTCGGACCGGTCGAAAAGAACGCGAAAGAGGCGTGGAAGAGATCGACGCGGGGGAGGTACGGACTCTTAAAAGAGTTTTTTGGTTGTGAAGAGAGAGAGGTCGAAGAAAAACTTTTCTCGAGCGCGCTCTTCACTTTCTTCAACTCGACTCGTTTCTCTTTGAAGGTGAGAAGAGGGTTCCAATGCTCGCTGCTCTCGTTTCTTGGTTCCGCGCTCTCTCTCTCTCGCTCTATCTCTCGCTCTCTTTCTCGCATAGAGCGCTTCTTCTCTCTCGAGCGCTCGCTCTCGCTTTGTTTTGCAAGCGAAAAGAGCAAGAAGAAGGGAAAAGGAAAGGCGCGAAAAGAAAGGCATCGAGTCCCTCGCCGCTTCGCTCGTCGTCACTCTCTCTTCTTTCGACTGTTTGCTTTTTCCTTTCGCAACCCTCATCCGCCAACCCCCCTCGCGCTTTCTCTCACGACCACTCCCTTCGATCCCTCCTCTCCTATCAACACACGACGCCCGCTGCAGCTTCAGATAGGAATCAGAGCGAAACAAGTCGTCTGGAAGCTCCAACGACACACCGCCCCCTCCCTCCAAATCGAAGAAGAAGAAAAAAAATTCAAATTCGCTCTCGAACAATGCCTCCTCAAACTCAGTCGGCCAATCCGGCCGTCGTCCGCAAGGCCGCAGCGGCCCCGGACTCGATGCTCCCCGTCGGGCTCGCGCCGTTCGTCAACCGCTTTGTCGGCGCGCTCACGGGCGGGGGCGCCGCGAGGAAGCGACAGCGCGAGCAGGAGGAGGAGGAAGCGAGGAAGAATGCCGCTGACCCGATCGAAGACGACGACGACGACGACGACGACGGCACGTACCTCACGCTCGCGACGATCGACTGGGCGCGCTACAAGCCGCTGATCCTGGCGCTCGACGAGGACGACCGCGCCGCTCTGGCCCACGCGAACAACAATGCTGCTGCTGCTGGAGGAGAGAGACCCGCGGCGGCCGGGCCTCAGTACGCAGCGCGCGTCGTGGCCGAGGGCGGCGCCAGCGGCGGCGAGCTGCTCCCGTCGTCGCGAGCCCAGGTCGTCGCGGGCCTGCCCGCGAGCCTGTGGCGCGGCACCGAGGACGTAGATGACGACGAGGACGACGACGAGGATGCTGCTGCTGCTCGCGGTAACAAGAGGGGGGCGACTCGCGGAGCCAAGAGGCCTTTGTCGCCCTCTTCGTCGTCGGACGACGGGGAAGAGTCAGAGGAGGAGCGCCTCCGCGAGGAGCAGGAGGCGACGCGCGCCACCGCGGCCGCCGCCGCCGACGCCGCAGCCAAGGCCGCCGCCAAGGCCGCCGCCAAGGCCGCCGCTGCCAAGGCCGCAGCTCAGAAGCACAAGAAGAAGGAAAAAGAGGAAGAAGAGAACTATGACGGCGCCAGCATGGACAACAGCGACGACGACGACAACGACGACGACGACCTCGACTTCCGCCTGTCCGAGGCCGGGTGGCCTGGCGCGCAGATCGTCGGCGCGCACAAGCGCGACGGCGCGACGGCGATCCGCGTCATCTGGGACGACGACGAAGAGCGCTGGGTGGACTCGGCGAGGCTGCACGCGAAGACGCACACGCTGGTGGCGCTGGTGCAGTTTTACGAGTCCAAGGCGAAGAACAAGGGATGAGAGAGAAGAGAAGGGAAAGACATTGTTAGAGATTCGGGTTTTTTGCTTTTTTTTTTTTTTTTTGGAGAGAGAGAGAAAAATGAAAAGGAGAGAGACGCTTGTTTTCTTCGTCTTTTCTTCTTTTTCTCCGTGCAACAATCAATCATAATAAGAAACAAATGAGATCAGTGCTGTCTTTGGCGCGGGATGTTTTTTTACAGGGAACCGAAACGGAAACAAAGAAGAAGAAAAACGAAAAATATCAAATTCTCGTCATCGGACTCTTCCACCCTCCTGCTCCTTCGTTCTCCTCCCCAACGAGCATCCACACCCTCTTCCTGGCCCCGCGAATGCGAACGGGCCGCTCCGCTGTCCCGGCCTTCTCTCTGCCGTCCCAGGTCAGCACCCCCCAGGCCTTCCCGGTGGCCCTTTCCCTCGCGGAAGTCGCGGCCGCGGCGGCCGAGGGCGAGGCCTTGGAGATTGACCAGAAGCACTTGTCGGCGTCCCTCCACGTGGTCCTCGCGATCCTAATCACCGAGGAGGAAGAGGAGGCGACGCCGTAGTTTGGCAGCGAGGAGAGGAGGGAGAAGACTGTGTGAGTTCTTGGGGCGGTGCGGAAGCGGAGGAGGAGGAGGTGAGAGAAGAGGTTGAAAAAAAGAGCGAGCGACGGCGGCCGAGTTTCTTTCCGAAGATCGCAATTCGAAGCTTGAAATTTCCCAACTACTCACGGCTCTGCGCAGCTCGCGCTGCTGTGGAGGGCTGCATGGGGATCTGATTGGGCGCTGCCGCTGGGGCGGAACAAAGGGAGAGATAGAGAGAGCAGCAGCAGGTGAGAGAACTCGCGCGGGATTGAGATCGAAAAGAACGATCGAAAAAAGTGAAGAAAAAAAAGTTTTTTCGACGAGTCGTCAGGCGTTCACTTGGACGACGACCGGGCTCTTCGAATCGTCTCTTCTCTCTCTTCTCGCCGTCCCCGTGCCGGGCATCCGGCCCTCGGATCGCACTGCGCTTTCCCGTAGACACAAAGAGCGCGCCGTCCTTTTTGACGCTGCGCAGTTCCGAATCAAAACCGTGCCCCCTCTCCCCTGCGAAAGAAGGAGGATCCGAGGGATTTCGAATCGAAAGACAGCATTCCACTCGCCCACCGCCGCCAGGTTTTTTTTTTTTTCGACCCCGACCTCTTTCGACAACAAAAAATGCCCTCCTCCTTCGTCGACACCCTCCTCAACGCCACCTTCCTCGTCGCCGCGGGCATGCAGTGCTGGTACAACTGGCGGCTGGCGCAGGAAGAGTACGCCGAGAGGGCGCAACTGGGAATCGGCGGGAACGGCGGGAACGGCGGAGGCTGGAACCGAAGCGGCGGCGGCGGCGGAGGAAGCGGGAGGCCGCGCCAGGCCGTCGTGACGACGCCGCAGGGCGAGCGCATCGTCGTGCTCGCCTCCGAGGAGGCCCTCCGCGAGATGGGCCTGCTTCCTCCGGGCGGGGAGCAGGGGGGACAAGAGGCAGCAGCCGCCGCGGACGAAGAGGAGGAGGAAATTCAGCAGCACCAGCAGCAGATCCGCGTGCTGAGAAGGTTGCTCGGCGGCGGAGGCGGCCGAGGCGGAAACGTCGAGTTTGGGCCGGACGACTATGAAGCTCTGTCGAGCCTCGACGACGGGCTGAGGCCGCCTTCCAGGGCCGCGCCCGTCTCGCAGGAGCTGCTCGACGTCCTTCCCACGCACGAGCACCACTCCCGCCGCCGTAGCGGGGCGTCGGGCTCGAGTTCCGGAGCAGCGGCGGCGGCAACGGCAAACGACAACAACGACAACAAGGAAACCTGCTCCGTCTGCCTCCAGGACTTCGCCGAGAGCGAGACGGTACGAACGCTGCCGTGCTTGCACCACTTCCACCTCGGGTGCGTCGACCCGTGGCTCAAGCAGAAGGGGAGGAACCTGGCGGCGTGCCCCGTGTGCAAGACCAAGGTGTTTGCTTGAAGAAGGAGGAGAAGGAAAAAGCGTTGAGAGAGAGAGAGAGAGAGTGTTTGTAATATCAATCAAAAGGAAAGAATAAGCAAAAAATTCGGAACCTTTTTTTCCATTTTTTTTCACACGGAGACCTCTTCTTCCTTCTTCTCCTTCTTCTCCTCCTGCTGCTGCTGCTGCTCAGATTCGGCCTTCAGCTCCACAGCTGCCTTGGCCGCTCGCTCTGCCCCTCCTCCTCCTCCTCCTCCACTTGCCCCGCTCTTCTTCACCTCCTCCTTCTCCTTCTTCGCCGCCGCCGCCGCAGCAGCAGCCGCTTCCGCCTTGGCGGCGCCGAGAGCCGCCCTCGCCGCGGCCTCGACCTCCCGGGCCTTGGCAGAGCGCGCCGCGGCCGCGTCCACCGCCGCCTGGGCCTCCGCCGCCGTCGCCAGGGCCGGCGCGAGCCTTTTGGAAACTTCGGCCAGCGCCTTGGCCGCCTCCGCCGCCTCAGCCGCGGCCTCCGCCGCGAGTCTTTTGGCCTCGCTCGCGGCCGCCTTCGCCGCCTCGACGCCGGCCACGGTCTTGACCCTCGCGAGCCTCTCCTCCACGCCTTCGTCCCTGGGGATACAGGCAAGCAAGTCCCTGTAAGGGGCACGCGCCCCACCTTCGACGCTGAACAGCTCGACGCAGCGGTTCTCAGAGCTTTCGGTTTCGGCAACGGCGACGGCGATCACGTCGGCGACCTGCGCCCTCGACAGCTGCCCGCCGAAGGTCGTGTCCCTGCAGGCTGCCACCACGCTGTGCGTCTCGCCGTGGTCGTCGCGGGGCCTCTCCAGCCCGCCCGGGCGAATGATGGTGTATCTCGGGATAAGGCTGTTTTCCAGAGCCACCTCAGCGCGCCGCTTCTGACTCAGGATCCTCCCAAAGAGCTCCAGCACAGAGGCAGGGAAGCCCACCTTGCCCGTACCCAAGCTCGTCACCATGATAAAGTGTTGCACGGATTTCGTGAGTTCGGCGGCCTTGACCAAGGAAATGCTGGCGTCGCCGTCGATCCTCGAGGGGGCAGAGAGGTCGGCGGAGGTCTCCGAGGCGCCGATGGCTTGCACGACGACGTCGCAGCCTCGCAGCGCAGCGGCGATGCCCTCGACGCCGGCGGTCTCGAGGTCGCAGACGACGACGTCGACGCGCCTGAGCGCGGAAAGCGGAATCAGGCCGTTGCGCGCCGCGGCGGCGAGCGCGGCGGCGGCGGCCGCGGCGTCGCGGACGCCCGCGCGCACGCGCGTAGTGTCGTCGGCGGCGAGCAGCGAGCGGACGACGCGGGCGCCAAGCCTCCCCGTGGCTCCGGCGACGAAGACTGTTTTGGAAGCGGTGGAGGAGGACGAGGAAGAAGAAGAGCTAGCCGCTTGGTCAAAGGAAGGGAGCTGGAAGCTGGGCAGCTCGAACGCCGCCGGGAGCTTGAAGAGGGGCTCGGCGCGCGCGGAGACGGAGGAGGAGGAGGAGGAGGGGGCGGTCCGCCTCTCGCTGGGAGGAGCTCCTGCTCTGGGCTGCCGGTGCTGCTTTCCGGAATGCCTGCTTGGATTGTGTGTGTGTTTTGCGTGGGGGGGAGAGAGGAACGGGCGGCCGTCAGAAGAAGGAAGAAAAGAGGGAAAAAGAAAGAAACGAAAGAGGAGGTGGAGGTCGAAAGAAAAAACTCATCGGCTTGATCGGCGGAAATCAAAGAAGGAAATCGCGTCGTCATTGTCCTTGTTAGAGACTCGTTCATCTTTTAGTTCACGCACCTGGACGCAGAGCTCGTCGGGAGCGAAGCGCTGCGCTGAGCGCTGGACGCGTGCGTGCGCATTTTTGCGGCAATTGAGAGCGGAGAAAGAGAGAGAAAGAGAAATCGGCCGTCGTCCAAAAGAGCGAAGAGCGAGGAAAAAAATGGAAGAGTTTTTTTGACTTCATCCTATTCTTCTCTTCCTCTCTCTCTCTCTCTCTTGCCTCTCTTGCCTCTCTTCTTTCTTTTCCCTTTATCTCTTCCGATTTCAATGTTTAAAAAGAAGAGCCCAGCACGCAATTGAACAAAAAAAACAAAACGTTTGATCTCTCTCTCTCTCTCCTTTTCTCTCTCCTTTTTTTCTCTCTCTCAACTCAACTGAAACTCTTAAAAAAAAGAACCCCTTTTCAAGCGGCCCCCGCCGTCGCCCTCGCGCCCTTTTCGACCTCCGACCCGCTCTCCTCCCCCTCCCCCCTCCTCGCGGCCTCGCTCTCGGCGCTCAGCCTCGCGATCACCTTGTTCAGCGCCGAGACGTAGGCCCTCGCCGAGGCGACAACGATGTCCTCGCAGGTCCCGGATCCGGTGAACGAACGCTGCACCTGCCCTCCGCGCGCAGACTCGACAAACCCTTCGTTCGCCAGCCCGCCCGCCGGCCTGACCGTCACGCGCGTCGCAGCCAGGGCCTCGATCCCCTCCGTCACGCTCTGCACGGAGAACTCGGACAGAGCCACGGGCACGCGGACAAGAGAATCGATCGCCTTGTAAGCGGCGTCGACGGGGCCCGTGCCCGTCGCAGCGGCGCTGCGGACGATGCCGTCGGGGCCCAGCAGCTTGGCCGTCGCCGTGGGCATGCCCCCGGTGCCGCAGACCACCTGCAGGGCTCGCAGCTCCCACGCCTTGGTGGGCTGGTGGACTTCATCCGACAAGAGAGCCAAGACGTCGTCGTCGGTGACCTTTTTCCTAGAATCCGCCAGAGTCTTGAACCTCTTGAAGAAATCGTCGAGCGCCGCTCCTTCGAGGTCGAAGCCGAGTTCCGACAGGCGCGACCTCAAGGCTGCCCGGCCAGAGTGCTTCCCCAGCACGATCCCCGCGTCCCCGTCTGCCCTCAGCAGCCCGATCTCCTCGGGCGAGATGATCTCGTACGTGGCTTTCGATTTCAGCATGCCGTCCTGGTGGATGCCGGACTCGTGAGCAAAGGCGTTGGCGCCGACGATCGCTTTATGGGGCTGGACCGGCATGCCCGAATAGTCGCAGACCATCCTCGAGGTGGCGGTGATGTGGACGGGGCGGACCCCCGTGCGGAGCTGGGCCAGCGGCTGCGTGTCGGGCGAAGCGGCCGCTGCGCCGTCGGCGTCGTTCAGGGCCCCGTCGCCGCCGCGCTTGGCCAGCGCCATCACCACCTCTTCGAGGCTCGCGTTCCCGGCCCTCTCGCCGATCCCGTTGATCGTCGACTCGATCTGCCTGGCCCCGGCCATCGCCCCGGCCAGCGAGTTGGCCGTGGCGAGACCCAGGTCGTTCTGGCAGTGAGTGGACCAGACCACCTTGTCGGAGCCGGGCGTGTTTTTGATCAGGTCGGCGATGAGAGCGCCAAACTCGTGAGGCATGCACCACCCCGTCGTGTCGGGGATGTTGAGAGTCGTCGCCCCGGCCTTGATGACCTCGCCCAGAACCCTGTAGAGGAAGCGGGGCTCGGAGCGTCCCGCGTCCTCGGGGGAGAATTCGATGTCCTCGCACCCCAGGGACCTGAGGTGCTTGACGGCGTTGACAGCGTTCTCCACCACCTCGTCCTCGCTCATCCGCAGCTTGTGCTCCATGTGGATCTTGCTGGTCGCGATGAACGTGTGCACGCGCGGCCTCTTGGCCCCCTTCACGGCGTCCCAGGCCACCTCGAGGTCGCGGGGGCGCGTGCGCGACAGGCCGCAGATGACGGGCACGTAACCCGATTCGTCGACGTTGTTCCCGACGTCGAGGGCGATGGCCTTGACGGCCTCGAAGTCGTCCGGGGAGGCGACGGGGAAGCCGGCCTCGATGATGTCGACGCCGAGCTTGGAGAGCTGCGGTTTGGTTTGGTTTGGAAAAGGAGGTGGTGGAACAGGGAGGTGGTGGAAAGAGGTTGTGGCGGAAGAGGAGGTTGAGAATTCTCGCTCGTCCGTCGTCGTCGTTGTCGTCGTCAATCGCTTGCTCTCTTTCTTTCTTCGTCCTGCTTCTCCCTTCCCTACTCACCTGCCTCGCGATGTCCAGCTTCTCCTTGGACGTCAGCGTGGCCCCGGGGCTCTGCTCCCCGTCCCGGAGCGTCGTGTCGAAGATGCGGACGTAGTTCGGGTCGGAGATGCGGCCCGGGACATAGTCGGGGCGAGGGAGGCGTTTTTGTTGTTGAGCGACGGCCGACGACGGAGACGGCGAATCGGACGCCGCTGCGGCGGCTGCGGAGGCGACGACGACGCGGTTTGAGAGCAAGAGCGCCTTCCTCGTGCCTCTCTGGCACGGCGCTGCCGAGCGCAGGGCCAGGCAGCGGCTGGAAGGAGCTGCGCGGCGAGCTGCAAGGGGCATTGCCGCCGAAGACGATGACGACGATGACGCCGAAGACGTCGCCGTCGAGCAGCTAGCCAAGCCGCGGCGGGCGGCAGCGCAGGCCGCGGAGACTTCCATCTCTGGTGTAGAGCCTCTGGTTCTGGTGCGATGTGTCCGCTGCTTGAAAAATCAAGGGACGCAAGGGGGTGCGGAAGGAGGATGGAGAGAAGCGAAAAGAGAGCCGGCTCTTTTTTTCGTCGACGAAAAGTTGTGAAAAAATCACTTTGCTCGCTCGTCAATGCCTTCGACGGACGACGAGAGGGAGAGAAGCGGCAGCGTCTCTCTTCCTCCGTTTTGTCCTCTTTTGAATCAAATCTCTACTGCTGAGAGGTAGCTACTATCGATAGGCACCTTGCGCCACCAACAGAGCTCCATTCGGGGGCACGACCGAACGAGAAAAAAGGGCCGGCGGAAGGAGGAGCTCTTGATTGATTGATCTACTAAAAAAAGTTCTATGGTCCTGTTCCGCACGCCCTTCGCTGGCTACGCCGTGCGCTTCTCGCCCTTTGACGAGTCGCGCCTGGCCGTGGGCACGGCCCAGAACTACGGCATCATCGGCAACGGCAAGCTGCACGTGCTGCAGGTGAGAATGAAGGGCTGATATTGATTGATTGATGGAAAGAGAGAGGCGAGCGAGAAAAAACGAGAACTCACCCTCTTATACCCCTCCACCTCCTCTCAGCTGACCCCGCACGGCCTCGCGCAGGTCGCCGAGTTCGACACCCGAGACGGCGTCTACGACGTCGCCTGGTCCGAGGCGTCCGACGGCGTCGTCGCCACGGCGGGAGGGGACGGCTCGGTCAAGCTCTGGGCCGTCAACGCGCCGCCACAGGCCAACCCGGCCGCGTCGTTCTCCGAGCACTCGCGCGAGGTCTCGTCGCTGTCTTGGAACGTGGCGCAGCGCAAGGAACTGCTCTTGTCTGCCTCCTGGGACGACAGCGTCAGGCTCTGGGACGCCGCCAGCGCGAGGCCTCGCCCGCTGGCAGCTTTCATTAATGCGCACGCGAGGTGCTGCTACGGCGTCTCTTGGAACCCGAGGCACGCCGACGTCTTTGCGACCTGCGGCGGCGACGGCCTCCTGAAGATATGGGACGCGCGCAGGTCCCCCGACGCCCCGCCGACGCTCTCCGTTCCTGTCTTTTCTGATCCTGGGATGGCGATGAACGGGATGAACCAGCAGCAGCAGCAGATGCCGGCGGAGGCGCTCTGTTTGGATTGGTGCAAGTATAATGACGCGCTCCTGGCCGTCGGCTCGGTCGACCGCTGCCTGCGCCTCTTCGACGTCAGGAAAGGGGGAGGAGGAGGAGGAATGGGAGGCCCTCTGCCTCACTCTTCCCCCGTGGTGGCTTCTTTCCACGGGCACGCCTACGCGGTGCGGAGGGTGGCGTTCTCGCCGCACCAGGAGACAGTGCTTGCGTCCGCGAGCTACGACATGACCGTCCGTCTCTGGGACGCCGCCGCCCCTGGGGAACCCTTGCTCAAAATCTGGAACCACCACTCGGAGTTCGCCGTGGGGCTGGACTTCTCGACGCTGGTGCGCGGGAGGATGGCGAGCTGCGGGTGGGACGACGCCGCTTTCGTGTGGAGCGTGGACGGGGCTGATCCGAGGGCGCCGGCGCTGTTTTGATGATGAAGGAGAAGGGAGAAGGAGAGGAAAAAAGAGAAACGATGAAATGGGAAATTTTGTTTTTGTTTTGTTTTTCTTGCACTCTCTCTTCTCTCAATCTCTTCTCTCTCTTACGAATCGATAATCACGCGCTGGCGGTGGCTCCCCCCAAACGAAAGCACTAAACGAAATTCTGCCATTCCAAATTTAAAAAAAAACTGTAAACAAAAATTGATGTTTTTTCTTTTCTTTTCTCGAATTTTTCTCTCTCTCCTTCTCTCCCTCGTTCTCTCTCTCTCTCAAAAAAAAAAGAACCCCAAACTCTCCAAAAAAAAGCTCTCAGACGTAAAAGTCCGTCTGCCTCGAGCTCGCCCCGACCTCCTTCAGCTTCTTCAGGATGCTGGTGTAGTACTCGCCCAAGTAAGCCTCGAGCGTCGTGACCGACGCAGGGTCCACGCCCAGCAGCTGGTAGGTCTCCTCCATCGGCGCCGAGAAGTCCTCGTTGGCGGCCAGGATGTCGGCGAACGCGAGCCTGTCGGCGGCGTCGCGCGCCCACTGGAAGCCGCGGAGCACGTTGCGCGTGCCCCTCAGCAGCCAGATCGGCACCTTGGTGACCTCGGCCCTCGCGTTGGCGAGCTTCTCGCACAGGGCGATGACCTCAGGGACCGTCCACGCCTTGGGTCCCGAGAGCGTCAGCGTCTTTCCCACGGTCGCGTCGGCCCTCAAAGCCGCCAGCGCCATGCGGGCCACGTCCTGCGAGTCCAGGTACGCGGTCCTGGTGGCGTCCGAGGTGCCCCAGACGGTCTTGTCTTCTAAAATAGGAACGGCATAGTTGCCGATCAGGGCCTGCATGAAGCCGCACAGCCGCAGCGTCGTGAAGTTGAGCCCGCTGCTGGCGAGGAACTGCTCGGTGCAGGCCTTGATCGCCATCAGGGGGACGTCCGGGTGCTTGTCGGCGTTGTGGATGCTGAAGAACAGGTACCTCTGGATGCCCATGGCCTGCGCGCATTGAATTAATGCTTTCTTGCCCTCCCAATCCACGGTGGCGGCGGACTCTTCGGGGCGGGCGGTAGCGCAGTCGATCACCGTGTGCACGCCGACGAGCGCGGCGGGAAGCGAGGAAGGGTCTGTCAGGTCCGCCTGCACCGTGGTCGCGCCCCAGTCGCGTAAGAAATCGGCCGGGTTCTGGCGCGGGCGCACGATGCAGCGGACGTCGTACCCTTCGTCCAGGGCGCGGCGCACGATCTGGCGGCCTAAGGTGCCAGTGCCGCCGACGACCAGCATGGTGTTTTTGGGCATCGGGGTCGAGCCGGAGATGGGGGCCGGGGCGGCGGCTGCTGCGGCGACGACGGGGGTGACGGACGCGGAGGCGGCGACGGAGCGGCGGGGCGCGGCCGGGGAGGACGACGCGAGGGAGGCCGTGGACGTCGAGGTCGAAGGGGAAGAAGAAGAAGAGGAGGTCGAAGCTGCAGCGGCCGCGGCGGCGCGAGAAGGCACTCGGCAGCGAGGAGTGGCAACGACACTCGACATCGTCGAGGAGAGGGCGAGACGGGACATCGTGGTTTTCGGAAATTCGCGACCTCCGGATCCGATCTGTATTGAAGAGGAGCTTCCTGTGACGCGTGTGGAGAGAAGAGTGAGGTTGGACGGCGAGGTGAGAGAAGAGGCGACGCGAAAGAGAAGAATTGAGTGGAGTTGCTCTTTTTTTTTTGGCCAGGAGCAAGCGAAGAGCGAGAACGAAGAAGAGCGAAGAGAGGAGCATCGTTTGCCATCTTCGCGCCTCGCTCGCCAAGGCCTTCCGAGGATCGACATGGCTTGCTTTCTGCAACACGCTAGCGCATTTCAGTCGTTTGATGACCTCGAATAGAAATTTCAAGCTGAAGCGCGCTCCTTGATAGCCCACTCGCGGTTGGAGAACGAAGCGAGAGAGAGAGCAGAGGGCGATCGACCGTCGACGCAGCAACGGCGCTTCTTTCGTCGCAGAAATTCTCAGCGTCAAAAAAGCAAAACGCGCACGCGCTCTGAGTCCTCTCTCGGCTCTTTCTGGCTCTGACTCCAGTGAGCTACGACAGAGTTCAGAGAATACGCACCTGAGGGACGCAGAGGAGGAGCTGGGACTCGGTCGTTTCGGTTCCGGAAGGAAGAGGATTCGGCGGAGCGAGTGAAGAAGAAAAAGAGAGAGAGCGAGGGAAGTGAAGTGAGCGAGCGAGCGCAGAGAGAGAGAGCGGCGTGGCTTGCTTTCGACAAACCTCTTTCTTTCGACGAAAGCGGCTCTCTTCTTCTTTCCCACTCTCTCTCTCCTTTTCACTCTTCCTCTTTCGCTCTCTCTCCTTCTCTCTTCTTCCAACAAGTTCGCGACGAGAGAGAGGAAGAGAAAGAAAAGAAAACCTCGCAGTTGTAATTTTTTAACTGCTCGAGCTCTCTGGGACTCTGAAGAAAAACCATGCTCCTCCTCTCCTCCTCCTCGCCTGTCCTTCCGGCCGCGGCCGCGGGGAGGAGGTCGGGGTCCTCCTCGACCACCTCGGCAACAGATCGAGCCGCGCCTCTCCCGCTCTCTCCCCGCCTCCATCCCACTTCAACTCTCGTCCGTGCCTCCGCGACGTCGCATTCTGGCTACCTGAGCAAAATCAGGCCGAGAGCCGCCGTAAAATCCTCACAAAGACAGAATCTTGGCCGAGGCACGAGCGATGATCGCAGTCCGACGATGACGACGAGAGCAATTTCTTCTTCTCCTTCCGTCTCCGCCGCTGCTGCCGCTGCTGCTTCTTCTTCCGCGTCTGTCGCGACCCCAGGCCAGACGAAAGTCGCGTTCCTGGGCATGGGCATCATGGGCGTGGCGATGGTGCGCCTGGAATCTAGTTGGAACGGCGCGAAAGCAATTGAAAGGGAAAATTCTTTCTTCTTCATCGTCGTCGTCGTCGTCTTACTCTCTCCCTCGACCCTGACCTCCTCCTTCTCCTCCTCCTTCTTACCTTTCTTCCTCTCTTCCCCCCTCTTTCGCAGGCCACCAACCTCCTCAACGCCGGTTACGAGGTCACCGTCTGGAACCGCACGGCGAGCGCCTGCGACCCCCTAATCGCCCTGGGAGCGAAGCAGGCAAAGTCTCCGGCGGAGGCGGCCGGCTCGGCCGACATCGTCGTCGCGATGCTTTCCGATCCAGAGGCGGCGCTCGCCGTCGCGCGGCTCGCGGCGCCCGGCTTCGCCTCTTCTAACTCCTCGTGCAAGGGTTACATCGACGCGTCGACCGTCGACGCGGAGACGGCTTCCAAAGTCTCCGCGATCGTGAAAGGCGCAGGAGCGGGGGGATTCCTCGAGGCACCCGTCTCGGGCTCCAAGGGCCCCGCCATCGCCGGGCAGCTCATCTTCCTCACCTCGGGCGACGCTGCGCTGTCCGAGTTCGCCGCCCCTTTGCTCGAGGTCATGGGCAAGAAAACTTTTTACTTAGGTAAAGAAGTCGGGCTCGGGGCGAAGATGAAGCTGGCTGTCAACGCACTGATGGGAACGATGATGGCGTCGCTCGCCGAGCAGCTGAGTCTGGCTGCGGCCTCGGGGCTGAAACCCGTCGACCTGCTCGACGTCGTCGCGCTGGGTGCCGTGGCGGCGCCGATGTTTGCCCTCAAGGGGCCAGCGATGGCGGATGCGGTCTCGGAGCGGGGAGGGCCGTCGAGGGAGAAGGCTCTCGCTCGCTTCGCTCCGGCGTTCCCGCTCAAGCACCAGCGCAAGGACCTCAGGTTGGCTCTCGAGCTCGCCGAAGAGACCAAAACGCCGCTTCCGCTGACGAAAGCCGCGTGTGAGCTGTTTGCGGAGGCCCAGGACGGGTCTCTGACGTTGGGGGATGCGGACTTTGCCGCTGTCGTGGAAGCGGTGGTGGGCAAGATGAAGTAGTGAGAAGAAAAAGAAAAAGTAAAAAACAAAAACAAAAAAAAAGTTAAAAAATCAGCTTCTCCTTCATCTTCTTCTTTTCTTTTTCATCGCTGGCCGACACACCGTTTACTCTCTTACACTTGACGTCATCATCTCTCTCTTTTTTCTCTCTCTCTCTCTCTCTCGATGTGTTCTCTCTCTTTCTCTCTGTCGCAAAAGAAAAAACGGACAAAAATCAACGCTCCAAAAAAAAAAAGAATTCGAAAAATCCTCAACGACAAAAAATGCATCAAAACCTCTCTCTTCTTCTTCCTCTCCTCAAGCAGCCACCGCAGCCGCCGCGGCCCTCTTGCCCCCGGCCTTCCCCTCCACCGCCATCTCATGCGCCCTCACCCGGGCCCAGTTGTCCCAGTGGACGATCTCCTCGATGGTCGGCGAGGCGTTGAGGTCTTTCGCGGCGTGCTCGTTCAAGACTTTTTCGACGAGGGGGACAATTTGCATGTATCCGATCCTCTCGGCCAGGAACTCTGCCACGGCCACCTCGTTGGCGGCAGACAGCACGGCCGTGGCTGTTCCCCCGAGCCTTCCTGCGGCGTAGGCCAGATCGAGGGCGGGGTACTTCTGCCTGTCCGGTCCCTTGAAGGTCAGCGAGCTCGCTTTCGAGAAGTCGAGTCGGGGCCAGGTGGCCTCGGAGCACTCGACGCGCTCGGGCCAGGACATCGAGTAGAGGATCGGGAGGCGCATGTCGGGCCAGCTGTTGTGGGAGTGGAGATGATGGAGGGGGGGAGGGGGGGGGGGGGGGGGGGGGAGAGAAGGAATAAAGTAATAAGCGAGAAGAGAGGAGAGTGGGGACGGTCCA
>Ga0114918_10001886_pt1 | contig 18835 bp, 15 predicted proteins | sample LantaG_FD_87015 | JGI IMG/M metagenome (GOLD analysis project Ga0114918, IMG submission 87015) | Deep subsurface microbial communities from Baltic Sea to uncover new lineages of life (NeLLi) - Landsort_02402 metaG | ecosystem: Environmental > Aquatic > Marine > Oceanic > Sediment | place... | reverse complement strand
TGTGGGCGCGCAGGAGAGAGGGAGAGATAGAGGGGGGGGGGGAAGAGAGGAAGAGTTTCGGAGGGAGGGAGAGGAGCAAAACTTGTGCAAGTCGAAGTCTTCAAGAGGAGGGGAAAAAAACTCGAATTACTTTTTTTTTCCCTCACGCATTCTCTCTTTCTCGCTCTCTTTCACGTCTCGGGCAGGGCCTCTCGGACCCTTCGAAACCCGTTCGTGGAACACGCGCTCTTGAGACGAAGCACACCATGCGCACGAGCGCCGGCGTTCCAGGGCAGGCGAAGCCTGCGGCGGCGACGAATCGAGCCGTCGCCGCAAATGGCCAGCTCACGCTCGCATCTGCCGCCGCCGCCGCCGCTTCCGCCACGTGCGGCGCCTCCTCCCGCCGCCGCCACGCCTCGTCGCTCGGCGCCCTGTCGTCGGCAAGTTCAGACCGATCGCCAGAAACCATCGCGTCACTCAAGACGACCGCACCGCGTCTCCCGAGGCCGCTGGGAGCCGCCGCACTTCGATTGCCACCATTGTCGTCGTCGTCGTCGCCGTCGCGGCTCCTCCGAGCCGTCGCCAAGGCGCCGGCGGTGGCGGCGGCAAAGGCAGAGCCCGAGGCCGAGGCCTCTGCGTCTTCTCCTAGATCTCGCCCCAGGCGCGGCGCCCTCTCCATCGGCAGCCTGGCGGCCAAGCCCGGGGGGGCCCAGACCTCCGGCGCCGCCGAGAAGAACGAGGCCGCGGCGACGCGAATGGCCCGAAGCAGGCTCCGACGCATCAAGAAAGCTCCCGTCCACTCGCTGCTGACGGTCCCGCTCGCCAAGGAGGAGACCGAGGAGGAGGAAGACGACGAGGAAAAAGATGGGGACGCTGCTGCTGCTGGCAATGCTTTGGGTAGCAGCGACGACGACGAGGCGGAGGACCTGGACGGAGACGAAGATGAAGAAGGACCGAAAAAGAAAAACAAGAAGCCCGTGCGGGGGGGCCGAGGCGGGGGCCCCGCCTCCTCCGCGGCCCTCGCCAAGGCCGCTGCCCAGAGGGCCCCCGACTGGCTCAGGTCCATCCCCAGGGCCGAGATCCAGCGCCAGCGCGCCGAGCTCGAGGCGGACCGCCAGGTCAAGCTCGAGGCTCGACTGCGATACGCGCCGCGCGTCTCTCTGGCGTCGGCGTCGTCGTCGCGCAACGCCCGGGCCCGCGCGCAGCGGTCGACGCACGACCCTCTCGCGAAAAAGGCCTTCGAGGTCACCCTGGAGAAGGAGCGCGAGGAGGCGGAGCGCAGGAGGATGTTTTCGCTGGACGACGACGGAACAAGCGGAGGAGAGGGCTCGGAAACGAAAAAGAAGAAGAAGACGGGCGAGGAGCGCTTCAACTTTGCCGCGTTTGCCGACCCGTCGGGCAGGCCGCAGTGGTGGGGCCTCGAAGTCCCCGACGCCGACGCGCGCAAGGCAGGCACGATCGCCCGCTGGATCGAGAGCGCCCCGCAGCGCCTTCAGGAATGGGAGGGCACGGTCGAGGTGTGGGTGCCGAAAAAGACCGTGAGGGCGTGGTCGTTCCGGGCGAACAAGATGGGAAAACGAGTGGTGGCGTTCCGCAACGGCTCGGTTGTCTTTCTGAGAACGACGATGGACCTGAAGCTCGGAGACTACATCTCGAAAGGGATAATCGACCAGTCCAAGTACGACGAGCGGGACGTGCTCACGGGCCGCATCACTGGCTACACTCGGAGCGTCAAGTTCGCGGGCCTGTCGGACAAGACGCAGGTGCCGATGCCGCTGGGCGAGTCTGTCGACGACGAGGGCGAGCTGGTCAGAGAAGCCAGGGAATGGGTCGAGACCGAGGAGGTCTGGGACCGGGCAGCGACCTGGGAGCACGAGAACCCTGGCGTTCCTTTAATTTCTCTGGAGGACGAGCTCGAGGAGCAGTTCGAGCGCGACCTGGCGAGCGGGCGCCGCAAGCCCAAGGCAGAGGAGGAGAAGGAGGCGCTTGTGGATTCGCTGCTCAAAAAAGTCTCCGGCAGCGCTCTGGGCGACCTCGACCACATAGCTGCGTCGGCCGTTGCCAAGGCAGAGGCGCAGTCAATTCTGGCGAGGCAGGCTGCGAAAAGAGCTGCCGCAGCCGCCGAGTCCGGGGCCGGGAGCTACTTCGAGCAGCTGGAGGAGGAGAAGAGGCGGCGGCGGGGTTTTGGTGAAGGAGGAGGTTTGGAGGAAGGGTACGGCGAATACGGCGACGACGACGAGACGCCGGGCTTTTCGCGGCGCGTCGCCGAGGCCTCCCGCATCGCCGCGGCCGCCACGGCGAGGGCCGGGGTCGCCGCAGCGGGCTGGAACGTCGGGGCGCCGCCTCCCTCGTTCTCCGGGTACGGAGGCGGGGGCGGGCGCGGTGGAGGCAGGGGAGGAGGGCGCGGGGGAAGGGGAGGAGGGGGAGGGAGAGGCGGGTTCGAAGAGCGCGAATACGCGCCGCGCGGCGGCGCGCGCGGCGGCCGCTCCGGCGGCGGCGGCGGCCACGGCAGCTGGGCGAGCAGCGGCAGCAGCCGGGGCGCCGCGAACGACGACTACGACTCGTTCGACTCGTTCGCCGGCGGAGGCTACGGCGGCGGCGGCGCAGAGGACGACGGCTTCGGCGTCGGCGGGGCGTGGGGCAACGAGGGCGGAGGCGGCGGCGGCGGCGCTCAGCAGTGGCAGAGCTTTGATGCCGGCGCTTCCGCCGCGCGCGACTTTTACGAGAGCGACGCCGGCGCCGCCGCCGGGGGCCGCGCAGAGGACAGCTGGGCGACCTCCTTCCCTGCCGAGATCTCCTCCGCCGCTGTCGCGAGCTCTTACGACGACGATGAGGGCGAAGCTCCTCCGTCCAAGGGCTCTTTCGAGTCGGCGTTCGAGGGCTTGGGGCTTGGCGACGAAAGTGACGAAGGCGGCGGCATTTTCTCGGACAAGAAGACGGAGAGCAAAGGAGCTGAAGACGACAACATCGCCAACAGCGACGGCGTCAGCGGCGATGACGACCCTGCTTCCTGGTTCCAGGACGAGGGTCTCGAGTGGGAATGAGTTTGCTTTGAGAGAGAGAGGGAGAGAGAAAACGAGAGAGAGAGAGAGATTTGTGAAAAAAAACGAAAAAAATAAACTTCATTTCAACAACAAAAACTCCTCCAAAGGAAAAAAACAAAAGATGACTCTCGACGCTCCTCTTCTCACAGCCCGAGAAAAGCACCAAACCCTTCTCCTGGAATCTCTCGACATGACGAAGAGCAAGGGGAGTCATCACGGGAAAAGCAGCGGCAACGAAGAAGAAGAAGAAGAGGAGGAAGAAGAAACCATTCCTGCAGCGCGCCCGCCGTTTCCGCCGCCGCCGCTGCTGCTGCTGCCCTCGAGCTCGCCTTCCTCTTCTCCCTCTTCTTCTTCTCCCTCTTCTCCCCCTTTTCCCTTCTTCACCATCTCCCGCATGCGAGACTCCGACATCCTAGAGGTCCTCGCGACGGTAGCCTCGTCATTCCCGGCGGAAGTGAAGGGTTTGGGCCTCTCCACTCCATCGTTCGTTGCTCTCCACTCGCGGCTGCTCTCGACGCCCGCCGGCAGGAGGGCGTTTGGCGTCGCGGGAGTTGCCCGCGAGAAGAACAGCAGCGACAACGGCAACGCAAAACCGGGAGCTTTTTTGGGTGTCGCCGTGGTGCAGGGAAGCGGAGGAGACGGAGTAGATGACGGAGAAGAAGAAGAAGAGAGCGAACCCGAAAAAGCGACTCCCTCGACCTTCTCTTCTTCGACCTCTTCTTCGTCTTGTCCTTCTCCGCTTTCTCTCTTCTCCTCCAAGCTCCGCTCCCTCAGCGCCGACTTCTCCTCCCTGCGAGCCCACTGCGGCACAAAGGTTGCGGCCCTGACCCTTGCAAGGGACCTGCTGCTGCCGGAAGCTTTGGCGGAAGGGGAGCTGCTGCTCGAGTACCTGGCCGTGGCGCCGCGTGCGAGGGGCCGCGGCGTCGGCCGGGCGCTGCTTCGAGTTCGCAGTCGCGGAATCCGAAAAGTGGGGCGGCGGGAAAGACCCGCCGAAGAAGAATACGTCTCTGACTCTGTGGGTCGACGCCGGGAACGCCGTCGCGCTGGAGCTGTATCGCTCGAGGGGGTTTCTGAAGGTGAAAGCAGCGTGCGGGAGCGGCAAGGAAAAAGAGGAAGAGGAAGAGGAAGAGGAGGTCGAGAGCTCCGAGAGAGGCCTCGCTCCTCTCTCCCTCTCCCTCTCCGAAGCAGCCAGGACGCTCTGGCACCGCGCGCTCTGTCGTTTCTTTCTGTGCACGAGCTGCTGGGTCAGGCTGGCGCTTCCACTAAAGGGGGAGGCGAAGTGAGAAAGAGAAAGATTCTTCTTAGAAGGAAGGAGGAGGAAGAGAGGTCGGGGTCGGAACCGAAAAAAAAAAGAACGAAAGACGGAATTTTGTCAAAGTTCGAAAAAAAAGAAAAGAACTCAAAACTCGAAAGAAACTCATCTCTCGCGTCCCCACTTCCTTTCGTCTCCCATGGGCAATTGCTTGTCTTCAGCGGAGGTACGCGAGAGAGATCTTGCATCCTCGTGGCGGTGTAGCTTCGCGCCGCGTGAACGGGGAGGCCTTTTTAGAAACGGAATGAGAGAAACTACTCACAGCATGCGACGTCGCAGCGAGAGCGAGCGACAAACCTTTTGGTCTCTCAACCTCGACCTTCCTCCCCTCTTCCTCCTTTAAAAAAAAAAATCAACCCTCTTCTCTCAACAGCCCCCCGCCCCGAGGCGCGGAAGCAGCAGCAGCAGCAACAGCAGCAGCAAGCGCGTCTCCTCGGCGGCGACCCTGCACGACTCCAAGTCGTCCTCCCACTCTCGCTCGTCGTCGAGAAACTTTGATGACTTCCTGGTGCTGACGGCGGACCCGTCGTCCCCTCCGCCGCCGCCGATCACCGAGCTCTTCACGCTCGGCCGCGTGCTCGGCCGCGGCTCGTTCGGCGTCACCCGACTGGCCAGGGACCGCGCGACGGGGGCCGCCGTGGCGGTCAAGACGATCGCGCGGCGCAGAATCGTCGCCGGCGGCGGCGGCGGCGGCGGCGGCAGCGCGCCGAGCTCGAGCGCGGTAGAGAGGATCCGGTGCGAGGTCGAGGCTATGCGTCGCGTCTCGGGCCACCCGAACGTCGTGTCGTTCAAGTCGGCGCACGAGGACGCGCACGGGGTGCACCTGGCGATGGTGAGTAGAAAGAAGAGAACAGAGAAGAGAGAAGAAGGAGAGAAGAAAGAATGAAAGCAAAAAAAGGCAAAAAAACTCACTCTCCTTTCCCTCTCTCTCTCCTCCCAAAACAACGATTCCAGGAGCTCTGCTCCGGCGGCGAGCTCTTCGACCAGGTCTCGAAGCGCGGAGCCTACACCGAGGCCTGCGCCGCCTCGCTCGTCCGCGAGCTCGTCGGCCTCGTCGCGCATCTCCACTCGAAAGGGGTCGTGCACAGGGACCTCAAGCCCGAGAACCTTCTTCTGGAATCTTCGGATCCGGGCGCGGCGCTCAAGGCGATCGATTTCGGGCTCGCGGCGCTGGTGGAGCCCGAAGGAGGAGGAAAGGGGGAGGGAGCGAAGAAGGGAGGAGTGGAGAAAGTCGAAGAAGAAGCTCCCAAGGGCGGCAGCGCCTCTCTTTCTTCTGCTTCTAATTCGAAATCGAGTTCTCTCTCTCCTTCCTCCACCCTGTCCTTCCCTCCCTCTGCTTCATCGTCATTCCTGTCCAAGGAGCCTCTGACGGAGCTCTGCGGCTCCCCTCTCTACATCGCCCCGGAGGTCCTCCGCCGCAGCTACGGCAAAGGCGCGGACATGTGGTCGGTGGGCGTCATCGCCTTTGTGCTCCTGACCGGCACGGCGCCCTTCGAAGGCCAGACCGAGAAGCAGCTCTTCGAGGAGATCCTGAACAAAGAGCTGGACGTCCGCAGGCAGCAGTCCGAGCCGTGGCCGCAGCTCTCTCCGGGCGCCAAGGACTTCGTCGCTCGACTGCTGGAGAGGGACCCGAGAAGGAGACTGACCGCCGAGCAAGCCCTGAAACACCCGTGGCTCTCCGAAGACACCGCTGCCGCAGAAGCCATGAAGAAGTGCACGAAGCAGCTCGACGTGCTGCGAACCATGTGCAACTTCGCCGCGGCGGGCACGGTGCGGAAGAGGGCGGCCGCGGAGGTGGCGCAGAGGGCCCCTCCGGAGGTGATCGAGGCGCTGCTCCCGGCCTTCCGCGCGGTCGACGCCGGCGACGCGCGAGACGGGACCGTTTCCTTAGGCGCGCTGCCGACTCTGCTGGGCTGCGTGGACGCCGGGATGACCGCCCTGAAGCACGGAAAGGACGCGGGGGCTGCCGTGCGCAAGGCCGGGGAGGCGGCCGCGAGGGAGGCGGTGGCGGTGGCTGCAGCGGGGAGCGCCTGCGCGGTGAAGAAGGAGTTTGAAGAAGAAAAAGTCGGCGCGGCGAAAACGAAAACAAAGACGAAAACGAAAACGGCTTCTTCTCCTCCTCCTCCTCCTCCTTCCTCTTCTCCTTCCTCCTCTCCCTCTTGCCCCTCTTACTCCTACTCCTCCGCCACCTCCAAGGCCATCCTCGCCGTCTTCCGCGAGGTGATGGGCCACGACGGCACCCAGTGCGGCTGCCGCGTCGACTATGCGGCCCTCCTCGAGGCGGCTGCGTCGGAGGCTCGCGCCCTTCGAGAGGAGACGCTGGCTTCGTCTCTGGGAAGGCTCGACTTCAGGAAAACGGGCGAGCTCCCTCGGGCGCAGCTGGAGGCCGTGACGAGGAGGCACTGCCGGGCGATCCCGCAGCACGTGATCGACAGGGCCTTGGCAGCCGCGAGGGAGGCCGGGGCGGAGGCGAGCTGCTCGGCGAAGAAAATGGCGGCGAAGAAGAAGAGGGAAAGAGGCGGAGAGATCGGTGGCGTCAAGAGCTCTTCTTCCGTCGCCGTCGTCGCAAAGCTGAACAGCAAGCCTTCCGAGAACGACAAGGAAGGAGAGGAGGAAATGGTCGACTACGAGCTGTTCTGCGCCGCGCTGGCGAGGGTCTGCCCCTCGTGCCCCAAGGCCGCCAAGGCCGCCTGAGCTTTTGAGAGAGAGAGAAAGAAAGAACAAGAGAGAAAAGAGAGAGAGAACTTTTTCTCTCGCTTTTCTCTTTTTCTTTCACTGCAGCGTTCTTTTTGCTTTTAGCTTTTTCCCACTCCTCTCCCGCATTCCTCTGCGAACTGTAATAAACAAGAAGATGAGAAGACGATGAAGAAGAAAGAACAGGGAAAGGGACTCTTTTTTTAATGACACACACTCAAGAATGGAAAAAATCGAAGAAGAAAAAACACCTCGTCCCCTCTCTCTCTCTCCACTCCCTCTCTCTCTCTCTCCCCACTCTTCAAGCTCTGCACGGAGGGAAATACCTCCCCCCGATCTGCGCCCCCCTGCTCACCGCCATCGCAACGGCCTGCTCGAACTGCCGCGGGCTCGATTTTAACATTTCTGCGGCTTCAGCGTTGAGAGGGTCTGAAGGGTTCGGGTCGAGGAAGAGGTGCGTCAGCCCATAGGCGACATGCGAGATGCTCAGCACGGGCTTCCAGTCCTCGCGTAAAATGTTGAGGCAAACATTACCGTCCACGTCGATGTTTGGGTGGAAGACTTTCGTGACGCATTTGACCTTGGGCGGCTCGTGAGGGTAGCCCGTTGCGGAGACTTTCACGTCGAAGACGAAGCGACCCGAACGGTACGCTCCTTCGTCCGGGGCCACCGTGATGGTGAAGTTGAGAGGGGAGGCATCGGGGCCCGTAGAGAGGTCTATGGCGACGCCGTGGATGGAGGTGAGCTCGGACATGTCTAGTAGATCGGTTGTTTTTTTTTGTGGCGGAGAAGGGGGACGAGGAAAGAGAGAGAGAGAAAGAAGGGGAAAAGGTTTTGAGGTTGAGTTTTTTCTTCTCCTTCTTCCTTTTTTGCTCTCTCTTCTCGCTTTCTCTCCTCCTACTTTGCCCTCCCCCTTACCTTTCTGCAGCCGCAGCTCCCCCGGGGACTGCTTCTTGGCCCCTCCCGCCGCGGCGGACTCGGCGTCGGCCTTTTGCTTCTCCTGTAGTCGTTTTTTTTTTTTACAGAAGAGTCGAGGTCGAGGTCGAGGTCGAGGAAAGTGAGTTCGAGAGAAAAGAGGCATTGGTTTTGCTCTTTCTCTCTTTCTCGCCTTCTTCTCTTCCACTCGTTCTCTTACCTTGACGCTGAAGAGCTTGATCATCCTGATGTGCTCACAAAGCGAAGATCGGAGTATGAAACGAACAGAGGAAGAAAGAAAAACACCGCCGCGAAAAAGGTTTGTTGATGGCTTTGTCCTTTTTCTTTACGACGACGACGACGACGCTCTGCTGGTTCGATGCTCTCCCTCTCTTTCGGTTTTACCCTTTCTCTCTCTCTCTTTCCTCCCCCTTCTGGGATGCTCTTGTAGCCAGATATGGAGAGCGAGGTGAGAGATGAGAAAGCTCTCTCGAGAGAAGTAGCAGAAGCGAGGAAGGAGGCAGTGACGCGAGCGGCGAGAAAAGAAAAGGCGAGAAGGGGATCGAACGATCAACAAGAAAAAAAACTCGACGAAATCAAGAGTAAAGATATTCGGTCAAAACCTCGACCTCTGTTTTTGGAAAAAAATCGAAAACGAAACCGAAAATGAAGCGACCGCTTCTCCTCCTCCTAGCGCTGCTGCTCGTCGCGGTCTGGTCCCCCCACCTCTCCCTCGCCCTCAGGTCCCCGATCAGCGACGCGGACTATCTCCTCCTGGGCTCCCCTGCGCCGCTCGCGGCCTGCCCCGCGCCTCCGGGGAAGAGAGAAGGGAGCTCTTCTTCTTCTCCTGCTTCTTCGACCTCTTCTTCGGTTCCGGTTTCGGTCAACGTCCTCGCCTCCTCCCTCTGGCGCGCCCTCCCTTACCTCGGCTCCGCCGTGCCCTCCCGCCTCTTCGCGCCGGAGGAGGACATCCCCAAAGGTCCTTACTGGCGGTCCTTCTGGGAGAGGCTCTCCGTAAACGTTGCCTTGCTGCTCGCGGCGGCCTTCTCGCTCCTGGTCTTTGCAGTCGTCGCCGCTTCTCGTTCCTGCCGCGGCCGCAGGCTGCGGAAGGAGCACAAGAGGCACCAGAGCTTCCCCCTGGCCCCCCCACTGACGACGCGCTCTTCGTACGCGCAGACGTTCCTGGAAGGGGAAGAAGGCGCCGGAGCCGGCGTTTCTCATCCTCCTGTTTTGAGGGCAAAGACGAGGCGCTCTTGGGGATTCACTCTGGTCGTCGCAGCGGCGGCGACGCTCGCGCTCGTCGCGGCGGTCGCTGCCTGTTACGGCCTCTCTCGAGCGGAGAGCAAGCTGCTGCTGAAAGTGGAAGCGCTGGTCGACGACGTCAAGTACTGGTTTTCTTCTCTTTCAGATGGCATCGAGGGAGTCAGGAAGCCGTTGCGCGCGGTCTCTGGGTTCCTGAGCGCCGCGGCAGACGCGCTCGCCGCAGCCGCTCCCGCTGTCCCGGCGGCGGCAACGGCGGCCTCCTCGCTCCGCGACGCCTCCTCAGCAGCCTCCGACGCCACGACCACGCTCGATGACGCCTGCACCACTCTCAGAGACATCTCAGGATCCATCACGGAGATCTGGGAGAGCACGATCGATCCGATTGTGTCCAAAGTCGAGCTCGGAAGGCTGGTGGTGACGCTGTCGCTGCTGGCCGCGGCGGCGCTGGCGGCGCTCTCGCTCGCGGCCTCTTGCGCGTTCGCCCTCCCGGCGCCGAAGGAGGGAGCAGGTGATGATGATAACGACGACAGCTCTTCTTCATCATCTTCTTCTCCTTCGTCTTCCTTCCCTCTCTCCTCCAAGAGGCAGAGGCTGAGGAAGTGGCTCGCCGTCTCCGCCTGCCTGTCGCTCTTTCTTTTCTTGCTCCTCGCCTTTCTGGGAACCGTTTATCTGGCAATCGCCCTTTTGGGCCACGACGCCTGCGCCAACGCCGAGCCGCAGCTCCTGGCACGCACCAGAGCAGCGGCAGGGAGCTCCAAGGGAAACACAGCAGCAGCGACGGTGGCTTTTTACCTGTACGGCCCTGCCCCAGCGGCACGCCTCTCGACGATCTTGAAAGGTTTGCCGCCCTCGCTGTCCCCTGGCTCGTTCGATCCCCTCAAGGAGCTCTTCGACCTGGACGCCGAAGCGGCCTTCGCCGAGGCGGTCGCGGCGGCGGAGGCGGCGCTGACGGAGATCGGGAACCTGCCCGCTGGAGGAGGAGGAGGAGCGGGAAACGAAGTCGCCGCGGCGGTCGCGGCGGCTGAGGCAGCCATCGAGTCGATCACCTTCGCCTCTCTCAACCTCACCGCCCTGCGAGAAACCGGGGCATTATCCCCGACGGCTGTCCGCGCCCTCTACGCCGAGGCCAAGCAGACGGCGTGCTGCGGCGCGGTCGACGGTTCCGGCTCGCTCTGGCTCTCGACCTTCGTCTCTGTCGCGGCGCTGCTGCTCTCGGCCGCGGCGGCAGGGGCGCTCCTCGAAAAGGCGGAGACGAGGGCGCAGCGCAGGGCCCGCGCGCTCGCCAAAGGAAAGAATAAGCAGAGTAAGAAGAAGGACAGGGAGAGAGACGGAGAAAGCGGTTCCGGTCTCGTTGGGGCCGTGGTGTCGCCTTCCTTAGTGCCGCTGCCCTCGAGGCCGCCGCCGCCCCGGCCGCAGCCTCCTTCGCCCGTGCCGGCGCTGAAGAAAAACGGAAACGGAAACGGAAACGGAGACAACGGCGGGAACAGCGCCGGCCTTCTCCCATTCCCTTCGCTCGAGACGCAGGGCTCGTGGAATCTGAGCACCAGGGCAGCAGCAGCAGGAGAAGCGCCTCCGCCGTCGCAATCTCAGAAGCAGCCTAGAAGCGTGAGCTGGGGGCCCACGATGGTGGTCGCCGCCGCCGCCGCCGCTCCTTCTTCGGCTTCTTCCTCTTCGAGCTTCTCTGGCCCTTCGCCCTCGGCGCCGCCGCTTTCCCCTCCTCCTCCTCCTCCGAGCAGTAACGGCGACGACTCCCAGCGCCTTTCTCGCTCTAGCGGCCCCGTCCGCGTTTCTGCCTCTGTGTTCTGGAGCCTGCACAGGAAGGGGAAGCGCTGTGACGACCCGACCGTCGTCGACCTCAGCGGTGAGTCTGTTGTGCTTGTTTCTCGCCTCTCCTTCTCTCTCTTCTCCGCGGCTCTGCTTCGCCGCATCTTCTTTTTCCCCGACTGGATCTCAGCGGGAGAGATAGTCTTAGCTGATTTGAAGCAGGATTGGTTGGAAAAAGGGGCGGGTTTCGGCGCTGGAGCATCCGATCGATGGCGCAGCCATTGATTGTTTTTTCTTCTTCTCAACGCTCGCCCGCTCGCACGCTATAGCCTTCTTCACGTGATTTTGATGATTCCGTGATTCTGATTGCGTGGTTCCCCGTTTTTTTCCGTCGACCCTGCTATCATCAACCCTCTTGTTCCCCTCCCCCTGAAACAAACCAATAACCCCCAGCCTCTCTCCGCTCCAAGCACTTTGTCACCGTCTCCGACTCCGGGGGGGCCGCCAACGACGTCTCGCTCCCGGGCCTCCTCGGGTTCGGGCGCGTGGAGCTCGCGATCCAGGAGGAGAAGGAGGCCGCGACGAAGGAAGAGGAGCTCGAGGAGGTCGGGGGGGCAAAGGCATCGGAGCAGGTGAGGCCCCGCGCGGCGCTCTTCGTCACGGACATAGGTTCCGAGGCCGTGGTCCTCGTCGACGGGGAGCCGCTGGCGAAGAGGCAGCGGCGGCGGCTGCAGCCCGGGAGCGTCCTTTCCTTCCGCCGCCTGCAGGAGGAGGGAGAGGTGGGGGAAGAGAAGTGCGAGTTTGAGCTTTTCCGCAACGAGGTGGCCCACGCCTGAAGGAGAGAGGGAGAGAGATGAAAGCAGCAACGACGGCAGCGCCTCCCCCCGCGATTTTTGGGTTTTCCCCTGCAAGAATAAAAGAGGAAGAGGCAGGGGAGAGCGCGCCTTGAGCGAGGTTTTGTGTTTTTCGACTGTCTTTTGAAAGAGAAAGCAAAAAGAGAGAGAGAAGATGAAAAAAACCACTTCTCTCCTGTGAGCTCTTCGACGAGCCTTTGGCCCCGCGCGCCCTTTTTCGGCCCCTGCAGCCGTCCTAGCCAGACTCTTCTCGCTGCTTACACGCTTCTCAGTGAGCTCTGCCTCGCCGCGCCGAAAGAAGTGCAAGAGAAAAATCCATCGATCAGCGAATCGCGACACCCCAACATACTCCAGCAACGATGTTTCCTTTTCGCCCTTTTGGCCCCGCCCTTCTTCTCCTTTTCGTCGCCCTTTTTGCGACGCACACCGCCGGTTCAAACTTTATCACGAACGAATCGGTGAGACAGAGGAATGAGAGAAAACGAAAGGCGACGAGTGGAACCAAAAATCAATTCTGGGAAGGGTTTCGGAACCAAATTCGACATCCCGCAGCGCCTTCTCAGCTCGTTTCTCACGTCCAAAGAAAAAACACACACCTCCCACAGGGCGTCCTCCTGACCGCCAAGCTCCTTAACGCCTCGGCCGCCGTGGCAGCCAACCCGCTCGTCAACGCCACGGTCTCCAAGCTCTCCGTTGGCCAGTCCGCGACCCTCTCCGCGTCCGATCAGTTTCTAGGCCTCCCCAAGGCGAAGGCCCTGGCCGTGACGCCGACGGCGACGGACGCCGCGCTGCCGCTCTCGACCCTGGGGGGCGCCTGCGGCGCCGGCGTCGCCAGCTGCCTGCACGGCTGCTGCTCGCAGGTGGGCGTGTGCGGCATCTCCGCGGCGGCCTGCGGGTCCATGTGTCAGCCCCAGTACTCGTCGCCGCACTCGCCGTGCCGGGGCAAGAACTCCGAGCCGACGAGCCCGGACACGCTGCCCCTTGTGGGCGCCGGCGCCGTCTGCGGAGATTACGTCGCGCGGTGCGCCAGCGGCTGCTGCAACCAGCTCAACTACTGCGAGGCGGAGACGGACGCCGCGACGGGCAAGCCTTCTTTCGCGTGCTCTCTTTCGAGCTGCGCGCTCGCGGCGAGCCCCAACTCGACCGCGTGCAAGGCCGTGAGTTTTTTTTTTTTCTTCTCTCTCTCTCTCTGTGCTCTCTGTTTCCAACGACGTCTCTTTTCGCCCCATTTTTTTCCTCCTTTTGAAAAAATTAACGACGCAGGTTCATGCGCGCGCCAAGCCCGTCACGCGAAGGTTCAAGTTCGTCGCCACCTGGGGGAAGGTGAATCGTGTGTCTCGTTTTTCTCTTTTTGTCTCAGAAGGGAGGAAAAAAACCCTTTTAAGGATAATCATCATCATTTCCAAAAAAATAAAATAAAATTTTTTTTTAGGCGGCCCCAGACGGCTTTGAGGTCGACGCCGTCCTCATCAACGGCCAGTACCCGGGCCCCACGATCTACGCCAACGCCGGGGACCGCATCATCGTCCAGTTCATCAACCTGCTGGGCACGCCGTCGACGATCCACTGGCACGGGATCAAGCAGGCAAGCTTCTTTCCTCTCTTTTCGTCATCTCTCTCTCTTTCGCGCGCACGCAGTTCAACCCGCAATTCATTATCTTCCTCAACATTTCTCTCTTTCTCTCTCTTTCGCTTCTTCTCCCTCTTCCTCTTCCAAAAGGTTACAACCGACTTTGAGGACGGAGTCGGAGCCATCACGCAAGTGGACGTGTCCGGCATCACTGTTGGGCGGCGGAGAAAGCTTTCCTGGGCGCCGGCGGCCATGGCGGCAGCCGGCGCGGGAAACGGAGCCGCCCCTTCGCTGCCGATATTCACCTACAATTTCATTGTGGACGCCGCAGGCAGCTACTGGTACCACGATCATTCGCAGCAATTGACCTACGTCGACGGGCTCCGTAAGAATTAGAGAGAGAAAAGGGAGGGAAGAGAGAGAGAGCGTGCGCGCTAGCAAAAAAACCGTAAAAAAATAATCGGACCAGCTCTCATTCCTCGTTCGCGTCCCCTCTCCCTCCTCTTCCTCCCCTTCAAAATATAACGATAAAGGCGGAGCGCTCGTCGTCGCGGACCCGTGGTCGGCGGTCGTCCCCGAGTTCCCTCAAGGCCTCAACTCGCCCACGATCTTCGTCTCCGACATGTACCACCAGAAGGCGTCGGTGCTCGCCGCGCAGTACATCAACCCGGCGAACAGCGACGGCGTCGAGCCCGTGCCCAAGAGCTTCTGGATCAACGGCCTCGCCGGCGTGCGGACGCCCTGGTGCGGCGGCGGCGGCGGGCAGCCGCCGTGCCGGTCCGCGGTGATCAATGCCGCGCCGCTCGGCTCCTGCGCGGCGCCCAACACCGGGCTCGTCTTCGTCAGCGGAGCCGCGTTTGGCTTCGTGCGCATCCACCTCGAGATCGCCGTGCCCTACCGGGCGCTGCTGCTGACGGTCGACGGCATCACGCTCGCCACGCCGAGGCCCATCCTGATGACGCCGGCGTCTCCGCTCGAGCTGCAGCCCGGGCAGCGGTACCGGGTGGTGCTGTGCTCGGACAACCCGGCCGCGGCGAGCGCCAGGCCCGGCCGGATCGTGATCAGGGCGCCGCTCGAGCAGTTTGGCACTGCCGGTAAATACTTTTTTTTTTTTTTGAGCGGTGGAGAGGTTAAGCGAGAAATCAAGCCCAGCACTTTTAACGACAAATGACGCCTTTTTTTCCTTCCCCGCTGTGTTGCCCGATAAAAAAAACCACAATCCCAGGACCCGACACCAACGGCCTCGGTCTCGACGGTCCGCCCTGCACGCCCAAAAATCTCAACAACTGCTCCATCGTCGACACGGCGACGGCCGTCCTCAACTTTGGCAGGCCGTACTCGCAGACGACGATCGACGGGGACGCGCTGCCCTTCCCGGGCTCGCTGTCGCTGCCGTTCAACGGGCCGACGCTCGAGTCGCTGGCGGAGTCGGCGGTCACGCAGGCCAAGGTGGGCGGGGTCAAGATCGCGGGGCCGACGTCGGTGCCTCCGCCGGTGAGAAGACTTGTCTTTTGATATCGTTTTTTATTCTCCTTTTTTTTCTCCGGCTTCGTTATTTTTTTCTTTTTTCATTATCCCGACCGCAAAAAAAAAAACTCCCCCTACAATGAAAAAAAACCAACAACAGCCCTCGACCAAGACGGTCAACATCCTCTTGTCGACGGGCACGCTCTCCGCCACGAGCCCGCAGTACTTCTTCTTCAACAACATCACCTTCTCCAGCCCCGCGGCGCCCTCGCTGCTCGACAAGACCCTGACCGCAGGGGCCCTCCCCCCCAACGCCGCCCCCGGGACCGCGGGATACAACGTCCTCGACCTCACGTTCGGAGACGTCGTCGACCTCGTCATCTACAACACGGACACGGGCGTGCACCCGCTGCACCTGCACGGGCAGAGCTTCTGGATCATGGCGCAGGGCCCGCAGAACTCGGGGCCCTACGACCCCGCGACGACGCCGCTCGTGGCCACGGAGGCCCGCGACGTCGCCGCGGTGCAGGCCGGGTCCTATCTCGTCATCAGGTTCCAGGCGTCGCATCCGACGTTATGGTTCTTCCACTGCCACATCGAGTGGCACCTCGCTGATGGACTCGCCCTGGTCGTTAGCACCACGGCGTGACGAATGCGATCGAAAGACACAAAACAAAATGACAATACATAGAAGAGTTAACGACGGAGTGCGAGAAAGTTGAGACAAGTCGACGCCAGTTACAGAACCTCAAGGAAACCGACACCGTTTCTCATCCTTTGAGCGCCCTCCAAAGAGTAGGCGCGTTAGTAAGGCCGTTTAGGCCATACCGCGAGTGTCGTTAAACCGAGAGTAACGTGAAATCAGACAAAAGGAAAAGAGAGGGATTTTTTTGTAAGTTTTTTTTGCAAGAGAAAAGAGAGAGAGCGAGACGAAGAAACCAGTCACATCTCCCAAAGCACCTCCAACTTCACTTTTTTCTTTTGTACAGCGAAAGCACCACATCATCTCCCGGCCCTCCCGAGCCCCAACACTCCCTTCCCCCCCCTAAAACATGGATCCTGAGCCAGCCGACGCTGATCCCAGCGTCCTGGCAGCCTGGCACAGCCTTTCGCCCGACGAGGTGTGCCGCCGACTTCGCACCGACGCGCGGTCGGGGCTCACGGTAGATGAGGCGTCCAAGCGCCTCCATCTCGTCGGACCAAACGCGCTCACGGGGCGTGGCCCGCTGGAGCGCTGACCCTTCCGGTGCACCACACGCTCGATTTCCTGGTACGTGTGGTGTGTGAGAGTGTGTCAAGATAGCGCGGGACGGTGCAAAAAGATGAAAGAAAGGAGTCCATCGAAATAAAGAAAGAGAAACCTTTCAACTACTATGCCCCTTTTTATTCCAGCAACCTTCTAGCTCCCTCCTCCTCCTTTCCTTTTTCTTCCCTTGAGGCCTCCGAGCTGGGTGACTTACCCCGCTGTCCAGAGATGAGTTAAAATTGATTGGTGTAAAGAGAGCGAGAGTTTTAGTTGTTTTTTCTTCTCTTTTTTTTACGAAGTTTTGTTTTCCTTTCAATTCTTTCACCGCCTCTGTTGCTGCTGCCTCGCGGCCGGAAGCGCTCCGGCGGCGCCCCTGACGGCCTTGAGCTCCTCGGGCTCGGAGATCGCGACCGTGAGCAGTTCCCCGGTGGCAGGGTGAGTGAAAGAGAGCGACGACGCCCAGAGGAGGAGGTTGTTGTTTTTGTTGCTGTTGTTTGAGGAAGAAGTGGAGGGCGCCGCCGTCGTTCTCTTTGTCGTCGCCGTCGTCGTTGTCATCGTCGTCGTCGTCGTCGTCGTCGTCGTCGTCGTCTCCTCTCGCTTCTTCGCCCTCGGCACCACTCTGCTGCTCCTCCTCGCCGTCGTCATCGCCGCAGCAGACGCGTGGTTCTCGTAGTGGATCAACAATCCTGCTGCCTCCGGGGGCAGCAGCGGCGGGGGAGGAGGCGGGGCGCCCCTGCCGGAGACAGGGGAAGAGGAGCTATTTGTGTTTCGGCGCGCGGGAGGCGCAGAGAGCAGCTGCTTCGGCTTTCCTCCTCCTCCTCCCTCCTTTTCTCGCTCCTCTTCCTCTTCCTCGGCCCAAGGGGGCGAGATGGAACGCACGGACGCAGCAGCAGCAGCGGGCGGGTCGCACCTCGGGGGAGGCCTCCCGGCGAGCGACGCGCGGCGGAGGGTCATCGGCGGCGGAAGAGAAGGAAGGCGGACGGCGGTCCGAGCGAGCTCTGCTCCGACGACGGCCGCTCTCCCTCCTCCTCCTCCCGCTCCACCTCCCCCTCGCCCTTGGACCCTCTCCCTCTCCGCGTCGACCTCTCGGGCCTCGGCGCGCTTGCGAGAGGCCGCGTCGGCGCGGAACCTGTCGATGGCGGTGGAGCCCGAGAGGGCGTTGGCCGCGGTCTCGTCGTCGTCGTCGTCGTCGTCGTTCAAGTCGAGGAGGTCATTTTCTTCTTCGGCGCTTTCGCCGTCGAGGTTGCTGAAGCGACGAGAGGAAGCAGCAGCAGCCGCGTTGCCGCTCGCGCTCCCGCCGCTCCCTCCTCCTCCCCGTCGCCGCCCCATCCTCGCCCTGGCCGTCGCCGCAGAGTCCCTGTGGTCGTCCAATTCTTCCTCGGGGAAGACGAGGCGCGCCGCGGCGCCGGCGGCCGCGGCGGCGGCGGCGGCGAGCCGGCGGCGCGGAGCCTGCTGCTGCTGATATTGCGACGACGGAAGAAAGTTTCTCCTTCTGTTCCCGTTTCCGCTTCCGCCATCCCCGAGCAACGGGTGCCCCGCAATAGCCAAATGACGCCGCAGCTGCTGCGGCCTTCCCGTCAGCGGCTGCACCTCGAGCACGCTCACCCACGAGGAGTCGTCTTCGGGGTCGGAAGAGGAAGAGGAGGACGACGAACTCGAACTTCGGCTCCCGAGCGACCTCCAAGAAGTCAAGGCGGGAGCGCCGTCGAGCGGCGCCGCGACCCTGCCCGCCGCCCCCGCCGGCAGCCTCCCTCGCACCGCCGCGAGCCACTTCGTGGCCACCTCCCGCGCCTCGAAGGCCGAGGACAGCGCCACGAGCGCAGGGCGGGTCTTGGCGACGAGGACGAGTCCCCCGGCGTCGGCGTCGAGGCGATGGACCGGTTGAGGCTGCCACAGGGCACCGACGAGCGGCGAAGGGGTCAAGAGAGAAAGAGAAGAGATTTCGTCGCCGTCGCCTCTCTTGCTCGCCGCCTTTCGGCCCAGGAGCTTCTGCAGCGAAGGTTTCCCGGGTCCCGCCCCCTGCGTAGGCAGCCCGCGGGGCTTGGAGACGACGGCGAGGTGGTCGTCCTCATAGGCGACGGAAATGTGAAACTCGGGAGGAGAAGAAGAAGAAGAGGTTTTGGAAAGAGACGACGATGGCGACGGCGAAGGAGAAGAAAGACCCGACTTTGACGACGACAGCGACCTCTCCTCATCATCTGCTCCCAAGCTCAGGCTCTCCCCAACCCCGTCCCGCTGCGTCCACTCTACGAGGTCCCCGGCCTTGAGGGTCGCGTCCTGCCTCGCCGGGACGCCGTTGAGCAGCACCTCCCCTCGGCGGCACGCCTTGCGCGCGGCGGTGAGGGTCGGGAGCTCCCCTGGGAGGAGGAGCGGGAGGGCGTGGGCGAGGAGAGGAGGGAGGGTCGAGGTTGCTGCTGCTGCCGACGACGACGACGAGTTCGGCAGAAGAGACAGCAGCGATTCTTCCTTGACCTCGGCCGAAGCGACGACGACGTAGCCCTGCCTTCGTTCCGTACCCCATCTCGTCTTCGGGAAGCTCGAAGAAGGCAGGACCTCGGCGTGCGAGGGCTGGAGTGATTTGGGGGTCGGAATTGGAGAGGAAGAGAGGAGGCGTGAGAGAGAGAGAGAGAGAGAGAGAGAGAGAGAGAGAGAGAGAGAGAGAGAGAGAGAGAGAGAGAGAGAGAGAGAGAGAGAGAGAGAGAGAGAGAGAGAGAGAGAGAGAGAGAG
>Ga0114918_10001885_pt1 | contig 18841 bp, 17 predicted proteins | sample LantaG_FD_87015 | JGI IMG/M metagenome (GOLD analysis project Ga0114918, IMG submission 87015) | Deep subsurface microbial communities from Baltic Sea to uncover new lineages of life (NeLLi) - Landsort_02402 metaG | ecosystem: Environmental > Aquatic > Marine > Oceanic > Sediment | place... | reverse complement strand
GATCCACAAGAGGCTGCGAGTTCCTCATGTGCAATCCGAGACGATAGCACAGCGCTATGTCCTCCATGGAATCTTCTATCCTGCCGGCTGTCGCAGACAGCTTGGCTCGGAGCATAAGGACCTCTGTCAAGCCGCGCAAGGCGGCCATGTTCATAGACTCGATTTCCCACACAAACTTACCCTGATGTTTCCGCCAATAACCGGACTTTCCAGCGGCGGCCTCCACTTCGTCCAGTGCGTCAGAATTCGACTCCACCCATTCCTTCCATAGACGCAACTGCCCCGCATCAAGCTCTGTCGGCCAGAGATTCCGCATCTTCAAATCTATACCCTCCGGCGCCTTGCTGTAGAGTTCAATGGCTCTCTCATAGAAAGGTCCGGCATTATCCTTCTCGTCCCGCCCGGCCTTGGCCATATCGTTTAATTGCGCGACATAATCCACCGAGCGATTAATTTTATCTACAACAAATCCCCGTCGGCCTCCGAGCACTATAAGCATCGAAAGGAACACAAGTCCAGAAATGTTGGACAAACCCACCGCAGGCCAGCCAACGGCCTTCGCCCGGTTTGAATCGAACCATCGTACGCGCTTTTGAACCACCTTGGTCAGGCCCGCCGCAACCGGCACAAGCCCCGCGAAAGCTGCCCCATAAGCAGCCCACCACAGTAAGCTAACCCCCCCACGGACCGCCAATTGCGCAGCTATGATTGCCCCGTACGCCAGTGCCCCTCCTCCAAAGACGACCAGACGCGCCTTTACACCGTCGTCCGGGCGGATGCCGACCGAAGGCAGGCTCAGCATACCCAGTACGATGCCCACGCCGACTATAAGCAGCCCGGCAGCGAAGATTAACGCCCTCGGTGTCCCGAACAAAACAAGCATGGTCGCATCTCCACCCGCGTTTAGAATACAGTCACGAATCATGTATAATCCATTGTAGAGACACGAGAACACTCCGGTAATGATTGGCAGTGCCGCGTATGGCCCTCGCCACCGCCAGGCAAGCCCAAAAACAAAGACCCCTATCAGGCTCCCGAACACACTTCCGCCCCGGTAGATCAGCCTCGGATAAGCCACCGCCGAGCCGGGTATGCACAATGATTTGGTGAAAGGATAGATGAGAATCTGCTCCACCCCTGTGCCGCTTGCACACATCCCGATGGCATGTCCGAATTCATGCAGAACTATCGATGCGTTGTACGCGAACAGAACCGCCCCAAACAAAAGAAGGCCCCCCTTCACTACCCGCCGATGCGCCGCGCATCCTTCTTCCGGAGGATTCCTTTCTTCTGTGTCCACTCTATCTGTCTCCTCTGTGCCTAATCAACTCCATGTGTTTCTTCGTGTCTTTGTGCCTTGGCGGCAATCTGAGCGACGAACATCTCACCTCTATACCAGACATCATATCCGGCTTCGGCTAAGTGCAGATAGCGATCCAAATCGATAATGCTCCTGCAAATGTCGCTGCCAACAGTATTGCGGGCCACTTCTATCAACTCATCTGAGTTGGCCAGCCCCCTTGCCGCCTGGCTTCTTGGGTAGTGGTCCTTCGAGTACTTCGCCGAGAAGTAGTCGCCCTTGCCCTTCTTTCGCCGTCTTGCATATACGAAGTTCTTGAACCTGAACGCCAGGTTCAAAAGGCCGAACCTCTTTACGACCTCAGTATTGCCACTGATGTTATCGTGGCAGCACGTCCTGCAAACCAGTAAAAGGGCATTCGATTCTATCGCGTAATCTATCGCCGCATCCGACAGAGAACCACACGCCCCAAAGAAGACCACAGCCGCAGGCTCGACCTCTGCTTTCGGACTAAAAATGTCGTCCCGCCTGAATTCATAGTTCTCAGGCTGCTTCTTCCAGGGGATATGTCCATAGAGCCAATCCCCTACGGATTGAATGTCGGTCCCTATCACTCTAAAGGCCCCTAAGCGCCGGGCCACATCCCGCGCATGCCTGCCCCAGACGCATATCGGGTTCACAATCGTTTTACCTTCGCCCTCACTGCCTTCGAGCAGCCCGGCAATAATCCCCTTCAAATACTCATCCCGCACCCTCCGCCGAGAGATGCCCTTAAAAGAAGAATACGCAAACTGCCCCTCCGGCAGCCCCGGAAATCTTTCGTTCCACCGCCTGGAAACCTCCCCCAAATGCCGCTCAAGCCTGTCTTTCTCAACATCCCGCCGGCCAACATTCCCCGCACGAAACTCCTCCAGCAATCCCCCAATCGCCTCGGCCCCCATTTCTAATTGACACTTACGATCAGCCATTTCCAAAGTCCTCTTCGTTTAGCTATATCCCAGTGCCGTTTCGAAAAGAATAGTGCAACTATTGGGCTTTGTCATTCCGGGCTTGACCCGGAATCCAGTGAATATCACAGATGGATTCCCGCTTTCGCGGGAATGACAAAAGATGGCATCTGTTTGGATGTGGCACTATCTCTGTGTTCTCTGGTCCTCTGTGACTTAGCTCATTTTCTTCAAAAGTTCCTTCCGCGCCTTGACTCGAATCTTTGCATTTTCGTAGCGTTTCTTCTCTGCCTCGGTTTGGGGGAATATGGGCGGGACGGGGACAGGCCTCTTGTTCTCATCGAGTGCGACGAAGGTCAGGTGCGCGCTGGTGGCGATGACGCTGTTGCCGCCGTATGGGTCTTGTCTTGTAACCTGGACCCCGACCTCCATCGAGGTTCGCCCGACGTAATTGACCGATGCCTTGAGCAGCACCTGGTCGCCTATCCGGATCGGCTCTTTGAAAACAATAGAATCGATCCCGGCCGTGACTACTTCTCTGCCGCAGTGCCTCTGTGCCGCCATCGCCGCGGCCATATCTATCCAGGCGACAATCGCCCCTCCGAACGCCGTGCCCTGGGGATTCGCCTGGCTCGGCATCACCAAATAAGTAGTCTCAATCGCGCTATCCTTAGGACTCTTGCTCTTGGGCTCATCACTCATATCAAGGCCCCGCCAAACTCGTCAGTCTCAGTTCTCGTTCACAATAACCGAACGAGTTTACACCATCACGTCGTCCGCCACAAGCGCCGCATTGCCCTGTGCCGAAAGCTGCCATCTTGACACCCGGGCGGTGTTTGAGCGGCAGGCGGAATGCCTGATTTTGGGCTGAAACAGGCGATTTTGCCGTTTGGCACGCTGTTTGCATATCTGATTAGTAGAAACGTTGGCAATAATGAAAAAGTTAATAAGAAAGTAAGACTTCAATGAAGAAATGGAGGTGCATCATGATGCTTGTACCGATTCACAGACACAGAAACAACGGCTTGGCGACCCTCAACCGCGAAATGGACGATCTTTTCGACGGTTTTTTCCGGGGCCCGGACAGGCCCTTCGCAGGCCGCAAAGCCTGGCCCGCAATCGACGTGGCAGAGGAAGAAAATGTGATCGTTGTTAGGGCTGAGGTCCCGGGCTGCAAGGCGGAAGACATCGATATATCCGTCTTCAACAACAAGCTGACCATCACCGGCGAAAAGAAACTCGCCGAGGAAAAGAAAGAAAAGGGCTACTATCATATCGAGAGCAGCCACGGCAGCTTCAAACGCGAGTTGACCCTGCCCACAGACGTCGATCAGAAGAAAATCGAGGCCGTCTGCAAGGACGGCGTCCTCTCAATAACGCTGCCAAAAGCCGAAAAATCCAAAGCAGTAAAGGTCAAAGTCAAAGGATAAACATAGCTGCGCGCTTCTCGTCCTGCAAACGTTGGCTATGTAACCGAAAACCAACTGCGAATAACACCAAATGGTTCCCGACCCTCCTACTCACTGTACCACGGGAACCATTTCTTTTTTGTTTGGTCCGATACCGCTCTTGAGGCCCGTCGCAGTCGCAGACGAGCCCGTTGATGCCGTTACATAGCTGCTTATCGCCTATGCGTTCGGCGTGGGAGTTGTTTTTCTCGGCGGTTTCTGCTAAGATAATGCGTTTTACACCGGAACCAGGAATAGATGAATACAAAGTACATAAGAAATTTCTCGATTATAGCCCATATCGACCACGGCAAGAGCACCCTGGCCGACCGTATGCTTGAGTTGACCGGCACAGTCTCCGGCCGCCACAAAGTCGATCAGCTTCTCGATAATATGGACCTCGAGCGAGAACGCGGGATAACCATCAAGGCCTCAGCCGTGACAATGGACTACGAACACGAAGGCCAGGCCTACATGCTCAACCTGATCGACACCCCAGGCCACGTTGACTTTCACTACGAGGTCTCACGAGCATTGGCGGCATGTGAAGGCGCCCTGCTCGTCGTCGATGCCAGCCAGGGCGTCGAAGCCCAAACCGTCGCAAATGCATATCTGGCAGTCGGCAGCGGCGTCGAACTCCTCAGCGTCATCAACAAGGTCGATTTGCCCGCCGCCGAGCCAGCCCGAGTCGCAGAAGAAGTCGAGCACGTCATCGGAATCGGCGCCAACGAGTGCTACAAGATAAGCGCAAAAAGCGGACTCGGAGTCGAAGAGCTTCTCGAGGCCATCGTAATGTTCCTCCCCGCCCCGGAGGACAAAAGCAAAGAACCTACCGCCGCGCTGATTTTCGACAGCCACGCAGACCAATACAAAGGCGTAATTTGTTATGTAAGGGTCTTCGCCGGCGAATTGCGCCTCAAGCAGAAAGTCCACTTCATGCGAAGTGACAGGACCTACATAATAACCGAACTGGGAAAATTCAAACCCGAGATGGTCCCAATCGAAAAACTCGGCACCGGAGAGGTCGGCTATGTCATAGCAAACATCCGCGAACTCGCCGACGTCACAATAGGCGACACAATCACAGACGAAGCCGAACCCGCACTCGAAGCCCTCCCCGGCTACAAGGCGCCGATGCAGATGGTCTTCTCCGATTTCTACCCCGGCGCCAACACCGATTACTCGAAGCTAAGAACCGCCTTCGACAAGCTCGCCCTAAACGACGCCAGCTTCTCATTCAAGCCCCAGAATTCGCCCGCGCTGGGCTTCGGATTTCGATGCGGCTTCCTCGGACTGCTCCACATGGAGATAATACAGGAAAGACTCGAACGAGAGAACGATATCGAAGTCGTACAGACCGCACCGACCGTCAGCTACGAAGTCGTCACAATGAAAGGCGAGACAAAAAAAATCGAATCCCCCGGCGAACTGCCCGACCCAAGCCACATCGAAGAGCTTCGAGAGCCATTCGTCCGCCTCGAAGTAATAACAGGCGTGGACAGTATAGGCGGAATAATGAAACTCGCCGAATCCAGACGCTGCAAACTCCTCAAAACCGACTACCTAAGCACAACAAGGGTAATGCTCGAATTCAAAGCCCCCCTCGCCGAGATAGTATATGATTTTTACGACCTCCTAAAAGGAATCAGTCGCGGCTACGCAACGATGGACTATGAGTTCACCAACTTCGAGGCAAGCGACCTCGTCAAGATCAATTTCCTCATAAACTCCGTCGCCGTAGACGCCTTGAGCCTGATAGTCCACCGCAGCAACGCCGAGGCCCGCGGACGAAGGCTCCTCATCAAGCTGCGAAGGGCAATCCCACGCCACCAATTCGAAATCCCGCTACAGGTAGCCATAGGCGGCAAGATCATCGCACGCGAGACCATAAAAGGATTCCGAAAAGACGTAACCCAAAAACTCTACGGCGGAGACGTCACCCGAAAAATGAAGCTCCTCAAAAAGCAAAAAGAAGGCAAAAAACGAATGAAAAGCGTAGGAAACGTCCAAATACCACAAGAAGCCTTCATGACAATACTCGAAAATGAGTAAGAGCCACAAACGATCTCTCAAAACGTCAATGCCGCAGGTTCCCCGCGGCGAATTCCAGATTCCATTCCTGCCCAGCCCCTGCCGTTTAGCCGGCGCCCCCACGGCGACGCCCCCGTTAGTCATTGCGAGCACCTCACCGGATTCTCAGGAAGTATGCAAAAGAAAATGAATCTAAACGAATCGTCATTGCGAGGAGCGCAGCGACGTGGCAATCTCCTACCGCTCCCACTAAGAGAACCGTTCATTTTCTTAGGAGGAGCGTAGTCCCGATGCTTCCCGATCGGGACGGCAATCTCCTACCCCAACCACAAAATCAACCCCACAAACCAGAAAGGGCAAAACAAAATGACCACCCCCATAACACACTCAGTATTCTTCAAACTCCACCACCCCGAAAACTCACCCCAAGAAGCCGCTTTCCTCGAAGACAGCTTCCAAATCCTATCGACAATCCCAGGCGTAGAGCAATTCGAAGTCCTAAAAGAAACAAGCCCAAAAAACCCATACCGCTTCGGATTCGCAATGAAATTCAAAGACCAAACCGCCTACGACGCATATTCAGCCCATCCTGACCACACAGCCTACGTAGAAAACCGATGGCTAAAAGAAGTAGAAAAATTTCAGGAAATAGACCATCAGAAGATTCGCCAATAACACCCAATACATCACGCCGCCAATCTCCAAATATCGAAGATCCCGATTCATCGGGAATCAATAATCAATAGTCAATAATCAATTCCCTACATCCCCCCGTCTCCAAACACCCCCCTCATTCTCAATTCTAAATTCTCAATTCCTAATCCCCTCCCCCCTCAAACCATCCAGGTTCGCCTTAACAGTTTTCGTGCTCGGATGTTCCTCCCCGTAAACCTCGCGAAACACCGCGTATGCCTGCTCTATATACTCTATCGCCTTCCCGGCCTCTCCAAGATCTCTCCAGGCTGCCCCGAGGTTGTTGAGCGTGCTTGCCACATATGGATGTCTCTCCCCATAGACCTCTCGAACTATGGCTAAGGCCTGCTCATAATATTCTATCGCCTTCTTCGCGTCTCCAAGATTGCTCCAAGCCAACCCGAGGTTGTTGAGCCTTGTCGCCACGCTCGGATGCCTCTCGCCATAGACCTCCTTACCGATGGCTAAGGCCTGTTCAAAATATTCTATCGCCTTCTTCGCGTCTCCAAGTGCCCTCCAGGCTTCCCCGAGGTTGTTGAGCCTTGTCGCCACGCTCGGATGTCTCTCGCCATAGACCTCCTTACTGATGGCTAAGGCCTGCTCAAAATATTCTATCGCCTTCTTTGCGTCTCCAAGATCGCTCCAGGCAATCCCGAGGTTGTTGAGGTCGGTCGCCGTAGCCGGATGCCTCTCGCCATATACCTCCTTATCGATGGCTAAGGCCTGCTCATGATATTCTATCGCCTTCTTCGCGACTCCAAGTGCCCTCCAGGCCGTCCCGAGGTTGTTGAGCATTGTCGCCACGGTCGGATGCCTCTCGCCATAGATCTCCTTACCGATGGCTAAGGCCTGCTCATAATATTTTATCGCCTTCTTCGCGTCTCCAAGATCGCTCCAGGCCGACCCGAGGTTGTTGAGCGTGATCGCCACGCTTGGATGCCTCTCCCCATAGACCTCTTTACCGATGGCTAAGGCCTGCTCATAATATTCTATCGCCTTCTTCGCGTCTCCAAGAGTCCTCCAGGCCGCCCCGAGGTTGTTGAGCATTGCCGCTACGCTCGGATGCCTCTCGCCATAGACCTCTTTACCGATGGCTAAGGCCTGCTCATGATATTCTATCGCCTTCTTCGCGTTCCCAAGATCGTGACAAACCTCTCCCAATTGAACTAATACCCCGGAATACTTCCCGTCTCTCCTCTCGTCGCTAATGCGCCCGAGAATCGATTCTCCGTACGCCTGCGCGTCCTTGTACGCAAGAGATATCCGCATTGAGGGCAATAGCCGCTCCCCCGCCTCCTCCAGCGCATCGACCTCCCTATCGCTGTTCAGCGCGTGCTCTATCAGCTCGATGCCCATAATCGGCGAATACCCCTCGGCCTCCGATATCCGCTTTTTGTAGTACTCTGCGGCCCGCCCGTGACATCTCGCCCTCTCCTCGTCGGCCAGTTCCGCCAGCAAGCCCTCCCTCAATAGCGGCGTCACCCAATAAGCCGCCTCCCTCCGCCTGCTCGAGTCCCGCTCCATAAGGCTCAGTCTCACCGCTCGCTCTATATGTTCTTTCGCCTTCGACCCTTCGCTCACCAATTCAATCCCCCCCTCGAGAACAGGCAGCCGATAAACAGCGCACCGCCTCATAAACGCTCGGAACCCCTCCGCCTGGCTCTCCAATATCCGTCGCAGAATAAGGCCCTCAACGAATTCCGCCTCCTTATCCTTAACTGCTTCAAGCAGGGCAGCAATATCCTCCCATCCCGTCTCCGCCAGCAGAATATTCAATCCCTCCATAAGCCGCGGATTCCCATGCCCCGCATCGATAAGATGCTGTCTTACTAACAGATCGCTGCACGTATCGATCTCCTTAAGTTCGCTCACCTTCTTCCGCTCATCCGCCCCTCGAAAGCTTGTCAGCCCTATCAATTCCAGCACCTCTTCGACCAAATCCGCCCCGCCCCGCTCCAATGCAAACGTATACCGGCTCGTGATAATAACCTGGCTCATCTTCCCGCTGTAAGCTAAGTGCCCGACCAGCGCCTCCAAAATATCCGCCGCCCCGGCACTAACTCTCGGCCGTCCCTCAGCCGCCCCTTCAAGATTCTGCTCGAAATCATCCAATAAAATAAGATAGTTCCGCGCCTGAAACGCCGAGCTGCACAACCCCCGGATCTTATCAGCCAGCTCCATAGCCTCGCCCAAAATCTTAAGCCCCTCCTCGTCTTTGCCCCGCGTAAACCCGTCTTTCAGCGCCTCGCCAAAAGTTATCACATTCAACTTCCCGTGAACCACTATCAGAGTATGGTCCTTAAACCTCTCGCAAAGCCTCCCCGCAAGGCAGCTCTTCCCCAATCCCCCCGTCCCATGCAGAACCACCCCCACCTTCCACCTATCGCTCCTAAGGCACCGCAGCCCCTGCTGAATCTGCCGCCGCCGCCCTACAAACCCCTCCTGCAAAACCTTCACCTGGCTCCTTGCCAGGCATATATACTGAAGCTCCCGCGCCTTCGCCCGCCTCTTCTGCCCCTTCTTAACCAACCCTCCGCCCAACTGCGTCCCGTCCGAGAAGACTCGCAGCAGCGACCAATCTTTGCTCTTGGCCTTAACCAGCCGCCTCCGCGCAGAAAGCGTAGCCGCAAGGATACTCTCCCCCCTGCTAAGCTCGAAATACAATTCCTGCGCAGCCACCGAGGCCCCCCCGTCCGAGACTGGCAGCCCCCACCCCAAAACCGTCGAGCTGTGATCGGCCACGAGATGCTGCGCAAAAGAAACCGCCGCCGCATGACCCGGAGTCTCTCCCGTCCGGCACCCCGAAAGAAATACTAACCTCGGAACGTTCAGCCTCAGTTTATCATAAAGCCCCGAAGGCCCCACCCACTCCGGCCGACCTTCTTCATCCTCCATCCAGAAGAAAGGATTCCCCTCCTTATCGATATCCGCATGACCCGATAGATGCACAACGTCGTATTCGTTCTGTGCAAGCTTCCCGCCCAGCCCCTCTAAAGACCCCGTATCCTCAACGTCAATCTCCACAGCCATATCCTTCGTTACTTCATAAATAGCCTCCTCCTCCTTCTCAAACCGCAGCGCAGAAACCCCCTCCGGCGAGCACGCCATGAAAAGCACCCTCAATGCTCGCCCCTTAGCCCTCGGCCGCTTCTTCCGACCCCATTCCGAAACCCGCCGTACCACATGCACTTCGCAAGACGCCAGAAATCTACCATCGTAAATCAACTCGAATGGCAAATTCGAAGCAGGCCCGTCGGGTCTGACATAAACCTCAAGCCGCTCCCCGCGATCCCCCGCTTCCTTCAAAGCCCTCCGCAGCGCCCCCTTCTCCCCGTCGAGAAGCCCATATAGCTCCTCACCCGTCTTTCGCGATACTTCATCCGACCTGTTCCAGCTAAAATCCCGGCACGCCTTTTCCAGCCGAAGAACATCCCCCAAACTAACGGCACACCTATCCTCCGTCCCCCCAGCCCCAATCCGCTTCACAAAGAGTTCCTCTTTCCCCGCATCATATTCAAAGATAGCCTCATATACTACTTTAGCCTTACCCATACAAACTCCGCCTTCCAAATCCGTATCCAACACAAAACTTCTCGCAACCTCTGCACAATCACCCCGCGTCCCCCCCAAAATACCACAAAAAACACCAAAACCAAAGAAAAAACAACCCCTACCTACTCCCCAACAACGTGTCCTGAGCTTGTCGAATGGATCCCCTTGCCAAAACCACGCTTGTCGCGGCGCAGCCTCGCCGAACCCGAATCCCCACCCACACCCCCAAATCCGCGTTCATCCGCGCAAATCCACGAAATAAGCGATCAATTCCCTCTGTGCCTTTGCCCCCTTGCCACTCTGCCACTTTATTCTAATAAATTCACTTGACAGAAAACCACACCTGTGATATAATATACATGTAACAATATAGGAGGTAATCAACATCATAATCGAACTAAAAACCACAGCAAAACGCACCTCCCGGCGCACCGAAAATCCATCTTTCGCCCCCCTAAGCCCTCCACACAGCCCATCTTGCCACGAAATCACGGTGTTAATGCGCAAAACAAACCCAATTCCCCAAAGCCCAAAATCAATGCAACCTCTTTTACCGCAAAGGATTACAAGAGAAAACCACCCCAACCCCCCGAGAAAAAACAAACCCAATCAAACCCAATACTCATCTGCCTATGAGGCAGTCGCGGCGCAGCCGGATTTTCCCATACGCTATACGCTCCCCGCTGAACGCTATAATCAATACGAGATACGACATCCCACATACGACATACGAGTTGAGATATCCCCCCGCTATTGCTATCATGGCTGCGAAACTGTACGTTACTATTTAGCTGATATAAACTTATGACCACGACGGACTCAAAAGGCATCGTTTCTTTCTTCAACAAGCTGGGCCCGGGTCTGCTGCTGGCGGCTACCTCTATTGGGGCGAGTCATCTGGTTATGAGCCCCAAGGCCGGGGCGATGTTCGGATTTCAACTGCTCTGGCTCGTGCTGCTGACCCACCTTTTCAAGTATCACGCCTTCGAGTTCGGCCCGCGATACGCCGCCGCCACCGGAGAATCGCTCATCGCCGGATACGCCAAAATCCCCGGCCCCAGAGGTTGGGCCTTATGGATATTTCTCGCCGGCACGATAGCTCAGGGCGTCGGCGTCCTCGCCGGGGTAGCAGGCATCGCCGCGGCCGTGCTCTACACGTTCATCGGCCAGATGCCCCTCGCATTCTACAGCACCCTGGTCATCGCAACGATCCTCCTATTCCTGGTCTTCGGCGGCTACGGCTGGCTGGACTTTCTCAACAAGATTATGATGACGGTGCTCTTCGTAGCGACAATCGCGGTATTCGTCCCGGCCTGCCCCGACCCGGCCGTATTCAAAAACTTCGTAATACCCGCCATCCCCGCCGGCTCGATTGTCATTATCGCTCCGATCCTCGGCTGGATGCCGACCGGAATAGACGTCTCAATCTGGCACTCGCTCTGGACACTCCAGAAACACACCGACCTCACCTTAAACGACAACACCCCGCGAAGGTGGGAGATATTCAAATTCTCGCTCACGGATATGAGAATCGGATACATCCTGTCATTCGTCGTCGGTTCGGTCTTTCTGCTATTGGCCGGCATATATCTTCACGGAAAAACCGACATCAGCGGCCCGGGATTCGCCCAATCACTCGCCAAAATCTACACCGCCAACATTGGCCCCTGGATGTATTACGTCTTCATGGTCGCCGCCTTCACAGCAATGTATTCGACCGTATATGCAGTAATGGACGGCTTCTCGCGATCCTTCGCCGAGACGGTTTCGACGCTTTTCCCGAAAGCAAGAGCCAAATGGCGAATCAAGCTCTATTGGGCATTCGTCGCATCGACGGCCGCCTTCGCACTGCTGATTCTGGTGGCCCTAAAAGGGGAAAATCCGGTGGCTTTCGTCCTCGACGTCGCCTTTTTGAGCCTATGCGTCGCCCCGCTTTATTACGGCCTGAACTACTATTGCGTAACCCGCTTGATAAAGGACGAAAAGTTCAGACCCAAAACCACCGCCCGAATCGTCGCACTTGCAGGAATCGTCGTAATGCTCCTGGCCACGTTGATTTGTGCAGAGTCAAAATTCGGTATTCTCTCTTATATTCTCTTTGATTAAGGAGGAGAAACGCTCGTGAAGACTAAATTCCGGTTTTTGACGAATCTCGCCGTTATTATGTGGTTTCTCTGCATGTTGTCGGTTGTGACGGCCGGGTCGATGGATTATGAACGGCAGGCCGAGCGGATTCTGGCTGCGGCCCAGGTCAAAGGCGGGCTGATTGTTCACGTCGGCTGCGGGGCGGGGGAATTGACGGCGGCGATGGGGGGGGTATCTCTTCTTTGCGCGCCGGCGGCGCCTCGGCTGGCTCGACAATCTGAGTCTCCGCATCGGTCAGTTCAGGATCGATATTGGAGAACCCAATGGGTGAAAGAAGCGAGGATGCTCTTAGGCTCACCCCCAGAGGGGGATTATAAAACAGGCAATGCCTGTTTGACCGAAAACTGAAGGTCGAATTTCATGGAACCAAAGTAACCAGCGATCCAGGTTAATGATGCAGAGCGTATGTCCGTTGACCCTGCCATGCGTAATGCGCATTGCAATGTTTTTTTACAGCGCTGCGCAGACGGCATTGCTCACCTGCCGCTCTAATTCTTTCCTGCCGAATGGCGGCTGAGTGCATATATCTTTACGCCGTTATCGTAGCGCTGATGGTTTCTGACCACGGGCCTTTCCGGCCGCCCTTCTTTACCCATCGCAGCATATAATGGGCCGTCTTGCCGCCATCGCCGCCCACGTATTCGACCGTATGCGGGCTTGCGGTATCCATAAACACAAAGCTAAGCTCCTCGCCGCTGGTCGGAGCGGCATCACCGGCCGCCGATACCTTAACCCAAATCTCACAGCCCATAACCCCGGCCGGCTTTGCCCTTCTTGTCGGGGTTGCTTCATCGGCAAAGCGAATCTTATGCCGCAGTCTCTGGCTGGTATCGACGCGGGCAATCGGCCTTGTAGTTATCTCGGCCGTATTGACAGTGCGAATCTTATCGACCACCGTAATCCCCATCGCCTCCCGCTCAGAGTCATCGACATCATCCGATACCTGAAGCAGGCGGACAAGGTGTCTTATCGCTGATTTAAATTCACTACGACTGCTGTCCTTTGCCTGCCGGGCGGATTGAGCCGCCGCGCGAGCGGTGATATGGGCGGTCATTTTCGCATTAAAATCCGCCTGCATATTCGACAACTGCACCAAATCGGCAGCGGTTAGTCCCAAATCGGCTAAATGACCATTGACATAGTTCATAAAATTGTTCGCCCACGCCGCAAACGGTCTATCTGTATCCGGGATATAGTCCGCCATTTTTCAACCTTTCAATCGCTATCAGTATAGTATTAGATTGCAAGCCGCCGACTATCAACTACCAATACAGGCCCTTTTTGTCAAGGAGAAAAACTTTTTCGCTGCGGAGAAAATTGTTTATGTTGAGGAGAAGATTGTTCTTGCCGCAGAGAAAGTTATTTCTGCTGAGGAGATAATTATTCTGGCAGCAGAGAAATTTGATATCGTTAAAGCAAGATTCTTTCTTGCTGCGGAGAAAATTATTCCTGTCGAGGAGGAATTTATTCTCGCTTATATACCAACCGCCCCCGAACCCCCCAAACCCCATTTCAAGGCTGTAAACCCGCATTTCACTCGTTATCTGTGGTAAAGTAAAGCCGCTAAAGGCAGTTTCAAGGCTTCAATCCCGTCTAACACTGTAGCTGTTGTGCTGTAAAGACTTAGAGACTTGGTTAGACCCGGAAACAGGCAGCTTTTGGTTGTTTTTGACGGTCTTTGTGTGTTACTATTGGACAGGACTTTAGATGTCTGCGTTTTACGTAAAGATGGCAGACCTTGGGTGAACACGATATAGCGGTGCCCTTTTTAGTGCGCCGGAAAACAATAACAATTTTTTAACGGTAACAGATGAAAGCCCTCAAACCAAAATCTGAAAGAAATATTATTCTGTTATGTGTTGTCATTGCGGTTCTCGTTCCCACACTGACTTACTTTTATCTGTCTGCTACTCGGTTAAAGACACAAAGCCGAACCGACTTAAAAAAGAATTTTCCCGATACACAAGAAACTTCTTTAGAGGTCAATAATACCCCTTTGCCACAGGTAACAGCTGAACCAATTATAATCTCAGGCGCCTGTATTTTCAAGCCTGTCAAATCTTTAACCCCGGCAGAGCGCCAATTTGTTTTGGACTCCGCCAGGAAAAAACTGATCTCTGTATTAAAAAACAAAGATTCAATTTTTGATCCTTGGATGACTCTTTATACTAAGCCCATGACTACAACGGAGTTGGAGGTCTTGGGTGATTACATATTAAAGCAAAAAGTTGCAAACCAAGGCGGAGTCGTACCCTTCGCACTTAAGACACTCAAGATCGAGGTTTATTGGAACAGGAGGGTTGGTGAGACTTCTATGGCTGCTGGAATGCATCATGATTCGTTGTTTTACAATTCTTCTTGGGATGCTGGTAAAAGAGGGGGTGGAGTTGAAAACCCGAAATCTTTTGACGACATGGGACTGTATAATTATCTTTTAAAAAACGGTTTGTCCTGGGGTTGGGCAAAACCCTTAGAATATGACACGAAAAATCAGGTGCTGTATTTTGAGCTTCCGGTAAAATCTATGACCGAACTGATATTTTGCACTTTTCAGGTTTTAGATAACGGTTTGCGCAGTTGCCTTTTTGATGGGCTTCCAAATCTTCAACAGGTGACGATTATCTATAAGGATAGTGAAGGCAATGAGATAGGATACGGCAACTACGATTTTGAGTATTGGCAGAGATTAGAACTAAGCGACCCGTTCTCCTCTGAAATGGAGTCTGATTATACAGACAAATTACTCCAGCTTGACTTAAAAGAAAAATCAAAATTGATTACAGAGGATGAATATCAAACACAGAGCAAGTATCTTCGTGATATATACAATGAACAAAAACTGCAATACTATCAGGGCAAATGGCTGAAACTATTCCCGTTAGTAACCAACAAGGACTTTCAATTAAACAAACAGCTACCGTTAACCCATAAAGATTTCAGGTTCTGAAAAATAAATTCATTTTTTTCTTGCCAACAGCCGAATACCCTATGCTATATAGTATGGAAAACTTAACGGAGTTGCAGTTCCGCAAGGGTTGCTCACAACAGATCGCTGACAGATGTATATAGCATAAACGATAACGGCTGGATAGTTGGAGAGGGGTTTTACATTGATGGCCCCGCCCACGCAGTTCTGCTCATCCCGGAACCAGCCACGTTTTTGCTGCTTGGCTTGGGCGGATTGCTGCTTAGAAAGCGCGATAGGGCTTGAAGTGGTACAACACATGAGAAATGTGGATGAGGCCGTTTGCCAGGGTTACAAGCACAAATAATCGCTGATGCTAACGCCACAGAAAGCTTATATATCGCTTTATAATGAGATTCTGACTGCCGAAATTAAGAACCGTCTCGATCTATTAGGGATCGACCTTTTAAAAATGTTAAATTCCCAACAGAACGCCAGAAATAAAGCTTATTATGATAGTTCGCTGTTATAACTGCCGTCATAAATTCGATGTTTCAGCGGAATCATCTTCCGCAACATGTCCCAAGTGCAACAACATAATCGGGCGAGCGAGAGGGCTAAGGCCGATTAAAGAAATTCAGGAACAGTTGATAGCAAGATTGGATGGATTCGAACAGGCTGGAATAACACACGCTCAATGGTCTCATGCAAACGATAAGCTTGTTTGCCCGGCCTGCAGAAAATTGGCAAAGAAAATTTTTACAATCAGTGAGGCGAGGAATATTACAAGAGTTTTTCCATGCACATCTGATCCATGGGACCAGAGTTGCCGATGTTGTTGGGTTGCTACGCGTGATCCGAACGAACCCAAACCTGACCCTAATAAAAAAGGGCTTTTATCCGTTGTTTCGCACGTCAATACAGTCAAAGAAAAAGGCGAACCGACCGTTCAAATAGTTTTTGATCTCGTACGCAATAAATGCGATGCCTGCGAACGAAAGGTTGCGCCATTGATCAAAATCGTCTCGGGCCAATTCCTGTGCGAAAAATGTCTGCAAGAATTGCGGGGGAAATCCGGGAACACCATACCGGGGGAATAGGAAAGTACCTTTTTATTGACCTGCTGCGACGGTGCGCAGCACGGCGAGAAGGAATTGTAAAATGGCAAGATTTCCAAGAACAGAACCAGAAGTAATTGCATTATCGCAGGCAATGGTCGTTTTACAACAAGCGTGGAACCGCAGAGCAGTGGATCAAGGAAGGTAAATACGCCTTAAACTGGACACGGCTTTGGTGTCATGATTTTGTTGATAATCAGGTTCGACTCCAACTATTTGCCTTGGCTTATAACCTCGGCAATTTCCTGAGACGTTTGGCTTTACCAAAGAGAGTAAAGCAATGGTCACTGAGAACACTCAGAGTAATACTGACGAGACAAACAACAAAAAGCCAAGGGTGATGTTGTTTCTTTTTATCATACCGATACTGCTTCTAATTCTTTTGACGGGAATTATCGTTATTGGGCTACATTTTATAGAACAAGACGGTATTAGCAATACATCTCAAATGACGCGTTTCGCCGCCCTAATAGTAATTATAGCGGTCATCTCTCTTTCAATAGGCACTTGGAGACTTTGGTCTTCTATCCGCTATATACAGATTCCCGCGTGGCGTTGGATAGCAAGCGGATCCAAAGGTGAACGCAGCCATCAACCTTTCCCCTGGGCGACAAAGTCCGCCATGGCCAAGGCAAAACAAGAGGGGAACAAGAAACAACGCGCTTTAATGTGGTTAGGCCGTATTTGCTGTGCCGCCGGTGTAATTTTTAGCATATATTACATAGTGTCGGATTGGATATTTACGATAAAGGGTGAGCGCCATTTTGGTGGTTTTCCCTTTGCATTATCTTGTGCCGGGGTTTTCATCTTTTTCTTAGGTGCGTGTATTGTGAAATCCAGTATGCCAAAGGATGCTCGGAAACACAGCGCTTCTGCAAAATAGACAAGACGGAGTAGTCGAAATACTGGATAACCACGGCAAGACGTTGCATCGACTGCTTGCTCGAATCACTCGGTGCGAGCACGCCACGAGCGATCTTATGCAGGAGTTATTCCTGCGATTGAGCAAGTCCAAAGGCCTCGACAAAGCCCGCGACCCCGGCGCCTATGCCTGCCGGGCAGCCGCAAATCTGGCTTTCGACTGGCGGCGCTGCAAGATTTGTGGGTAAAATACTTTCGGGTCAAAAAGCGTTTGTCGCATCAGGGCTAACGGCAGTTGCGAAAACGGCTCCGAGAGTCTCCCAGAGTCGTTCTACGGTATATCGCTGACATCCCCGATGGCTTCACTCAGGCTCCCGGGGCGGCGGGCAACGAGATTTAGGCGCCTGCCCATTAGCCGGATGGGCCAAAATTATTTCAGAAAATGGTCTTTTCTTTCATAAAACCGGTCCCCCAAACGTGGTATTAGTGAAGAGTGATCGCTCTAATGTATAAACAAGTGAGTCGGATATGGTCGAAGACGAACTGCTAAAATGGAAGTTCAAGCAGGGCAGCACAGAAGCTTTGTCCTGCATATACGAGAAGTACCTGGATGATCTTCTTACCTTGGCAGCAGGTCTATTGAGAGATCCAAATGAAGCCGAAGATATTGTGCAAGACGTTTTTGTTTCCTTTGCGAAGTTGGCCAACAGCTTCAAACTCCGTGGAAGCTTAAAGGCGTATCTTGCGACAAGTGTTGTTAACCGTGTGCGGGATCGAATGCGCAAGCGGCGCACCGAGTCATTGGGTCAGGACAGAGACGATCATGAAGCCGAGGTTGACCTGCAGGGGCCTGAGAAATCGCTGATATACAGCGAGGAATGGCAACGGGTTATCCGAGCGATGGACAAACTTCCTTACCCGCAGCGCGAAGCAGTGCTGCTGCGGCTTAAGAGTGAGATGACATTCAAAGAAATAGCAAAAGCCCAAGATGTCTCGGTCGGTGCAGTTGTGGCCCGGTACAGGTGCGGCTTGAAAAGACTTCGGTCAAGTCTAAACGGTGAGGTTGAAAGATGATATCCGCAAAGAATACGAAGGAAACAATCAGAAAAGGGCTCGGCGTTAGCGCCAGCGAAGCAACACGCGCTCGAATCTGGCGTGAGGTTCTCTTGGCACGAGAAGAATCAAGCAAGATCGGGTCGAGTTCAATCCGGCCGAACATAATAATAAGGAGAATAACTATGAGAAGTCCACTTACAAAGTTAGCCGCGGCGGTGATAATAGTAGCTGTTCTGCTGTCAATAACCTTTTTCTACAAGGCAGCTACACCGGCTTACGCTCTGGAACAGACCATTGAAGCTAACCATACTATTGAGACTATCCACCTGAGAATTTCCAAAGGCGAGGAAAGCGGCGAATTCGTTGACTGCTGGGCCAAGTATAACGAGGCGGGCCTGGTCTCGAACTTTCGCCGGAATTTCTACGGTGATGTACGTGTAGATGATGATAATCTCTCGTTCCAGGTTTGGAATGAGGGAGTTATGAGCACCTGGCTGCCATTGAAGAAAGTCCTGATAGTCATCAGGTTTAACAATGCAGAAATATACTGGCAGGATTTTGCCAATGACTTCGATCCCAGACTCATTCTACAGCGGCTATATGATTTAGAGAAGCAACAGGCAATCGAACTGAAGATTGACGAGCCGACCGAGGACGGCCAGTCCATTCATGTCGAAGTCATTAACGCGGCCGACAAGACGCGAGTGGAGTTGGTTGTCGATCCTGAGACAAAGCTTGTTACGCGGTTGTCGGAGTATAGTCCTGGAAAGTATGGTGACGGATTT
>Ga0114918_10001884_pt1 | contig 18847 bp, 32 predicted proteins | sample LantaG_FD_87015 | JGI IMG/M metagenome (GOLD analysis project Ga0114918, IMG submission 87015) | Deep subsurface microbial communities from Baltic Sea to uncover new lineages of life (NeLLi) - Landsort_02402 metaG | ecosystem: Environmental > Aquatic > Marine > Oceanic > Sediment | place... | reverse complement strand
TTGGAAAGATTATTATACAGATGAAACAAAAAACATGATTTATGAGATTTATAAAAAAGATTTTGAAATATTTGGTTATGAAAAATAATAAAATATATGTCAATATTCCATAAATATAATGTAGTTTTTATTGAAATACCAAAAAATGCATCAACATCAATATTTGAATTATTAAAAAGTAAAACAGATAAAGATCATAAACACACATCATATTTAAATGTTTTGAAAAATAATGATTTCAATTTATTTTTTGATTATTTATCGTTTTCTTGTATTAGAGATCCATATGATAGATTTGTCTCAATTTATGAATATATTGGTTGTTATAAATTAAGATCACATAAGAGAACAAATTTTACTTTTGATGAAACAATATATAAGCTTTATAATAATGAAATAAGTTTTTTTGATATATCTGGTATGTATTTACCTCAATATTGTTATATAACTCTATATGATTATATATTAGTGGATAAAATAATTAGATTTGAAAATTTAGAAAATGATTGGTATAATCTTGCGAATATTATTAATAAAAATAATATTCTTAAGTATAACGTTAATAATAAAATATGTGATCTTAATATGGGGGTTAAAAGAAATAATAGACATTGGAGTGAATATTATACAAACGAAACAAAAAATATGATTTATAATATTTATAAAAAAGACTTCGAAATGTTTGGTTATGAAAAATAATTTTGTATCTTTGAGTTTAATATAAATAGCAAATTATGAATAAAAGAGAAGTTTTAAAAAATAAAATTATCGCTGCTCAAAAAGAATTGGACGAATTAGAAAAACTTGAAAGTGATAATGAATGTATAAAAAATCTTGAAGATTATACACCAGAAGAAAAAATAGAGTTTTTTGATAAAATGTATCAAAGTGCATGGGATGAATTAGATGAACTTAGAAATAATGGTTACTCAAACGAAGATAATGCTGGTTATGTATGGGAAACATATATTGAAATATTAGCAAAGAATAAAAAAGAATTCTGGAATTATTGGAACTCATTAAGTAATTAATATGGATTATATTAGTTCTTTATTTATTATAGGATTAATCTTAGTAGGAAAACAAAATAAATATAGGTGGGTACAATATGTAATAACTCTATTAATATTAGGGGTTGCAAATTATTTAATAATTTATTGTTAAAAAATTTGGTAGTTAATAAATAATAGTTATCTTTGTAATATAATTAAAAATAGAAAAACTTTAATAAAAAAGATTACTATATACAAATAGTAAAAACAAATAATAAAATAAATTAAGCATGAACAATTACAATAACATAATGAATTTAAGTCTCTTATCTCTACTTTTACAAAAAAGTCAGACTGGGACTGCTATGTTGTTGTGATAAATTACTATATATAATCACCAAACATGTAAAAGCCTCAGTCATTTGACTGGGGTTTTTTTTATGTCAAAAAATTAATAAAATTATGAAAATTGTAGACATTGTAAAAAATAATAACATGGTAACATTTAGCCATTACTGCGGTGGAAATTTATACTACACAGTAGAATATGATAACGGAACTTATTTGTTCCACATAAATACAGACCCAAAAGAAGTTGGGGTTGCTGTATTTGATAAAGAAATAAAAGCTATTACATTAATGAGATATATTAAAAAATGTATTAGTAGTGGTGAATTTATAAAAATAAAATAAATATTACGCTCCCTTAGACCAATAGGTAGAGTCAGCATCTTTAGAAGTTGTAAAGTGTCAGTTCGAATCTGACAGGGAGTACAAAAAATTATGGCTTAGTATCCCAACTGGTAGAGGAATCAATCTTAAAAGTTGTGCAAGTGTTGGGTTCGAATCCCACCTAAGCTACAAATTTACCGAAGTGATGAAATTGGTAGAACATGACATTTTTAAATGATGTTGCTCATAGAGCGTGTGGGTTCGAGTCCCATCTTCGGTACAAAAAAAATGCAGGTGTGGTGGAATGCATACACACCAGCCTAAGAAGCTGGCTCTGAATAAAGTAGGAATGTGGGTTCAAGTCCCACCACCTGTACAAATGGCGAAGTGATGAAATTGGTAGACTTGTTAGACTCAAAAACTAATGTCGAAAGGCGTGTGGGTTCGATTCCCACCTTCGCTACAAAAAATAAAATGCCGATGTGGTGGAACTGGGATACACAACTGACTTAAAATCAGTCGGTTAGCAATAACTATACGGGTTCAACTCCCGTCTTCGGTACATTTAAAAGTCGTATTTTATTTTTAAAATACGACTTTACCTTTTTTATATATAGAAATAAAAAAGGTTATAAGTAAATATAACAAAGAAAAATTAGAGAAAATTGTTAATGACTCTCTTTCTGTTGCAAGTGTCTGTAGAAGTTTAGGATAGGTAATAAAAAATCTAGTATAAACGAATTAAGAAAAAACAACTATGAAAAGTACAAAGATTATCCTGTTTATAAAAAAGAAAAGAAAGAAACTAAAAAGAAAAGTAAGAAAATAAATTACTGTGAATGTGGAAAGATTATACACACTCGTTCAAAAACTTGTGAAGAATGTTATTATTTAAATGAAAGAAAAGTTAAAGATAGACCATCAAAAGAAGAATTGCTAAAGATGGTAAAAGAGACCTCATATGTTCAAGTAGGTAAAGATTATGGTGTTAGTGATAGTGCAATAAGAAAATGGTTAAAATAGATTTTGTAGTTTAAAATATTATTTATATCTTTGTTGTATGAGAACAAAAGAAATAATAGAATTGGTAAAATTTATTGATATTAAAAATCAAGAAATTAAAATAATCACAGCTGGTAGTGAAGTTGGTAATGATCTTATATCATATGATATAATTGATGATAACACAATTAATGTTGGATATGGTTGGAATGGTTATGAGGAAGATGAAAGTAACAATTTACATATTGTTGTAGGAGATATGATTAACGTTAATCATAAATGTTCAGGTTATTCAGGTGAAGAAGGTGATTATGATGATAGTGAAGATTTAGTTTTTAAAAACATAAATGGTGTTATAGAATTAATAAAAGAATATCATTAATATGAAAAATAGAAACAGAATTAAAAACAACTTTTGGTTTAATTTTTGGTATAAATATAATTATCCTAAGAACATTGTTTATGGTGGAGGGAAACAAGGATATTATTCTTTTAGAAATGAAAGATTAATTTACATTTTGTTTGCTATATTGGGAATTTTAATTATCTTTACATAAGTTCTTTAAAAATTCATAAAATATGTTGTGTCCATGTGAGTTATTTATAACTTGCAAAGTCAGAAATGACTAAACATACAAAAAGATGGAAGCTTCGGTAGGTTGAAACTGTCCACACACAACATTAATAAAACGGAAGGTAGCTCAGCCCGATTTAGAGCACATGCGTAATCTTAGCGGATTACAATATTATAAAAAAGTCGTTATATGATTATTTGTGGAGATAAAGCATAATTAACTTTATCAAATCTTAGAAAGTGTAATATATTTTTAATAATATAAACTTGCATGGGGTCGGTGGTTTAAATCCATCCCTTCTGACGGTCATGAAAAATGACCTTTCATTTTTTCTAATAAAAAGAGACAATTAGTTTTGTCTCTTTTTTTTGTTTAATTAGTTTTTTGTTTGTATATTTGTATTAAACTTAAAAAATATAGATATGAAAGAATATTTTAAATCATTATTTCCGTATCGTTGGATTTACGTAGCATTATTTATAGTAATGACATCTGTTATTATTGCAATGGGATTTGAATCTGAAGATCCAGTCAACCCAATTTATTTTAAAAATGAATTTTTATGGTACGGTGGAAATATTGTAGCGTGGTTTTTAGTTGATAAATTTTTTGGGTTAGGTAGAAAGGGTGATTTATGGAAAGACAAATAAAAACAATACGTGATACTAGTGAAGATGTAGTTATACAAATGTTAGAATTTTGTCCAATACAAGCAGGTTCAAGAATATTAGAACCATCAGCAGGTAAAGGTTTTTTGTTGTATCATATGGCAAATTTGTTACCAATATATCACACATTTGAAATTGATTGTGTTGAGCTAAATAAAGAAAATCTTGAAATTTTAAAAGAAAATGGGTATAATGTTATAGGTGAAGATTTTTTAGAAATGAAATATTATAACCACAAAAAATATGACTATATTATTGCAGCACCTACTTATAAGAATAATATTGATGTTGAACACATAATGCATATGTATAAGTATTTAAGGAGGGGTGGGAGAATAGTTTCTTTGACACATCCTACTTGGACTACAAATAACAGTGAAAGACAACAAAGATTTAGAAAATGGTTAGAGGATAAAGATTATTCAATGGTGATGTTAAAAGATAATTCATATATTGAAAAATATAAAACTCAACCATCTATGATTATTAAAATTAACTACAGTTATGAATAAAAGTAAATATGATGAATTTGGTATATTAAAAACGATACCTTGGGAAAATATCAAAAAAGGGGATTTTGTTGAATATGCATCATTCTATTTAGAAAAATATGAAATTAAAAAAGAAATTTTATATGGTATTTGGGATGGTGAGAAAGTTGAATTTGATGATAAAAATAAACATGTTATAAGAACAACAAGATGGTTGAAAAAACAGTAATTATAAATTTAAAAATAATATTATGATTTTTAGAACGCTTTTATTAGGATTAGTTTTTTGGGTTTTGACCTTAGTTTTTCCATCAATTAATATTTCAGGTTTTTGGACTATTATTGGTGTAGTAATTTTATTTAGTGTATTTAATCTTATTTATCACGCCACGTTGGGGGTACTTCTTATCGCACTTAGAGTACTAACTCTTGATTTTGTGTCATGGGTCGTTAATATTGGACTTATTTACTTATTATCTAATATATTTAACCATTTCACTATTAATGGTGGTAGTTTTTGGGCTGTTTTATTATTCACTGGTATTTATACTGTTATAAGAGCAGTTTTTACACCAAATAAATAATGCCTAATAAAACTAGAGTGAATATAAAAGAATGTCCTATTTGTAAAAATATGTCAACTTACTTTTTGATGTCAAGACTATGAAAAAGTTAAAAATATTATTTATTAACCCAATGTCTGGTTTAGAGGGATTTTTACCAATAGGTTTATCCACACTTATATCAGTACTAAAAGAAGATGGATTTGATAATATAAAGCTATTTGATACAACTTTTTATAAAACAGCTGAAGTTAACGATAGAGAAATAAATGAAACAATTGGAGAGTTCAAAAAAATAGATCCGCCTGATTATGTCTATGGTGAAAATTATGAAAATGATTTAAAAAATATTATAACATCATTTGATCCAGACATAATAGGTATAACGATACCAACTTTTTGGAATCATAAACTTTCAATGGAAATAATAAATAAACTTGATTATAATGGTGTAGTTATAGTTGGCGGGAAATCTGTAATTAATAGTCCTGAAAAGTATATTCATGATAAAATTGATGGTATATGTACAGGGGAAGGGGAAACATCTATTTTAGAAATATGTAATAAATTAGAAAATAAATTAGATATTTCAGACACTACTGGTTTTTGGTTTCCGAAATTGAATAAAAAAAATGGGATGAATAGGTTAATAAATCTTTCAACTCTACCACCTGTTGATTGGTCATTATTTGATGATAGGCAATTTTACAAACCATTTGATGGTAAAATGTATAGATATGGTCATGTTGAGTTATCAAGAGGTTGTGTATTAAATTGTTCATATTGTATAAATGATAAGTTACAAGATATTTTTAAAGGTCAAGGTACATATTATAGAAAAAAGAATATACCACAATTTATAGAAGAACTAAAATACCTTAAAGAAAAACATAATCTTGAAATGTTTAAATTTTGGGATGAGGATTTCTTTTTAATTACCGAGAAAAAATTAGAAGAGTTAGCAGAAGCTTATAAAGAAATCAATTTACCTTTTTTAGTTACTGCTAGTCTTGGTAATGTGACTGAAAAGAAAGCTAAATTAATGAAAGAAATGGGTTGTGTGAATGTATCATGTGGAATTGAAAATGGGAATGAAAAATTTAGACGTGAAATTCTAAATAGGAAAATGACCAATAAGCAAATTTTTAATGGTGTTAGAATTTTACAAAAATATAATATTAGAATAAGTACATTAAACATGATTGGTATGCCTCATGAAACACGCAAAAATATTTTTGAAACGATAAAGTTAAACAAAGAATTAAATATTAAATATATAAGTGTGAATATCTTACAACCATGGCCTGATACAAAAATTAGAAAAATTGCTGTTGATGCTGGGTTTATGTCAGATGATGTTGAACATTATGATTATTATGACACTTGTTTAACAATGCCACAATTATCAAAGAAAGAAATAAGAGGATTATATAAAACATTTTTACTTTATATAAGATACCCAAAAATATTATGGTGGTTAGTAGGATTTACAGAAAAAAATAATTATATTTGTAATAAGATATATAATATATTACAAAAATATAGAAAATGAAATATTTAAAACTAACACATTTAGAATCTTTACCAACGCCACGGTTACTTAATTATTATAAGAAGACGTTGAAAAGAATTAGACGCTTTCAAAATAGTCTTTATTGTGAATGTTGTGGTACACCAAATTATCAAATAGATAGTAAATTGTATACCAAAGAAGAAAACGAAATAAGAAAACAAGAATTTGAAATCGATATTAATGACAGTGAAAATTACTTAAAAACAATAAAAGAATTACTAAATAAAAGGGAACATGTATTCCCGAATAAATAAATCACCACAAAAAATATATAAAATGAAAAAATTAATCGTAACAAAAAATTTTAACACTTCACCATTTCGCTAAGTACAACTAAGGTGGAAAGAACCGATGGGTAAACCAGAGTGTCCATATTTATATCGTTGGACATTAATTTTATTTGGTTATACAATCAGATTACATCATTGGTTAAAATCAGATGATAATAGATATTTTCACGATCATGCGTGTGATTTAATATCAATTATAATCAAAGGGGTATACTATAATGTTGTTCCTAATGATCCTAAAAACCCAGATGTGAATGATTGTAAAAAAATTAAAGCTAAATCATGGACACCATGGAGAGCAAAAGCAACTGATAAACATTATTTGGAGATACCTAAAGAAGGTGCATGGACTATATTATTACAAGGTAAACCTTACCACAAATGGGGGTTTTTTGTTAGAAACAAAAAAACTAAAAAGTTTGTAAAATGGAGACCTTTGAGATATTTTAGTAAATATGGGATTATTCAAGATGAAAATTATCAATAAAAAAACACCCAAACTATATCATTTTATGACATAGTTTGGGTGCTTTTTTTTATCGTCTTCTTGACGAACTACTTGAATTCCTTACCGAACTACTTTTTGTTGGACTCACAGAACTTCTTGACGAACTACTTCTTGTTGGACTCACAGAACTTCTTGATGAACTACTTCTTGTTGGACTCACAGAACTTCTTGATGTGCTACTCCTTGATGGAGTAATATATCTACTATTTAATTCGCTATTGTAATTACTAGATCTTTTTACTGTTGTTGGTTTAGTATATGTTCTAGATTGTGTAGTATTTTTGTTATATGTGGTTCTTTTATTGTTTTCAACATTAAATTTTGTTTTTTTATTTATTGGTCTTGTATATGTACTAATTCTTGGTTTTGTATACACTGAGGTATTTGTTCTTCTTTGAGTTATACTACCTGGGGTTTTTACGTATTTGTTATTTGAATTTACAGTAGAACGCTGAGTATTATTAGATGTTGTATTTCTTCTTTTTTCTACCAAGACACTATTTTGTTTTGAAGATCTATTATTATTGGTTCTATTATTAGTATAATTAGACACTCTTCTTCTTTCTCTTGAGTTATTTTTATATTTGTTATAGTATGAATAATTATTATAAAAATTATTGTTCCAGTGGTGATGATTGTTCCAATGGTAACCATACCAATGATTTGAATAATATCCATATGAGTAGTTATTGTAGTATGGGTAATAATTATATGAATAATAATTATATGGATAATAATTAAATGGATAATCCCAATAATAATTATAATTCCAACTATCCCAATAGAAAGGATCATAATATCTTGTATTATGGAAAGTTTTAATACGGAAAGCAAAATCTAAATTGCTGTTATTATAATCTGTTACATCATAATAATTATTTATAATAGTTTTTGTTTCATCATCATAAATGGCTATATTATCCATTTTAACGGTGTCTGTTGACACTAATACAGGAACATGTATATCTTTTGGATTGAAGTAGATATCATCTTCTATGACGTACTGTGCGGTACTACAAGATACTAGCATAGTCATTAATGCTAATAGTAATATAAATAGTTTTGTTTTCATAATTTTTGCTTTATTTTATATGTTATATATATTATATCAAAATCTATACCATATATAACATATAAAATAAACTATATTATTATTATTGTATATAAATTGTGTCTTTGTTGTTAAAATAAAGAATGGTGGATAGTTAGCCCTAAAAGCGACAAATTTATTTGTCGCTTTTTTTATAAATTATATTTATTGATATTATTTTTCATGTCCACAAATTCTTTAATACCATTATAACCAACAGATAAAAATTCTGTTATTGATACGGATTCTGGTGGTTCATTTAATTTAGGAGTAAAAGTGTCAATCACTAAAGTTATTCTTCGTGTTCCCGCATTACCTATACTTTCATGGAATGAAAATTTTAAATACATGTTATTCTCAATATAATATTTTAAAAAATTATGATAAGAAAAATATTTATATGTTTCTTTTAAAAAATTAGTCTCTTGTATCTTTGTTGTTTTGTCAAAATTTAATATAAAACGAAAATCTATTAAATTTTTCATAGATAAATATTCATCAGGTTTACTTAATATTCTCATGATGTTGTCTTATTTTTTAATTTTGAAATTGCTGATTGTATAATTTCAATTGTTAATGCTTTTATATTAGGAATATTAATATCTCCCTCTGTTTCAGTATTCCATAATTGTTTTATTTTAATAGCAACTTTACTTAATGGTTTACTACCAATTACTTTATCAGCATCATCAACCATAATATCAGCATATTTCCATTTATCTTTTGCTGCATCAACAAACACCAATTCATCATATTTGAACCCATATTCATCTAACCATATTTTTGCATTGTCTCTTGCTTCTTGAGTAACTTGATTTGTTACAATATTTAAAGAGTGTCCATGTGATTTAATGAATTCATAAATATTGTTTATTGTATTTACTGCACTTGGGTATGGTTTTGCAACACCAAATGTTTCAGCTTTTGCGTTCTTAAACCATTTTTGTTTTTCTTTATCTTCTAGTCCACCATAATTCATTTTCATATACCAATACCAATCATCATTAGGAAATACATCATCATCTGGAAAATATTTTTTATATACTAATATATAAGCATCAGTGAAATTATTAATAGTTCCATCTATATCAATACCTATTGTAATTTTGTTTGTGAATGTTTCGTTTATAAATTCTTCAAAATTCATAACTTTTTCATATGTAGATATTTCTTTTTTAGATGTGTCAGTTGCACCAGCATCAGTATTAGTTTTACTCTTACCTGAATCTTTCATTAGTTTTTTAAATCTTTTTTTTGTATCTTTTGTTGGTAATCCCATGTTATTTAATTTGTTTTATATTTTTATATATTAATTATTTTCATTAAGTTTGTATTTATGAAAGGACCAAAGGTAGTTTATTATTGTGATGATTGTGAAAACTTAAAATTTATGTATTATTGGTATCATTGTTTAGGTATGGGTGAACTTAAAAATAATGTATTAGATAATGTTTATTCTATAAATATTGATAAGAAAACACCAAAATGGTGTCCTTATTTAAATAAAACAAAACGAAAAGATAAACTTAATGAAATTGGAACAAGAAGATAAATATTACTATTTTCCTACAATGACAAATAAAATAGCATTAACTAGGAATGAAAAATATATAATAAAAGGTAAAATTTACAAGTTATTTGATTTTACTAATAATAGTTGGAGTTCACCTATTACATTTGTTGATGATTCAGAAAATATGTTGCAACTAAGTGCATGGGAAATTGGTTTGGTTATTTCATTAAAAAAACAAAGAAAAAATAAATTAAAAAAATTGAATGACCAAAAATCATAAAAATTATATAATTTATTGTCGAATATTACAAGATTTATATGATGAATGTCACATTTTTGGTAAAAAAATAACAGATGCTGATTATATTCGTAATTTGAAATATTATAATATTTATGATTGGTGGGTAAGAGAAAAACTTAAAGATGAAAGAAAACAAAAAATAAAAAAGATAAATGAAAGTTATATTTGATTGGAAAAATTTTGAGTTTGAAAAACCAGAAATAAATAGAAACTTAGTTGTTATATTTGGTACAGGTGATATAGATAAAAAAGATTTTGTCTTATGTAAATATACTGGCACAAGAATACAAAAAAATGGTAAAACTAATAATTTAGTTTATTGTTTTTATTGGTGCTGAAATTAGAACAAAATCTTTAACAAAAAAAGTAATATTATCATATCCAATATACGAACCAAATTGTTATAAAAATGGTCATAATCCATATAATTTCTTTTGGGATTATTATAATTTTAATTTTAATATTGAAAAAGATATTAGGCGAATGAAATTAAAAAAGATAAATGAGAATGATGTATAGCCAAAAAAGCTTGTGGTAATCAACTTAATCTTATATATTAAGTATGTAGGTTCGACTCCTACATTCTCATCAAAAACCCACCTTATTAACAAGGTGGGTTTTTGATTTTTAATATTTAATATATAAATAAAAAATAATTTAAAAATGAATAAATTACTAAATTTCAAAGATTTTGATAAAAATATGTTAACAGAAGAAGTTGAAGAAATAATTCCTGAGGGTATTCCTGGTAATAGAGATATGTCTATTGGTTCAGAAGATCCAAATTCAGATGCTAGATTCCAACCTTATCGACCTGGTGGAAAAGCTTATTCAAGTGTCGATGATAAAATAGATGAAATAACTTATAAACTTGATGAAATAGATGAAGATTTTTTAGAAGATGTTATTAATTATCTTCGTGATGTTTTAACTGAAATGGAACAACAAGGTTTTATTGAAGAAGATGAAACAGATGAATTAGATGATGCACATGATACAATTGGTAAAGAATGGGTTATTGATGTAATTAATTTACAAGAGATACCAGAAGATGCACTAATAGGTGTTTTAGATATTATAGGTGGTTCACAAGTTCAAGATAGAGAAATTGATATAGAAGATGATATAGAAGATGATATAGAATTTTAATAACAAAAAAAAAGAGTGATAATAATTTATCACTCTTTTTTTAATTAAAAACTTAATATAATTTATTTGTTTTTATATAATCTAACACATCTTTGTTTATATGTTTTTTAATACTATCACCATCAATTTCATCTTCCAACAACATTCTAATTATTGTTGAAGACATATCTATAATGTCAGTTTCGCCATTAAGAAAAATATGGGGTTTTTGTAGATACCAATCAACATTAGGATCTCGTTCAATTCCTTTTCTTGGAACAACAACAAACTGTGCTAATCTTTCTAACTCTTTATAATTTACCCATTTATCAAATGTGTTAGCATTATCTAATCCGATGATCATTGTGAATTGATATTTTTCTGTTAACTCTTTTTCTTCTTTTAATCTTTTAAAGAAGTAATATGTTTCACCTTTTAATTTATTTTTAATTTCGTAATCAAAAACTTTAATTCTATTATCGACACTTGCAGCAAGTTCACACATTTTTAATCTATGTTCGGCACTAACCATATTTTTATTGTACATATGATTATATGCTGGCATCAACCAAACTTCATCAAATTCACCTGAAGTGTTTAATACAAATTGTGCTAATTGAATATGTCCTAAGTGTATCGGATTAAACGCACCACCAAGAATTGCAACTTTAGTTTTTCTTCCTAATGTTTTATATTGTTCTGCTCTACTATCAATTTTTTTAAGGGTTGTTGAAATTAATTCTTCCGCATCCCATCCACTTTCTGCACACAATTTTAATAACGATGATAATAAATCACCTGTTTCTTCTTTAAGATTTTGAACATCTTGCCATTTCATTAGTTCAAAAAATTCACTTTGGATATCATTTAACCTCTCTTTTAAAGGTGTATATCCAAAATGTTCTCTAAATTTATCATCAACATTTTCTTGTATTTTTTTAATGTCCATAATTTTTTAATTTTTCAAGTTTAATTTTTCTAATCTTTATTATTTGTACAATATCGTGATCTGTTTCAGGTTCTCTTTTATTTTTAAATACATACCCATCATGTGTACGTGTACCATAACCTAAACCAGCATCTAAATATTCTACATAATGATCTAAATATTCACCACGATTAGTTGGTCTAATATACCTTAATTTTGAGCCTAATGCACTAATCAAAATATCTCCCCTTTTACATGTTCTTAAATCAACTGTACCTCTTTTCATTTTTTATTTAATTGTGATAATCTTTGTTTAATTAAATCTTCGGAGTTTGTGTAATCTTTTTTTGTGGTTTTTTTACTATTAAAAAATAGCCTAAAAAATTTTTTAATTTTCTCTTTCATCTTTATTGATTTTATTAAGTTTGTGTTTTCTTTCTTCTGTTTTATCGTAATAAAAAATAGAAATTGTGATATATGTATTATTCTCTGTCTGTAATATTTCAAATATTTCAACTTTATTATTATCTAGCCAGTTATTTACTGCATCTTCAATTTTCTTTCCACTACCACTTATAACTCTACATTTCATATTTTTTACATTGTTTTATTATAACGTAGATAATTATTTACATAATCATCAATTGCATCTTCAAAAATACGAAATTTTTTTGAATATCCAATAGATTTTAACTTATTTATTTTAGCTTCAGTAAAATATTGATACTTATCTCTTATGTCAATTGGGGTGTCGATATATTCTATGTTTTCATCTATGTTAAGGGATTTAAAAACGGTCTTAGTTAGTTTCAAAAAAGTGTTAGCTTTTCCTGATCCTAAATTATAAATATCTGATTTAGGTTTATTTTTCATTAAGAAATACATAACATCAATTACATCTTTAACATATATAAAATCCCTCATTTGTTCTCCATCTTTATAATCTGCGTTATGAGATTTGAATAATTTCATTTTACCTGTTTTTTGTATTTGGTTAAATGAGTGAAATATAACTGAAGCCATCCTACCTTTATGATATTCATTTGGACCAAAAACATTAAAGAATTTTAAACCATACCAATTAGGTGGAAAATATTTTTGTTCTAAAACCCATTTATCAAAATCATTTTTAGATTCTCCGTATAGATTTAATGGTTTTAACTTTTTTATTAATGATAAATCTTCATCATCATAACCATATTTTCCATCACCATAAGATGCTGCTGATGAAACATATATCAAAGGAATATTATAAGATACACAAACATTCCATATCGATTTACTATAGTTAAAATTTAATTTATCAAATATTGACTTATCAACTTCTGTTGTATCTGTTCTTGCTCCGATATGAAAAATAAAATCTACATCGTTTGGGTTTACATCATAGAAAAACCTTTCTCTATCAATTTTTTGATAATATTTCTTGTTTTCTAAATTTTTATTATCTATTGTAAAATCATCTACAAGTATAATATCAGTGTAACCCTCATCATTAAGTTTACGAACCATACAACTACCTATAAAACCAACTGCACCTGTTACGACTATCATTTACTAATTATCTATTATTTAATTCTGTTACTATTTCTTCATAAAAATCATGAAAACTTTGATTTACCTTTAACTTTGGTTGTCCCAATTCAGTTTGTATCATAACTGCACTTTTTCTAGGGTATTTTGGATCACAACCAACAATTATTTTTTTATCCGAATTAAAATGGACACCATATTCAAATAGTGTTATAGGATTAACTGAACCTTCTGAAAACCAAAAACTTATAATATCTGATTTTTTTAATCTTTCATATTCCCATAATGTTTGAGCATATTCATCCTCTGGTATTTCTTTACATCGTGGATTAAAAATAGTTATTTTTACATCTTTATCATTTTTAATTCTTTTATCAATACTAATTCTTTTGATTAGTATATTTTGCCAATCAGGACAATTGCTTATTCCACCTGCTATAAATAATTTAACTCCTTCATTATTTTTCTCAATGTTTGGTGCTTGTACTATTTCTATCATATTTTTTATTATTTCTTTTCATTTAATCTAGTATAAAAAAAATAATATGTTTATATGTTATATAAAAAAAAACTCACATTTTCATGTAAGTTTTTTATTTATTTATTGATTAAAATATCATTAATCGCTTCTATTATTTTATCCTTAGGTATCATACCAACGCTCATTTGAGGTTCGCCTACCTTAGGAATAAATAAAATTGAAGGAATACTTTTAATTCCAAACATACCTGCGAGTTCTTGTTGATCTTCAGTATCAATTTTATAAATATTAATTTTATCTTTATATTCTTCTTGTACTTCTTCTAATATTGGGGCAATTACCTTACAAGGTTGACACCATCCAGCAAAAAAATCTATAATTGCTGGCAATTCACCTTCAAATTTCCATTCATCTTTGGTATTTTCAAAGTCCATTATTTTTTCTTTAAATGTTTCAATAGTTAAATGTTCCATATTTTGTTTTATTTTTACTCATTATAATGTAAAAAAAAATAAAAGTTTAATATTTAAATTTTATATATATATGTATATGTGGAGATATGATAATATTACATTTATTTATAGTAATGATGTTGATGGGATTTTTGGTCAAAGTGGAAAAGTTGATACTATTTTAACATACGTTAAAAGTAAATTTTGTTTAATGGAAGCATTGAGGCAACATGTGTTTAGCTCATCATTAGGAATTTATACTGAAATTGATCAAAGGACTGTTAAATATGATAAACCATATAAAGCTTAATTAAAAAATATGATAACAAAATTTAATAAATTCAACCTAATAACCGAAGCACCTGGTGGTATGTTTTATAAAGGTCAAAAATATGGTGTAGATAATGGTTTTGGTGATATGCCATTCTATTGTGTTGTTAATTCTAATCACACACAAATAAAAAAACTTATTATAGGTAATACTGGTGAAATGCATGGGGATTTACCATATACAGTTGAAAGAAGTTATCCTGGTAGATTGTGGTTAAAACCAAAATTATTAACTTTTTGGGCATATCCAAATGTTAAATTATTTAAGTCTATAATTAATGAAATGGAAAAAGAATTAGAAACAAAAATATTTAATAATGGTTGGCAATTAGAAGTAATAAAAACTGACGGTGAAATTGATAAAATGGAATTTGATGAATCAAGACCTGCAAATGATTATTATTTAGGTGATGCTGATGATGATGTTGAATTATATTTTATCCCGCTTGATGATTATTCTGGATCAGAAGATGTACCAGAAAGGTTAAAAGAGTTACATTTAATGGATTGGAAAGAAAAAGAATTAGCAAAAAAAGCGGGGAAGTTAGATACTAATTTTGGATCAGCCAAAACTGGGTGGGATCAACCACATAATATAAAATATAGACAAACTATATATCAAGAGAAAAAGAATTAAAAACATTTTTTAATTCCAGTGTTTAATAGATTTTTTTTTGTATATTTGTATATTATTAAAATTAATATATAAATCAACAATTTAAATAAAAAAGAGAATAATGATAAAAAAATTCAATAATTTTAAAAATGACCATTTCATCAATAATGAAATAAGTAGAAATGAAAAATTAATTAGCGCAATATCAGAATTAAATTTAAGTACTATCACAGATAAAGATATAATTGATATCGTTTGTGAATATGGTTTGTGTCCTGAACATGTTCCTAGTTATGGTGAATGGAATGAATATATTGTGGAAAATAGAGAAGAAGGTGGTATTTTCCAGACACCAAAACAAATTGCAGATACTATTTTAGAATTATTGAAACATGATATAAATACATATGCAGAAGTTGGTATATTTAAAGGTGGTACACATTTATTAATGACTAAAATATTAGAATTAAAAAACCCAAATTTAAAATCAGTTGGTATAGACATTAAAGATGATAGATTAGTAGAAGATATTAAATCTCACATAAATTTACATATTGGCACAAGTATAGATTTTAGTTTTCAAAAATTTGATTTGGTATTTATAGATGCGGATCATTCTTATGAAGGTGTCGCAACTGATTATGAAAATATGGGACAATATGCTAAAATTGTCATGTTTCATGATATAAATGATGATAGGTGTCCTGGTGTTGTTAAATTTTGGAATGAAGTTAAGGAAGGTAAAAAACACAAAGAGTTTACTTATCAAACAAATAATAAAAATGTACACGGTATTGGGTTATTATTTAATGATAATGAAGATAAATTTCCGTTAATTAAACATTCAACTACATATGAATCAATGATTAATATATTGGAATCTGGTTATATTTTAAGTAGAACTGGTTTATCTGATTCTGGTTTTGATATAAATACTGTTAAAGATACAAATCCTAATGATAAATGGTGGCATGAAAGAAAAGAAATAGAACTTGAAAAATTTGGTACACAAAATATATTATATTGTACACCAGACTGGTTTAATTCTGGTTATGAAACTGGTCATGGTCCAGTTATGATACACTTTAAACCAACAATATTTGAAGATTTTAAAGCTACTTTAACAATTGAAGATAGTTTAACTTATGATGGTAAAATATTTGATCAAACAGAAATACAAAAAATATATTCTAATATTAGAAACAATCACAATAACTTAGATTATAAATATGAATCAAATAAAATTTTAGAAAACTTAACACATAAAAACAAAGGTGGGTTATTTAATACTAGTAAAGGTAAAATTTTTATAAAAGAGGGTAAATTTTATAATAAATATTCAGAAGTTCAAATACATTGTGAAAAAATACCAATATCACATATTAAAGAAATAAAATTAACTGATAATTTTCTAAATATTAAAGGCGTTGATGTAACAGAAATGAAAGAAAAATTGATATCTATTTGTAAAAAAATAAAAGTAACTTTAAAATATTAAAAAGTTAATATTTTAAAGTTACTTTTATTATCATTTAGTATTTCTAATAATTTATATAGGTGATTATTGTCTGTGAATAGGTGTTGATTATCTTCTGAGTATTTTATTAGTTTCCAAGCATCAAATATTAAATCATTTCTAACTTGTGTGTCATCAATTAAAAAAGATAAATATTTAGAATTAAAGCCAAGTATACCACCATGTCCACAAATAGGTCTCATTATCTCAATAACATCAGCATCAGTGACAATTTTCTTATTAACATCTAAATTATCTATTTTTTTAACTATTAAATTAGATACATATTTACAATATACTGAATTGTATTTTTTAGATAAATATGTGTAACATTTTTTTGAACTATCGGTTTCCCATAAATCAATTCCATTACCTTGTCTACCTGAATCATGAAATGCAACTGCATACCGTATAGCATTAAAATCAACATCTATTCCTATTTTTTTATAATATCTAGCCATAAATTCTGAAAAAATTATTGATCTTGATATGTGTAGACTACCATGTATATTATATACATCAAATGTATCCTCATGTTTTTTATAAATAGGTAAGATACTATCAGAAAATTCCTTAACAAAGTTTAACCAGTTTTCCATAATAATTTTTTATTTAAAAAAAAATGAATTTCATTTTTTTATATATAAAACAAATATAAGAAAAATAAAATAAACTATGCTATATAAATATAAAAATTTTATTAAAATAAATGAAAATGTTGTTGATCAAAATAAATATAAAAATTTTATTAAAATAAATGAAAATGTTGTTGATCAAAATGCATTACGTAAGATAAAGGAAGCTTATACTTTAATTGTGGTTAATTTAAGTTTTTTTGCTGATTTATTATTCCAATTACAAATAATAGAAGCTAGACCTGGTTCTGGTATAGATACAATGGCTACAGATGGTAAATCAATAGCATATTCACCTAAATTTGTAAATGAATTATCACTAGAACAAGTTTTATTTGTTATAATACATGAAATAATGCATAATGCAAATTTACATTTTGCTAGACAAGAAGGTAGAATTCATAACTATTGGAATCAAGCAGCAGATTATGCTATTAATCTACCAATTGATAAAATGTCAAGCGAATTAAGCATAATCAAAAAACCAGATAGAATATTACTTGATTCAAAATATGAGAATATGAGTGCTGAACAGATTTATGATTTGTTGCTAATAGACAACCCACCTAACCAGTGTCCAAAATGTGGACACATTGATGATGGACAAGGACAAGGACAAGGACAAGGTGATGGACAAGGTGATGGACAAGGTGATGGACAAGGTGATGGACAAGGACAAGTAGAAATATCTATAGGTTCCAAAGTTCAAATAAATGAGACAGGAGAAAAAGGAGTTGTAACTAATATTAATTCAGATGGCACATATGAAGTTGATATAAATGCAATTTTAGAAAAATTTTCATCATTTATAATGCTAAAAGAAAGTTATACTAGAGATGAAATTTCACCGATAAGTGACAATCAAGGTGATGGACAAGGACAAGGACAAGGACAAGGACAAGGACAAGGACAAGGACAAGGACAAGGACAAGGACAAGGACAAGGACAAGGACAAGGACAAGGACAAGGACAAGGACAAGGACAAGGACA
>Ga0114918_10001882_pt1 | contig 18867 bp, 12 predicted proteins | sample LantaG_FD_87015 | JGI IMG/M metagenome (GOLD analysis project Ga0114918, IMG submission 87015) | Deep subsurface microbial communities from Baltic Sea to uncover new lineages of life (NeLLi) - Landsort_02402 metaG | ecosystem: Environmental > Aquatic > Marine > Oceanic > Sediment | place... | reverse complement strand
TAATGAAGGAATAGACCTGCTTCAAATTCCCAGGGGTCGCAAATGGAATATTCTCTCATTGTGGTTCAGGATATACAAGGCGGTTAAAGCTTATCAACCCGATATTCTGCAGCTTTGGATGCCCGAAGTCATTACGATTCCCGCCGCCTTTGCAGGAAAGTTGTCCGGCGCATACATAATAAGTGCCACCAGAAGATCGATGCGATCCGTTAATAGCATAAAACTCCGGCTGCGAGACCGCGCAAATTACATACAACACATCATGGCGGACAGAATTGTAGCTAATTTTAATCCGGACAGGGAACCCTGCTCATTTCGAAGGCTTTTTTCCAAAAAAAAAGGCCTTGTTGTTCCCAATGCCATTACTGTCTGTCATGACCAAACACCTTCTGAGGCGGATTTGCCCGTAAAAACACCAGACTCTTTTCTAATTTGGTTTACAGGGCGCATCGTTCCACAGAAAAGGCTGGATATATTGCTGGATTCTTTTATCGCATTGCGAAAAGAGGGGCTTGATTTGTCATTAGCGATTTGTGGTGAGGGAATTTCCGACTTGACTCGCTGCTTAAAGCAAAAGGTACAACAGGCAGGTATGCAGGATCAGGTTTCCTTTTTAGGATATCGCCGTGATTGGCATATTCTGGCCAGAAGTGCAGACCTTTTTGTTCTGCCCAGCACGGCCGAGGGTATGCCCAATGTCCTGTTCGAAGCAATGCTTCTCGGGCTTGCGTGTATCGCGACCGACATTCCGGCAATACAAAATATACTAAATCACAAAGAGACTGCATGGATGGTTCAGGCCGGCTCCCGTACAGACATGATTGCCGGCATTAGAAAAATGTACGAGTCGCCCACCCTGCGAAAGGAAATAGCAAAAAAAGGACAACTTTACACCAAAAAATTTTCTGTCGAAAAAATGATCCGGGCATATAACGCTCTATACAACGACTGTAACAAGACAACGGCAACACAATCGTAGCTGGGAACGGCATATTATGACGAATTCCATTGAAAGCATTTTTTTAAAAGGGGGTAGGCGGTTAGCTCCTCTTGCCCTAATATGACGATAATAATATGCTCAATTAATACGATGGCAATACGACCAACCACTGGTGGCAGAACACGGCTCCTGGGCTGTTACAGAGAGCGACATCACCCATGCTGTTACTGGTTACACCTTTGGCAAGTAGCAACAAGGAGGAGCTAACCTACTACCCCCCTTTTTTTTTATTCGTCTCAGCTTTGATAATCGGAGTTGCATATCACAAACAACTTAATATGAGAATTTTGACATTTAACGAGATTACGCCATGATACGTTCGTCGGCGACACAACAGGAGAATTACTTCAGGCTGCTGATACTCGCCCATGCGAATCGGTCGGCAGGCGCGCGGTCGGTCGGCATCAATCTTTTAAGAGCTTTGACTCGCATAAATAATGGTATCGAGGTGATTGCGGTTCTGCCCGTTGGGTATGACTATGAGGAGATTGGAGAAATTTTTTCGGCGCCCCCGATATGGTTTGATCAGAAGGGAAGCTTTCTTCGCCGGCTTATCTTTGATACGATAACTTTACCCCGCAAGGTACGTTCAATCAAGCCGGATGTGATTCTTGCTCTGGGCAATATCGGCTTGCGGGGCCATTCCATTCCCCAGGCAATCCTCGTGCAGGATGCCCATCACGTTTACCCGCGGCGACATTATGGACGTATGACACTCTCGCAGCATTTGCGATATTTTGTTCAGAAACGGCAGATCGAGCATTATTTGAAAAAAACTTCGATTCTCTATTGTCAGACAAAAACAATGCTGAAGCACACTCAGAATACGTTCGGAATACACAGACATGCTAAAATTCTTTCAAAAGGTATTTCCGCCAGCGTGTTTGAAGGTCTGGACAATACCGATGCACCACAGGAGTTTAAGCCTTTCGAGGAACGTTTTAGACTGATTTGTCTGACCCGATACAATCCGCACAAGAATCTGGAAGCAATTGTGGATATGTTCATTAACGCTCGCGAGGTACTCCAGGACGTTGTAGTCTTCATAACCATCGATGCGGAGCAGCACCCTAATGCGAAGCGTCTCCTGGATAAAATTCACCGATATGACTTATCAAATCACATAGTTAACCTGGGGCCGGTTCAGCAGCGACGAATACCAGCGTATTTTAAGAATTGCCATGCGCTGCTTCTGCCCACATTACTCGAATCATTCTCTGCCACCTATCTTGAGGCTATGCAGCTTGATTTGCCGATTCTGACAAGTAACCTGGATTTTGCCCACGAGACATGCGGCCCTGCGGCGTTGTACTTTGATCCGTGGTCTACTCAGTCGATACTGGAGGCTGTCGTTGAGATACGTAAGAACACGGATTTGCGCAATCGTCTTACCATCGCAGGCCGGGACAGACTTAAAACCGTATATACCAAATCATGGGACCAGATTGCTCGCTCTGTAGCATCGGACTTGCGAGAATTGGCACATGGCAGGAAGGAATGATAGAGCGGCTGCCTCAAAGCCATCAACAAGCAGAACCTTTTATCGACAGCCGATAGAACTGAATCTCTAATGAATCTAAAAGTGTGTTATCTTTTGCCTCGGTTACTTCCGGGTGAATCCGGCGTCGTAGTGGGTGGATGCGCTGCCAATTGCGTTTCTCTGGCTCTGGAGTTAAGGCGACAGGGAGTTCAGATGGAAATACTGGCATCTGTTCCGGAAAAATACTTAGAATCTTTATCTCGTCATCCCGTCGGGGAGATTGTTAAACCCTTGCCAAGCATCGGCACAGGTCTGATTGGAAAAGGTATCGGTGCCATTCGGGTGTTGCGCCATAGCCTCAAGAAGAGATTGCAGGAAACGCGCTACGATGTTGTGCATTCTCACTCGGGAACTTATCCCTATGCGATTGTAGCTTTGGCTGCCGATCGAAGAACTTCCGTTCGACTTCATTCGCTTTACTGTCCTCTCGGCGCAAAAGGCAGCGTGTACGCCAGTTGGTGGGAAAAGCCCATCGCTGCAAGACTCATATTCAATAAGTTAGACAGAATCATAGCCGTCACGGACAATGTCCGCCAGTCGATTGAGAACGCTGGAGTGCCGCCGGAAAAGATTGAATCTATCTCTATGAGTGTGGACACGCAACGATTCCATCCTATGGATCTGAAAGAACCGGACAAATACTTCCCCCCTAAGAGCAAAGGAGCCAGAATTCTTTTTGTCGGCAACACCTCGAAGGAAAAGGGATTGATCGAGCTACTGCAGGTGATGCGAATTCTGACCCGAAAAGAAATCCCCCTCTTTCTCGTCGCCGCCGTCGAAAACCAGAGTCAGATCAGAGAATATGCAAGCAGATTTGATCACGTGAAGAAGCTTATAGACGAGATGGAACTCGCGCAAAGTGTTCGATTAGTCGGCCTGATCGATCATATTGAAAACCTATATGCGGAAACCGACATTATTGTCATTCCATGGAATACGAGTCGAGGTCCCTCTGATTATCCGATGGTTGCGATGGAAGCCATGGCAATGGGAAAGTGTATCGTATCGACTCCCGTCGGCGGATGCCCGGAACTTCTAAGAGATGGCAAGGCGGGAATACTGACGCATGATTTTTCCGCCGAATCTCTTGCGGCCGCAATAAAGTTAGCTATTAACAACTCCGAACTTCGAAGAAAAAAGGGACAGGCTGCGCTGGAGGCGGCGAATCATTTCTCACTGGAAAATTCCGGAAGACAAATGATAAACTTATATGAACGTTTACTAAAAACTAAAGATTTAATGCAATGAAAAGCGACTCAAAGTCCGGCAAGGCGGATTATCTGTTGTATGAAAACACCGCTGGAATATATGACAAACAACGATTCAGCGGATTCGTCGGCGAATGGGGACACCAACGGCAGATTTCAATACTGAAAAATCTGCTTCGCGATTGCCGGGGTAAAAAAATTCTGGAAATCGGGTGCGGAACAGGAAGAATTACTGAGGCGCTCGCCAACTGGGGAGCCGACGTGACAGCAACGGATATCAGCAAAGAGATGCTGCAGGTTGCACAGAATCGTTTCAGCGGCGACCGGGACATTCCGCATCCGGCATTTCGAGTTATGTCAGTATTTGACATCGATACGAATCTAAAGGAATGCGATTATGTCGTAATGGTAAACGTGCTCGGCCGGCTCTCTAATCCCAGAGAGGCGATTCAGAATATTTCTTCGAAGATATCCGAAAACTGCAGGCTGATTTTTACTTTTCCATGCCTGACAAGCATCCTGCTGCCATTTGCCCTAATCGTAAATGTCCGTGGAAAGAGTCTTGCCCGTGATGTAACGTCTCACTGGTACTCGCCCGGGACAATTGAAAAGTATTGCAACGACGCCGGACTTGAAATTGTCGGGTGGCATGGGAACCATTATGTTCCCGTGCCGCGTTTACTTTTCCCGACATTTCCATTTTTCTGGGCGTGCGAATCGATTTTGGCAAAGTCTTTCCCAAAACGATGCCCGAGTGTTTTTGTGGTCTGCAAGCGCAGACCGACCGATAGCCTCTGATAACTCATACAGCTCGAAATAGACACTTGAATAATAAATGAAGATTTCAATAATAACAGTTTCCTTCAATATCGCTGAGACAATTGAAGATACTATTAAAAGTGTTCTGAGTCAGGACTATAAGAATATAGAATATATTGTTGTGGACGGCGGCTCTACAGATGGTACACTTGATATTATAAACAAGTACAAAAATAAGATAGCTAAAGTTATATCTGAGCCGGACAACGGCATTTATGATGCGATGAACAAGGGGCTCAAATCGTCAACGGGCGGCATTCTTGCGACTCTAAACGGCGATGACGTGTATGCCGATCAGACGATTGTTAGCCGGATGGCAGAATTCATACAAAACAATGGCCTGGATGCCGCGTATGGAGATTTGATTTATGTCGACCGCCGTGATACCAGGCTTGTTAAACGGTTCTGGCAGCCCGGCCAATACAAGAGGGGTGCCTTTTGCCATGGCTGGGTGATTCCGCATCCAACATTTTTTTGCCGGAAAGGGATTTTCGAGAGATTCGGGTACTTCAATGACAAATTGCAAATCGCAGCAGACTTCGAGTTGATGCTCCGTCTGATTGAAAAACACCGGATAAAAATCGACTACCTGCCAAAGGTTATCGTAAAAATGGGTACGGGCGGCAAAGCAAACATCTTACGAGGTATGATACAAGGCAACAAAGAAATCATAAAATCTTTCCGCCTAAATGGCCTTCGTTTGTCTCCGTGGTTTTTTGTTTGCAAACCAATAACAAAAATATCTCAACTCTTTAGAAAACCGAGCAGAATTTTATAATGAAAATGCGGATCATTTTATTATTAATTGATATAGTTCTGATTAATCTTGCCGTTCTTTTATCCTTTCTATTCAGATATGGTCTGCCGTTCCCTGAACGTGTTTTTACACCCTACAAAAGCAGCTTTGTATTTCTAACGCTGATTTACATCGCAGCATTGTCTTATTTCAGAGTCTATAAAAGCAGGTTCAGATCCTCGTGGGATCTGTTCAAAAGGGTTTTCCTGGGGCTGTTTTTCGGGACGTTACTGAGCATCGCTTTTGTTTATGCCTTCAGAATCAATTGGGGAGCTTTTCCAACGGGCATTTTTGTACTTTCTTCTTTTATCAATCTCCTTCTGATTTTCAAGCTGAATCAGTATATACTGAAAGCCAGGAAAAAGATAAAAAAGAAGGTCCTCATCATCGGCCATGACACGATAGACGACATCGTCGGGAAAAAAGCCATCGTGGAAAAAATCAGTGGTGATGAGATTGGGCAGTTGACAAAATACCAGGATATCGATGAAGTCGTTATTTGCGAGAGAATCAAAGATGAAAGGGTCTTGAACCTTCTGATCTACCTTGTACACAGGTTGAAAATAGACGTTGTTTTTAATCCTTCGATTTATATGGAGCTTCTGTCCGGCAGAATAAAGGGCGATGATTCAGTCCACTTTCTCAGCACCTTCGTTGGAGAAAAGCGGGACGTGGAGGAGTTCCTGATGAGGAGCCTTGATATCGCGGGCAGCGTCCTGATCCTGCTTTTTTCTACGCCGGTCACAATCCTGATCCCTCTGCTGATCAAAATATCATCTCCCGGGCCGGTTTTTTATAAACAGCAAAGAGTCGGCAAAGACGGCAAGCGCTTCACACTGTACAAATTCAGAACAATGGTCGAAGACGCGGAGAAGGAAGTCGGCCCCGTCCTGGCCAGCCGGGACGACCCACGTGTTACGAAAGTCGGAAAGTTTCTGCGCACCACACGACTGGATGAGCTTCCTCAACTTCTCAACGTGCTGCAAGGCGATATGAGCCTGGTTGGCCCCAGGCCGGAACGGCCGCACTTCGTAAAACGGCACAAAGCACTGCATGAATTGAGACTGGCCGTAAAACCGGGACTGACGGGCCTCGCGCAGATCCGAAGCTTCTACGATTTGAAACCCCAGCATAAAATAAAATACGATTACCTCTACATCCAAAAAAGGTCGCTGCTGCTGAATCTGTACATTTTGATTCGAACCATTCCCACCATTTTCTCCAGAAAAGGCTGGTAACTCCCCTATTACCCCCCTTCTGCCTTCTACACCCTGCCGTTCCTTCACACTCCTTATCTTTGCCTGCAAACCACGATATTTCATCCCCAAAAAGTTTCTGGAATACTTGCCGGTTTTTTATTGCAAAATACGACTAAATCAAGTATAAATCACAGTAGCGAATATTCATGCACAGCACCCAGATATACGCTTACGTATATTTAAAAGACTTTTTCAAAGAAAGTGAGGGAACATGCCATGAAAGCGTTACATCTTAAAGCAGGTTGTATTCTATTGTCTGTGATTCTAACGCTGGGACTTGTCGTTGTCGGCTGCAAGAAAGAAACTCCACCGCCTCAAGAGCTGACTGCAAAAGAGAAGGAATTCCTGTCGGCTCCGGATGTCGTGACTTGTGAGCTTGAGAAAATCAAAATCTCGAAGATCGATATTCCGAAAGGCAAGGCATCGAGTATTATCGACTACATGGAGCGGCATAACAGACGACACGTCAAACAAGCCCAAATCACCCTCGCCAATTGGCCATTGAAGATCATCTTAGGTTTTAATCCGGAACGGGAATTTTACGTCTATGACATCGAAAAGGGATTCATTATTCCCTATTCGTGGACCTCATATAACCTGTATTCGTATCATAATATCGACGATGAATTATATGAATTCATGCTGATTGAGAACGATACGAAGATCGCCGCCCGGCCATACAAAGGGCCACTCGGTACAATTAAGCTCGGCAAAGGCGGCCGGGAATTGGAAAAGGTCGAATTCAAAGGCTCGGTTTATAAGCAAAGAGGCATCTCGGCACCTATCGGGACAATGCAGGGCAATTGGCCCGATCCAGTACAGCAATGCAGTATTCCTGTCGGTGATTATACGCTTGGTATGTTGTCTGGTAACTTGTATGTAACCTATGACAACCTGTATATCAGAATCTCCAATTATTCCAACGCCCCGGGCCGGTCCGATCGAAAGGACACTACCTACGGCATACAGGTGCGCCAAGACAAGCCGTATGTGCTGGATTTTTCGAACGAACCGATGGTTATATTCTCCCGGCCGTCAATGAGCAAGACCACTTTTTCACGCGGAGATGTAATTGAATTCACCACCGCGCTGATCGATCCGAAGCTGGATATTATGATACAAAGGCTGCATGATACATCCGTCAAAGTTGATAGAGAGTACAAAGTCCGTGACGACAAGGTTCGTACTATCAAAGTAAACAAGTCGCTGGACCCGAATATTGTAATTGCACGTGCCAACGGCGAAGTAATCGCCGAGAGTATTTCCAGCACATACGGATACAAGTGGCGTGTACCGGACGACCTTGAAATTAACGGAGACGCCGAAGAGCTGACCGTAACAGTGACTTACGAAACGCAGAAGCTTTACGGCAAAGTAACCGCACAGCGTAAAATCAAAATCCGAAAATAGCTGCAAAGTAGTACAAAACATCATTATATAGTATGTAGGGTGGGGCTTACCCCACCTTTCTTATTTGACAAAGCCTTTCTACAATGAAGTGGAGTGGATCCAAACACTCGGCAAGATTGTTGATGCTAATAAGAAGATAGTGTAGCATAACACTTGCATTGTTCAGCACCGCCTTGAATGCAACATGAAAGCAAGATTTTAGTTAAAGGAGTCTGCTAATGAGAAATTTGATTACCTTTCTACTTACGGTTTTTATACTTCTTCAACTCACCAGCGAACTGCAAGCTCAGCAGGACATCGATCCCTACCTATGGTTGGAAGAAATCGAGGGAGAGAAAGCCTTGAGCTGGGTCGAGGGCAGGAACAAAGCATCGCTTGCTGTCTTGAAAGCTCAACCAACGTTTGAGGAAACTTATGAAAAGGCGCTCGAAATAATGAATTCTGACGAGCGGATCGCCTATCCTTATATTCACGGGAAATATATCTATAACTTTTGGAAAGATGAAACAAATGAACGAGGCATCTTTCGCCGGACAACCTTAGCTGAATATCTCAAACCATCGCCGAACTGGGAAATTCTGCTGGATATTGATAAACTCTGCGAAGAGGAAGGTGAAAAATGGGTATATAAAGGAGCTACTGGCTTATATCCGGATTACACTCGCTATATAGTCTATCTCTCACGTGGCGGTAGTGACGCCAGTGTTGCACGTGAATTCGATGTGAACTCTAAAGAGTTTGTAAAAGACGGTTTCTATCTGCCTGAGGCAAAGGGTTCGGTATCCTGGAAAAATCGGGATACTGTCTATGTCCAAACCGATTTTGGTGAAGGAAGCTTGACCGATTCAGGTTATCCCCGCATCACTAAGATATGGAAGCGAGGTACACCTTTAAGTGCAGCCAAAACCATTTTCGAAGGGGAAAAAACAGATGTTGCCGTAGGATGCGGTGTGATAAATACCCCAGAGAGACAGTATGATGTTATTAATCGCGCAATAACCTTTTACACATCATATAATTATGTGATTGAAGATGGTGAGCTATTGAAAATCGACATCCCTGATGATGCTGATTCCGGTGGATTCTTCAAAAACCAATTGCTTGTACGGCTCAAATCAGACTGGACTACAAGCGAGCAAACATACAAGCAGGGATCGTTAATAAACATCGATTATGATAAATACCTTAAAGGTTATCGTAAATTCAATATCATTGCCGAACCTAATGAACGATCGAATGTCGTTGGTTTTTCCATCACAAAGAATCTGCTTTTCGTTGATATGCTAACCAATGTTAGAACCGAACTGTATCAGTATCGGTTTCAGAATGGTAATTGGCATAAGGAGAAGGTTAAGGCGCCTGGTTTGGGGACTTTTAATGTTGTTTCTCCGGATGAGCAATCAGACCAATACTTCCTCAACTACGAAGATTTTCTTAACCCAACCAGCCTGTATTATGTCTCGGATAATCGGGAAAGGTTGAAAGCCAAAAGTCTGCCGGCTTTTTTTGACAGCAGCCGTTTAGAGGTCAAGCAGTTTGAGGCCATTTCGAAGGACGGCACACTTATACCCTATTTCCTCGTGAAGCCCAAAGTGACGAAGACCGATGGCTCTAATCCAACCCTGCTGTATGGCTATGGTGGCTTTGAGATTACAAGCCTCCCTCACTATTCGAGTGTTCTTGGCAAAGTTTGGCTGGAAAGAGGAGGCGTTTATGCACTGGCGAATATACGCGGAGGCGGAGAATTTGGTCCCAAATGGCATCGATCAGCATTGAAGGAAAACCGCCAGCGTTGCTTCGATGACTTTATTGCCGTTGCCGAAGACCTTATCAAAAACAAGGTCACATCGCCGCGACATTTGGGTATCATGGGGGGTTCCAACGGCGGATTACTGGTTGGTGCCGTATTCACTCAAAGGCCGGACCTGTTCAACGCCGTAGTCTGCCAGGTCCCCCTGCTGGATATGAAGCGCTATAACAAACTGCTGGCCGGAGCCAGTTGGATGGCTGAATACGGAAACCCGGATATCCCCGAAGAATGGGCCTATATTCAGAAGTATTCGCCATACCATAATGTGTTCCCTGATAAGAAATATCCGCAGGTCTTTTTTTACACCTCCACGAAAGATGACAGGGTACATCCCGGACATGCACGCAAAATGGTAGCTAAAATGGAAGATATGGGTCATAAAGTCTATTACTATGAGAATACAGAGGGTGGCCATGCAGCGGCGGTGACAAATCGACAAAGAGCACTGAAAGAAGCCCTTAGTTACGCTTATCTCTGGATGCAGTTGAAATAATAGCTAATTGTATGCCGGGGCTACTATACCCACTACTATCTCAGCAAAGCAGTGCGAATTATAGTATACTATAAACTCATGCTGACAAGCGTTTTTGTTTAATTCATAATCATGAGATTACTTCTTGAATTCCATTTCAAAAGCCAGTTTAATACCTACCAAATTAATTGTACGTAAAGCATTGAACTTGCAATATAAACAAAGTCACGACATTGGAGACCTTATGAAAACATCGAATCTGTTTTACAGCTTGATAATTGCAACCGCCCTTTTAACATCATGCTCGGTCTTCGAATCGGCAGATAAACGCATCCCGTTATTTGACGGAAAAACCTTAGACGGCTGGATGGTCATCAAATGCGAAGCGAAAATCGACGATGGAGACATCCTGCTCGTAGCGGGAAACGGCCTGGTACAAACCGAGAAAAAATACGGCGATTTCATTTTAGATTTCGAATGGAAGGCCCTTCGGGACGACAAGTGGGACAGCGGCGTCTATTTCCGCTACGATTCGGTGCCGGAGAACCGGCCCTGGCCCGACCGCTACCAGGTAAACCTTCAACAGGGCAGGGAAGGCAACGTGGGCAACCTTCAAGGAGCCAAAAGCGAGGGACTTGCAATGGCCGGCCAGTGGAATAAATTCAAGCTCACGGTGCGCGGCACGAAGGCCTCGCTTCAGATTAACGGCAAACCTGCGTGGGAAGCGGATGGCCTGGAAGGTCCCGAAAAAGGATTCATTGCTCTGCAGGCCGAGGTCCCCGGGGGCGGACAATACCGGTTTCGGAATATCTACCTGACCGAACTGGATTGACCCGTTAACACATAAGCAAAGGCGTTAATCGGAATCAATATTCTGGGTGTATCGAGCAATAATCTGCTGCCGGCGGATATTGGGGCTGAGCAGTTTGTAATGGCAGAGTGCCATCGAGTTTCATCCTGTGAGTTCTGATTCCAAACGGCAATCTAATTATTGTCTATGACAGGCACGTAGTCTTTTTGATTAATCAAAAGGACTACGTGCCTCCTACAATCAAACCTTGTTTTCAATGCAATTCTGACATGTAAAAGTCATTCCAGTTGAGGATACTAAACCACTCCGATATTGAAAAACCATCCGAATAGAAACACGGCACACGTGAGATTCCCGATACACATAAAATCAACATCCGGAAGTTGGAGGTGCTAAGCACATGTTTGCCAATCAGGCGGCTTTGCGGCCTTTTGCTATCCTCAGGCGGACGGAGATTATCCGATAGAGCACCGCCAGAACGAAAATCAAAACGACCAATCCCGCGACACGTAAGAGAAGTTGGTTCAACATGGAGCTGTAACGGCGAGACTCTAATAAGTCGTCCACTTCAGCCAAAAGTGCCTTAATGTTGTTTGCCGCCTGGGAAGTCTGCTGAGCGGTGTCACGGTAATCGGTGATATTGAAAGACGATGCTTCTTTCTGCGAAGGCTTATTCTTATTGAATTCCTGCACGACTTCGCCTGTGGTTTTAGCCGCAGTATTCCATGCCTGGACCGTGTCGTTAACATCCTTGACCACAACGTCAATCGAGCCGGCGGTCTTGTCCAGCTTTTCAAGAGTATCACTGACGGCAAGTGAAGTTTTCTCGGCCTGTTGGAGCGTTTGTTGAAGAGCGGCCTGCTTTTTGTCCACATCTTCGACAAACTTCGTCAACTGCTCGCGAAGCTGTTCCGGCAATTTCTGAACTGACTGTTCCAGTTTGGCGCTGCTTTGAGAAACCTGCGCCAAACTGTTCAGGAAGGATTTTGTCATATCCGCCTCTTCGAGGTCAAACAGCAACAGTTGCAACTGCCAGCGAGTAGATTCGGGCATTTCGGCAACTATATTGGAAAAACGTTCGGCCGTATTACTGAATTGATGTATCGCCGTGGCCGTCCGATCCACTCCTTCTATGGCGCGGAAAGGTGTCATAGGAATCTTTAACACGCTCAAGAATGGATTCTGCTGGCCCTTTTGTACCTCGGTCGCATATGCGATTACATTCGAAAACGTACCTTTGATGGGATTATTATGGGCAAACTCGGTCACGTTTTTGCGGGCCGCCTCGAAGACATCTTCCTTTAGAAAAATAACTCCGATACGCTGGATTTCCGCTTCCAGACGTTTGGAGCCGTTTAGCGCAATTCCGTGGGCATCTCCGAAGAGCGAGATGCCTTCGCCTTCTTCGAGATACATTCTGAATCTCGTGCACAGGGCCCACGTCTCGATGAACGCCACAATCGAGTCGTTATTGTCCAGCATTGCATTTATGCCCTGAACCATCCGCGCCTTCATTTGCAAAGTCGTCTTTTCCGTTCTCGTGCTGGGTACGCGCTCGTTAAGCTCGTTCGAGACCTGTCTTAGTGTTGCTTTGTAGAATTCCCGGAATTTATCAAGCTGTTCCCGCAGTTCCTGCTTTGATATCTGCCCGGCTTTCGGAGTCATACCGCTGCCGATTGTGCGGAGCCCCTTCGAGCCGCAGCCTTCCAGCAGGAAGAGCGAAAGTACTCCCAGGATTATTGTGATTATTAAGCCGCAACAGTATGCAGTATATTTATATGCCATTATCATGCTCCTTCCATCACCACTTCTGCTTTATATCACATCGCTCTGCAATGATGAACAAATTTTCTTCGAGAATTCAGTGTAATGTAAACATTATAAACATGTGTTCTTAAATATACGAGAGAAAACCTCCGGTAATTGCTTTTCGTATCTGCCCAAACGGATATTTTCAATAGTCGGACGCTGCCGGGACTAACGACCCAACAGTTCGGAAACCGACTTAATGATGTTGCGGTCTATAAGATCATATCGATCCTCGGGCAGCCGAAGTGCGCCGCCGAATATGATGTGTGGTCGATGCTGCATCGACGAATCGAGCCTTTGCCCAAACGCCGAGAAATGGACCTGCGTTGCTTTTGTCTGTTCCACGAACGCCCGGATATTATGGGGTCGAAGCCCGCTGCCCGGCAGAATTTCGATTCTGTCGCCGGCATGAACGATCAGTTTTTTGATAAGTTCAATGCCTTCGGGCGCGGTTCTTTCCTGGCCGCTGGTCAGAACACGGCTAAAATCAAGATCTACTAACTGATCGAGCGCTTTCAGTGGGTCAGGAGTCACATCGAAAGCCCGATGAAATACGGTTTGCCGGCCCCGGGCGAGTTCGATGATCCGCTTACAGCGCTCTGCATCGACCGAGCCGTCGGGGGTGAGTATCCCGAAGACCAGGCCGTCAACATCATGCTCGACGGCCAGTTTCGCATCGTGCTGCATTACCGTCATTTCCGCCTGCGTATAGCAAAATCCGCCTGCTCTCGGGCGAATCATTACCATTATGGGGATATTCAATCTCTTCTTTGCTTCGATTATCGAACCCAGCGATGGCGTCAAACCGCCGAGCAGCAGCGAAGAATTCAACTCGACACGATCAGCACCGCCCCTCTCTGCTTCAACGGCATCATCTACCGAACCACAGCATACTTCGATCAGTATTTTAGACGACACGCTGATTATCTCCCAACCAAATGCACAAACAGGATAGGAACCGCCCTACTAATTGATGAGTATCGGAACCCCAACGAGCAGCCGGCCGTTGTATATTGCGCGGGCCTAATCTTCCTCTTTTTTCTTCGCGTATTGGGCGACGATCTGCTGCTGGACGTTGGGGGGCACCAGTTCGTAATGGCTGAGCGTCATCGAGTAGCTGCCGCGGCCGCCTGTCACGCTTTTGAGCTGGCTGTTGTACTGCGTGACTTCCGAGAGCGGGACCTGCGCCATGATGACGATGAAATTGCCGGGCAGCACATCCTGGCCCTGGACCCTGCCGCGTTTGGAAGCCAGGTCGCCCGTGATATCGCCCACGTTATCTGCGGGGATGGTGATTTCTATATTGACGATCGGTTCGAGCAGGACGGCTTTTGCCTTCTGCAAAGCGTCAACGAACGCACCCTTACCCGCGGCACGGAACGCGACCTCTTTCGAGTCGACCGGGTGATATTTCCCGTCATAGACTGAAACCGCAATGTCCTGCATCGGGAAACCCGCGATGACGCCGTTCTGCATGACCTCGTTGATTCCCTTGAGGACGGCCGGCTCGTACTGGCCGGGGATTGAGCCGCCGAAGATGTCCCAGCCATACTGCAGCGGCGGGTCCGAGTTGCGTGCGGCCGGCTCGATGCGAAGGTAAACCTCGCCGAACTGGCCCGCGCCGCCGCTCTGCTTTTTATGCCGGTAGTGGCCCTCGGCCTTGGAGGTAATCGTCTCGCGATAAGGAATCTTTGGCTCCTTCGTCGTGATCGACAGCTTGAAGTGGTTTTTCATCTTTTCGAGCGTAACCCGCAGATGCAGTTCGCCAAGGCCGCTTGCGACCAGCTCTTTGGTCTGCTGGTCATGCGTGACCTTAAAGCAGGGGTCCTCTTCGCATAATTTTTCAAGGGCAGAGCTGATTTTCTGCTCATCGCCTCTTGTGGCCGGTTCGAGCGCCAATGAATACATCGGCTCGGGCACGTCCGGCAATTCAAGCCTGCCGGAAACTTTGCCGTCGTGCACAAGGTCATCGACTCTCAGTTCCTCGACCTTTGCCAGGGTCACGATGTCACCGGCGATGCCCACATCGACAGGTTCGTTTTCGCCGCCCTGAGATTTCAGAATATGGCCCGGGCGAATACCTTTCTTCTCTTCGTTGCGCAGCATGTTGGTGTCTGACTTGATCGTACCGCTGAAGAGTCGTATAGTGGAGTATTTCATATTCGATCGCGGATCGAATCCCACACGAAAGACCAGACCTACCAGCGGACCGTTGGCGTCGGGGGTCAGCTCCGTCAAGTTCTCGCCGTCCTTGAGTTGAACGGTTTTTGCCTGGAGAGGCGACGGGGTATATTTCACAATAATATCCAGAAGCTCCTGAATCCCCACATCCCGGCGGGCATTGGTGAAAATTATCGGGATGAGCGTCCCGGCTTTCAGGGCCTCCACAAAAACCGAAGCGATTTTCTCGGCCGAAATTTCCTCGCCGCCAAGATAGCTTTCCATCAGCTCATCGTCAGCTTCGATAACGCTTTCGATCAGCTCGGTATGGGCCTCGGCAACGTTCATAAGAGGCGATTCGCCGCTCTCATTTTCGATGCAGTCGATCACGGATGCCTTGTCCGCAGCGGGAAGGTTCGCGCAGCGGCATTGCTGACCGAAAGTTTCCTGAATATTTTTTATCAATTCGGGAAAGATCACATTCTCGGCATCCATTTTATTTATGACAATAATCCGCGGCATTTCAAGCCTGGCGGCCAATTCGGCCATTTTCCGGGTGTTGGTCTCAATGCCGGCAGTAGCACTAATGACCAGCACGGCTGTCTCGGCTGCCGATATCGCTTTGATTGCCGGGCCGACAAAATCCGGATAGCCCGGCGTATCTATGATATTTATCAGCTTGCCGGCGTGCTTGGCATGGACCGTCGCCGATTGTATCGAATGCTGGTGCTCTTTTTCCTCGTCGTAGAAGTCGCAGGTGCTCGTCTTGTCGTCGACGCTTCCGAGCCGGTTTGTCGCCCCGGTTTTATGCAGTATCGCCTCAGCCAGAGACGTTTTTCCGCTCCCGCCGTGCCCTAAAAGAATAATATTCCGAATATCGCCGGTATTAGCCACTTTTGAGTCTCCAAAAAGCCTGTTTACGATTTCTAATAAAGCTAATGATAATACAACATTTCCGGGGCCAATGGAAAGGGTTTTTTCAAAAAACAAAAGTTTAGCCCGCACCCCTGCGGTGCGGGGTTGTTTTTCAAGAAAATTTCCAAACCAGATTTTGATTTATTCTCCAAAAAGTGCTAATATTAAGCCTTTGAGAGGTCCGCACCGTTTAGAGATTTTTCGGAATTGACGATTTCTGGTAAATTGTTCATAATAAGCGGATTGATGATCAATATGTACTAAAGAAGGAGCTGACAGGCAAATGGCAATACTGAATTTCAAAGGCAAGGCGTTCGTTCAGAATTACCACCTGCAGGTAAAGTACCATCAACTCGTACCCCGCAAAAACAAATCCCTCACCAACAAAGTCTCGCTCCATGACAACCTGATCATCCACGGCGACAACCTCAAGGCCCTTAAGGCTCTGCTGCCCACATACGCAGGAAAGATTAAATGTATCTACATCGATCCGCCCTATAACACCGGCAACGAAAAATGGGCCTACAACGACAACGTCAATTCCCCCATGATGCAGGAATGGCTCGGAAAGGTGGTCGATAAAGAAGACCTCACACGCCACGATAAATGGCTCTGTATGATGGTACCTCGGCTAAAGCTACTCCGAGAATTTCTCACAGAGGACGGTGCTATCTTTGTGAGTATTGACGACATCGAAGCATCGAAACTCCGTTTGCTCATGGACGAGATTTTTGGAGAAGAGCGGTTCATCGGGCAGTTTGTATGGAAAAGTCGGCAGAATAAAGACAACCGTAATGTGACACGCGTATCTGTTGATCATGAGTATGTAATCTGTTACGGCAAGGAACTTAGGGGTGATGAACGCAATATTGGTCAATTCTCAAATCCTGACAATAATCCAAGAGGAGATTGGACAAGTGGAAATATGGTGGGGCTTGCTACTCAAAAGGCAAGACCAAATTTACATTACGACCTTGTCAATTCCGATACTGGCATAACCTATCCAAAACCGAAGCTTGGTTGGCGATATGACAGAGCACGAATGCAAAAGTTGATAGACGAGGATCGGATTATCTGGCCTCCCGAAGAAGGAGGAAGACCACGACAAAAGGTTTTTCTCTCCGAGTTTCGCCGAAAGTTTACTGGTTTTTCATCAATAGTTGGGAAGAACATTTTCACAAGAGACGGTACCGCTGAAATAGACGCAATATTTGGAGAGAGGAAGTTTGATTTCCCAAAACCATCGTCGTTAATACGTAAATTTGTTGTTCAATCAACCGAAAGGGATTCTATTGTTCTCGATTCATTTGCAGGATCCGGGCCTACAGCTCAAGCTGTGTTGCAACAGAATTGTGATGATGGAGGTAAACGTCGCTTCATTCTCATCGAATGCGAGGACTACGCAAACGACATTACTGCGGAGCGTGTTCGTCGGGTGATAAAGGGCGTCCCCAAAGCAAAGGATGAAAATCTCAAAAAAGGCCTTAGCGGTTCATTCAGCTACTTCGACTTAGGCCCGCCAATCGAAATGGAAGCAATCCTCTCCGGCGATAATTTTCCTTCTTATGCCGATCTTGCGCGATATGTTTTCTATACCGCAACCGGCGAGGAATTCGATCCGGATGCCGTTAACGAAAAGAAAAACTTCATAGGTGAGAGCGTCCAATACCTCGTCTATCTATTCTACAAGCCCGATATCGAATACCTAAAGGCCACAGCGCTTACATTAGATAAGGCAAAGGCGCTCGGCCCTTATAAAAAGAAACGTCGCTTAGTCTTTGCGCCAACAAAATATCTCGATCAGGAACATTTGGATGAACTGCGAATCGACTTTGCGCAATTACCGTTTGAAATTTATCAGTTAGTGAAATGATGGATTCCCGTAGTTAAAGGCGGGTTCGAAGCACATGAGATTGCCACGGCCGCCGTTGGTGGCCTCGCAATGACATATTGTAGGGTGGGGCTTGCCCCACCGATTCCAATAATATATGGAACCAAAAGAATACCAGGTAAAGACTCTCAAACGCGTAAAGCAGTATCTCGCTCTGCTGTACGAGTGGCGCTTGAAAAATAAGGAGATAGTCCGTGAATTCGGCTCCGATACCTCTATAGATTTCCCCGCAAAAGCGTGGAACAAACTGGAAGGAATGTACGACGCTTATCATTCCCGCAAGGACGGCTTAGGCAAACCTCTGCCGTGTTTCTGCCTCAAGATTCCCACAGGTGGCGGGAAGACATTTCTGGCAGTCAAAACTATCGACCTTATCAATACCAATTACCTCAAGAAGCGAACCGGCCTGATCCTCTGGGTTGTTCCAACAACGCAGATATACCGCCAGACGTTAAAAAGCCTCCGCGACCGCGACCACCCATACCGACAGCACCTCGACATAGCAAGCGCAGGCAAAACCCTAATCCGTGAAAAAGGCGACATCTTCTCGCCCTTGGATGTTACGGAAAATCTTGTTGTTCTTATGCTTATGCTGCCCTCCGCTAATCGAAAAACCAAAGAAGTTTTGCGTATGTTCAAAGATTCTGGAGGCTTCGCCGACTTCTTTCCTCCCGAAGACGACCTTCAGGCCAATATCCGCCTTCTCGAAAAAGACCCCAATCTCGACACATTCGAAAAGCAATCCGCCTTCTGGGGAAAACAGGTCAAGACCTCGCTTGGTAATACCCTGCGAATACTTAATCCCGCAATCATCTTAGACGAAGGCCACAAAGCATACAGCGAAACCGCTCAGGATACTCTTTGTGGTTTCAATCCATCTATTATCGTAGAACTTTCCGCTACGCCTCCAAATAGAAGCAACAAGCTCGTCGATATTACCGGCATCGAGCTTAACCGCGAACAGATG
>Ga0114918_10001881_pt1 | contig 18875 bp, 13 predicted proteins | sample LantaG_FD_87015 | JGI IMG/M metagenome (GOLD analysis project Ga0114918, IMG submission 87015) | Deep subsurface microbial communities from Baltic Sea to uncover new lineages of life (NeLLi) - Landsort_02402 metaG | ecosystem: Environmental > Aquatic > Marine > Oceanic > Sediment | place... | reverse complement strand
TTTCAAGCTGCCCGCCGGGGCGAAACCCGAAACCCCCCCCCCTCTGCCCCCCTTCTTTTTTTTCCCCCCTTTTTCCCACCCCCCCCCCCCCCCTCTGCCCTCCCTTCTCCTCTCCTCTTCTGCAGGTCATCGCCGAGGACAAGAAGATCATCGAATCCAAGCTGGGCAAGAAGGAGACCAAGGAGATCCTCAAGGAGGTCGCCATGCTCGAGAAGAAAGTCGCTTCCTTGGAGAAGAGGGCCGACGGCGCCGTCGGGGCGGAGACTCCGGAGCTCGACGCCGCGGCCAAGCCGCTGCTGGCTCGGATCACGGAGCTGAGGAACATCGTGGGCCTGGTGGACGACAACGCGGTGGAGGCTCGCTGAGTCTTTTTTGAGAGGTGAAAACGAGAGAAAAGAGAGAGAGAGATTTTTTTTCTTCGAAAAAACAGTAACAAATCGGTCCCTCTGGAGTTTTTTTCTTGCAGGAAGCAGCTTTTTCGGGCGCTTTCTATTTCCCCGTCGTATGTGTAACAGGAGAGGGTCCCCCTTCTTTAGCCTTCCCGGAATACTTTATTTGGAAACGAGAAAGAAGAAGAAAGAAGTCAAGGGACAGAAGAGTTGGAGAGAAAGAAAAGAAAAGAAAAGAAAGAAAAAAAATCCCCCGACCTTTCGCTTCTTCATCTTCATCTTCGTCTAATTTCCTCGCCCCTCTTTCGCCTCCCCCGATTGCTTTGTTCGAATGCGATATAGACGAAAGGAGAAAGAAAAAAGGAATTCCTTATCACAAATAATGGCAAAAAGAACGAAAAGAGTAGCCCCTCCCGAACACGGAAAAAAACACAAAAACGAAAACGAAAAAAAAAAAACCCGAATCTTGCTTCCTCCCTCCTCCTCCTCCTTCCACCACCTCCTCCTCCTCCTTCCACCACCTCCTCCTCCTCCTTTCTTCAAAACGTCCGCGCCTTGGCAGGGTCCCGCAGCAGCTCCAGAACCGTCTCGTTCGTCGCCAGCTCCTCCGCGCTCTTCCCATCCACGTCCCTGACCTTCGTGTCGGCCCCGGCCCTCAGCATCTCGGCCACCTTCGGCGCGTCGTTCTCTCCCGCGGCCATCAACAGCAAGAGATCGACGGCGTCGAGCCCGGCCGACTTCATCCTGTCGAGGCGGCCGTAGTCTCCGTCGACGGCGAGCATCCCCATGTACTCGAAGTAGAAGTTGACGTCGTCGTCGCAGAAGTCCTCGCGGTTGCCCGAGGCGCCGTAGATGCCTTTTTTTTTGGGTTTTGGGGTTTTGAAGAGAGAGGATAAGAAGAAGAAGGATGAGGTCGAGGGGAAAAGAACGCGACGCGCGGCGTCGCTCTGGCTCTTCTGGAGAAAGCCGTCGTCGTCGTAATTCGCCGATTGAAAACTGATTCTCATATCCCGATTCCCTCCTCCCCTTCCTCACCTGCGGTCTCTGCGTTCTCGCGCAGGGGGTTGTTGAACTTGAAGAAGGCCGTGCACCTGGTGCCGTTGGAGACGCGGGACACGCGGGAGGCCAGGGCGGAGGAGCGGGAGCGGCGGATGAGAGCGAGCGACGAAGACGACGACGAAGGAGACGACGCCGACGAAGATGCCGTCGAGGAGCTGCTCGCGCGGCGAGGGCAGCAACAGGGCGAGCCTGCTGCCGCAGAGCGCAGGGCGGCGACGGCGGACATGGTGACCAGTTGAGAGCTCGAGCACGAGGGAGAGAGAGAAAGTGGGATAGAGGAGACGAGAGAGAGAGAGAGAAAAGAGAGCTAGTAAGAGTGAAGAGAAAAAACGTCAAAGGCAAAAAAAAACCCGTTTGATCTGCTGAGCAGCTCTCCTCACTTCCCCCCCCTTCTCTTTCGAAGAAAAGGCACTTGGAACAGGCCCTCTGCTGCTTCCTACGAGCGAGGAAGGGCAAGGCACCGCTCCTCTCCATGCCTTCCAAGCACCGGGCGGGGCTCCTGTCGCGGCGGGCGAGTGGAGGAGGAGGAGGCGAAGAAAAGAGAGGAGGCGACGACGGCGGCGGCGATGCCATCGACGACGACGCTCCATCAACGTCTTCCTCTTCCTCGTCTTCGGGCTCGGACTCGGAGCGCTCCTCGTCGCCGCACCCTCTGGACACTGCCGTGGCGTCGCGGCACAGCGTCGGAGAGGAGAAGGCGAAGAAATCATCCAAAGAAAAAGAGCGCAAGAAGAAGAAGAAGGAGAAGAAGAAGGAGGAAGAAGAGGACCCGAGGCAGAGCAAGAAGCGGCGCCGGCTAGCCAAAGAGGCGGAGGAGGAAACCATCCTACTCAGCTCCAGCTCCGACGGAGAAGGAGAAGAAGAAGAAGAAGAAGAGCCTCCAGCGACGACGACGACGACGAAGAAGAAGCAGAAGGCGAAGAGGAGCGCCAAGGAGAAGGCCGGGGGAGAAGAAGAAGAGGAGGCGAAAGCGACAGAACCGAAACCTCAACCTCAACCTCAACCTCAACCTCCTGCTCTGCCGCAGCCCACCGGCGTCGTCGTCGTCCCCGACGGAGCCCCTCGCGCGGGGAGCGACGCCGTCAGGCGCCTGCTGAGGCCAGCGCGCTACTTCAGCTCCAACGCTACAGCAGCAGCTGCTGCTGGAACAGCAGGCGGCGAGAAAACTGCGAACGCGACGACGGCAAACGGGACGGGGGAGGCTTTACTTGAAGCGGCGCTCGAGGCCGCCGACGCCGGCGGAGGGAGGAGCTGCTGGCGCTGCGGCGGCGCCGGGCACATCGCCCGCGAGTGCTCCATGGCCCCGCCGCAGAAGCCGTGCCATTTATGTGGGCAGCTGGGCCACGCGAGGTTCGAGTGCCCGAACGGTAAGAGAGAGAGAGAGAGAGAGAGAGAGAGAGAGAGAGAGAGAGAGAGAGAGAGAGAGAGAGAGAGAAGTTTTTTTCCTTCCCCGCACCGTCCTCTCTCTCTTCTCTCTTCTCTCTTTTCTCTCATCTCTCTTCCCTCCCTCAAAAACAAAAACCACCTCACTCACTCACTCATTCATCCACAGTGCTCTGCTTCCGCTGCCAGAGGCCGGGCCACCTCGCCCGCGACTGCGACTCGCGCGTGCGCGTGCTCCCGGCCTGCCTCCGCTGCGGCTCCCGCGGCTGCGACGGCCGCTGGCCCTGCGGCGGCTTCGGTGGCGGCGGCTTCGGCCGGGGGGGCAGCGGCGGGGGGAGCTGGCCGCAGGCAGACCTTGCGCGGTCGGACTGCGCGAGCTGCCTGACGAGGGCGCTGGCAGAAGCAGAAGAGGAGGAGGAGACTGAGAAAGAGCAAGGAGAGGGAAAACGAAGGAGGAAGCGGCAGCGACCGCCGCCGGCGGGGCACCTTCAGTGCGAGCTCCCTACGGCGCCTCTCCCCGCCCCCTCGTGCTTCTGCTGCGGCGGCGTGGGCCACTTCGGGGACGAGTGCGCCGTTGTGGGCAGCGGGATGGGGCGCGGAGGCGGAGGCGGTGGAGGTTGGGGGTGAAAAGAAATGATTTTTATATATTTTTTAAAAAAGCAAAAAAAGAACGAACGAATGAAAATTCATGTTACAAAGCAAAATCTGGGTTGTTACAGGCGATTCAAGGCGAATGCAATCAGTGTTGTTTTTACGAACAAGTTCACAGCGAAGGCACGGGTGAATAAAAATAAGAAGAAAGAGAGGCGAAAGAAAAAAATGATGAAGCAAGAAAAAAAAGAAAAAGAAAAGAAGAAAGAAGCAGTTTTTTTTAGTTCTTTTCATCTCCTCAGCTCGAGCAGCACCAGCTGCCCGTCTCTCAGGTCCGCGGCCCCGCAGGTGACGACGCCCCCTTCTCCTCCTGCTTCATTCCCCGAAGCTTCGCCCCCCTCGCTAGTATCTTCGCACAGCGCCCCGCGGCCGTACTTCTGCCCGTTGTAGAAGTCGAAGAGCGAGAACGAGCCCGGGTCCAAGCCCAGGTCGCGGCAGGCGCGCAGCTTCAGCGCTCTCACGGAAGCGTCGCGCGGCATCGTGAGCGACAGCCCCCGCGGCGGGGCGCCCGCCATGGCCGGAGGGCAGCCGCAGTGCCGGCCGGGCGGGCAGGGAGGCGCGGTGGGGTCCAGGGGCCAGGAGCAGGCGCCGTCGGCGACGACGACGCGGAGGCGGAGGCGGGCTCCCGCGCCGCCGCGGGGCGGCAGCGAGACCGAGTCCCCGCGGAAGGACAGGAGGTTTTGCGAGGAGGGGGCCTTTGGCTGGCGGCGCTGCGGAGGCTGCTGCTGTTCGTCCGCTGCTGCGAGGGGCTCGAGGTGGTCCAGTGGCGGCGTCGCAGGGGAGAGAGCAGCGGCAGCGGCGGCGGCAGTCCGAGCATAGTCTTCCTCCATTCCGTCGTCGTCGTCGTTGTCGTCGTCGTCTTCCTCGAGCGCGAGCGCCGCCGCGGCGAGCGCGCTCGCGTGAGCTGCCGCCTGTGCCGCCGCCGCCGCGTCGTTGCCGCTGCTCGAGTGCGCCATTTCGCTCCCTTCGCCAGCTCCCCCGTCGGCGCTCGGGGGCTTGCGCGGCGCGTGGATGTGGACGAAGGCGCGGAGCACCATGCCCTGCACCAAGCTCGACGACAGCGCCAGCGGGTTCGCTGCCGCGGCGGCGAGGTCGGCGGGGGCCATGGACCCGAAGCGCACGCGCCTGCAGAGCCTCTCGAACGCCGAAGAAGACAGAGAAGAGGACGAAGAAGAAGAATTGGAGAGGTTTCTGCGGGCGAGCCTCGAAGAGACCTTGCTCCCGCTTCCTCCTCCGCTTCCGGCGAGCGCCCAGCGGCAGACGGCGTCGAACACCTCCGCCTCCGACGCCGCCACCAGATCCTCGCGCTCCAGGACCGAGGCCAGCGTGCTCTCATTCAGGGCCAGGAAGGCCGGCTCGGCGGCGGCGGCCGAGAATTCGGAGCACAGCGCGTCGAGGCAGCGGTCGAGGAGCGCCTCCCTCGCGTTGTTGCGCACCGCTCCATGGTTGTTGCTCAAGTCGTCCCCTCCTCCTCCTCCGCCTTGGAAGCAGCAGCCCGCGTCCCGCATCGCCGCAGCGGCGGCGGCGTACTCCGCCGCCGTCGAGGGCCCCAGGTCGCGGTCGATCGCCTGATCCACTGCTGCCCTCAGGGCAGGGACGTCGAGCCGGTCGGCCAGCGACGCGAGCGGCAGCAGCTCGGCGCGCGGCACGGCGGCGAGCCTGCTCCCGTAGCAGAACTTGAGTAGCAGTTCCAGGAGAGGTGGAGAGACGCCCTTGATCTCGACGGTCCTGGTGCGCGACTCCGCGAAGCCGGAGGAGAACATGGAGCGGAAGTAAGGGGAGGCCGCGGCGAGCACGGCGCGGTGGGCGGCGAAAGAAGAGGAGGAAGACGAGGAAGAAGGTTTCTGTTTCGGGTTGTTGTTGTTGTTCTTTTCTTCTTCGAATTCGCATTCATCGACCTCGAACGCGACGATGTCGATGTCCGCGAACGTGGAGTCGCCGAAGAGGCCCGCGAGGGGGGACTCGGGGGCGACGACGGGGAGGGTCTGTTGTTGTCGGTTGGAGTGGAGAGTTGAAGAGGAAGAAGAAGAGGAAAGAGAAAAGAAGAGGTCGAGGTTGAGGTTGAGAGAGAGAAGGGGGGGTTGGGACTGTCTAGTCGCTCGCCGCGGGCCGCCGAACCCTCTTTTGAAGACATTCGTCCTTTCTCTCGCTTCCGCGCGCCTCGCACGGGCCAAATTAGCCTCTCCGCACCTTTTCAGCAGCTGGCATGGCTGGCAGCGGGTCTCTGAGCGGGAGGGCGCGACGGCCTGCGGCGAGGCGAGGGGGCAATAGGGGAGACGCGAAAAGGAAGAGAGGGATTCGCAGACGTCGAGAAGCAGAAAAAACGCCATAGGCTTTTTTTTTCTTTTTCGAGTCGATTCGTCGAAGTGTGTTCGGCTCTCTTCCACACTCGCTTCGTTCTTTTTGTTTGTCGTTTTCCCCTCTCTCTCTCTCTCCATCCACCTCTCTCCCGCCCTGATGCGCACCCTTCTCTTCGCCCTCGCGCTGGGGGTCGTCGGCGTCGCGCTGGCTGGTGAGAGAAAGCGTTTTTTTATAAAAGCAAAGGAGGAGGAGAAGTTTTTTGTTGCTGTTGTCGCCGCCAGCGGAACTCGACGACGACGGAGAGAGAGGAAAAAAAAAAAAAACCTAACCTTTTCTCTCTCAACCTCTCAACAAAATAAAAACAGCGCCCGCCGACCTCACCGAGAGGGCCTCCAGGTACGCCGCTTCTCCATCGATCTCGGCGCCTTCCAAGCAGCAGCAGCAGCCTTACGAGCCCCGCCGCAAGCTGCAGCAGGCCCTTGCAGGCGCCGGAGCGGGGCCGCGCTTTTCCGGAGGAGGAGGAGGAGGAGGAGGAGGAGGACGAGGAGGAGGAGGAGGAGGAGGAGGAGCTGGTTTCGACCCTTTCTCCTTCGTCTTCGGGCCCGACCGCAGGTTTCCCTTTGCCGTGCCCCCCTCGACGACGGTCGAGCCCCTCGGAGAAGCCGGTGCCCCCTCGCCGGCCGCGCAGCAGCCCTCGTCGTTTGCGTTCCCTGCGCCGGCGCCGTCACCGTCGTCGTCGGAGCTCGCGACGGAAGGAGGCGCTGCTGCTTCCCCCGCGCCTGCTCCCCCAGTCGTCGTGCAGCCCCTGCGTCGTCGTCGCACTCTGATGGCCGACAAAGGAGAAGAAGAGGAATCGGAGGAAGACGAGAAGCAGGAGAAGGCGGCGAAGATGGAGAAGATGGGCGCCGCCGGCGCGTCTGCTCCGTCGTCGTCGCGCTACTCGCTCGCCGAGCGCAGCAACCGCCGCCGCTTGCAGCAGCAGGCCGAGGAGAAAAAGCAGGAGAAGATGCCTGGCGGGGTCGCTGCTGCTGCTGCCCCGGCGCCGGCCTCGATGCTCCTGGCGGAACGCCCGCGCACCGCCCGCCCCCCCCCTCCTCAGCAGGAGCGGCCGCAAACTCGCAAGCTCTCGCAGTTCTCGGGCTTCCCGTTCCAGGGAGGGCCCTTCGACTTCGTCTTCGGGCCCGGGTCCAACGTCTTCACGCCCGTCGAGAGGGCCACGGGGATGCGCTACCCTTTCTGGGGAGGGCAGGGCGCGACGCCCGTCTCTCCGATCGATAACAACAACAAGGCTCCTTCGCCGTCGCCGCCGCCGCCGCCGCCTCCGCCGCCTCCGACGCCTGCTGCCGCTCCCTCCATGCCCGCCGCTGCCTCGCCCGCCCCCTCCCCCGCCGCCCAGCCCGCTGCTGCCTTCTCTCCCTCTCCCGTCGCTTCCGTCCCGGTCTCTCCGATCGGGTGAAGAGAGTTGAGAGGGAGAGAAGGAATGAAATAATCGTTGAGTCGTCGTCGTTGGGGGTCGAGTTTTTTTTTGGTCGTTTTTTTGGAAATAAAAAAGAAAGAAAAAGGTCGAGCGCAAAAAAAAAAGTTTCATTTTTTCCTCTCTTCTCTCTCTCCCAGTCTTTCCAAGTATGCTCCCCGCGGCGTCACGCCTGCTGCTGCTCAGGCAGACGGCCTCTCATCATGTAGCGGAGATCAGCAACGTCGCATCGAGCGTCTCCTGGAGTCTCCTCCTCCCCGCGGCCCTGCTCCTCCGCTCATCGTCGATGACAATCGCTAGCCATCGATTCTCTTCGTCGTCGTCATCATCATCTTCTTCTTCTTCTTCTTCTTCTTCTTCTTCTTCTTCTTCTTCTTCGCCTCACCATTCCGCCTCCCTCCGCTTTCACGTCAACCCCGGAGCCACTCTCAGCGTAGAGATCCCTGGCCCAGAGACGGCCGTGGCGGTCACGGTCGGGGAGCTCCACGACGCGATAGAGGCGAGCTGGGAGACGGCTGCGTCGGAATCTTCTTCTTCGACCTCTTCTTCGACCTCCTCGACCTCTTCTTCGACCTCCTCTCCTCCTCTCCTTCATCCCCCGCCGCCGGTCGAGGCCAAGCAGGTCGACGACCGCGTCTCGCTCGTCGCCCACCCGGGCTCTGGTATAAGGGCCCTCAAGATCCGCATCCCTTCCCGCTACTGCTCCCTGCACGCCACGACCAACGGAGGCGACCTCACGGTGGAGGCCGTGCGAGAGGCAGCGCTCGAGGCCTGCACTTCCCCGGGGGGCCGCGTCTCGCTGGGGACAGTGCGCGCGACGGTGGCGAGGGTCGTCACGCGAGGGGGGGACCTCTCCGCCAGGGAGCTGGTGGCTGACCTCCTCTCCGTCTCGACGGCGACGGCGACGCGAGGGAACGAAAGAAATCAGACTTGTTCGTCTTCCGTCGGCGGCAGCGCCTCCATCGAGCGCCTTGTCGCGAGGCGGGGCAGCGTGCGCACGGGCGGCGGCTCGCTGGCGGTCAGGTCGGCCTTCTTCGGCGAGGCGCTGGACCTCGACAGCGGCGGCGGCGAGCTCAGGCTCGGGGGTCTGACCCCTCGGTCGTCGTCGAGCGACGGGAGCGAGAACAGCTCAACTTCTTCGAGCTCTTCTTCTTCCTCCTCCTCTCCTCCCGCCACCGCCGTCGCTCGCATCCATTCCAGAGGAGGCACGCTCTCCGTCGAGGGACTCGAAGGGGACGCCGACGTCGACAGCGGCGGCGGGGAGCTTCGCCTGCACCTGCTGCGGGGCTCCAAGGGGCTGAGCGTGAGGGCGCGCAGCGGCGGGGCCGCCGTGCGAGCCGCCGTCGCGCCGGAGCTGCTGGGCTCCTCCCAGCTCGTCGCCGGGGACGGAATCGTGCTTCTGAGCTCTTCAAATCCTTTTTCTTCTTCTGGTAGGATGAAGGACGTGTCCTCTGCGGCGGCCGAAGCCGACGCGGCGCTCGACTCGCGCTGGAGGGAGATGTCGTCGTCGCCGTCGTCCTTTTCACCTCTTCCTCCTCCTCCCGCTGCTTTCGCGCCTCTCACCCCTGCCTCCGCCGCCGCGGCCTCCACGGCCGGCCGCAGGGGAGGCGGCGACAGGCTCAGGGACCACGGCCCGGCGCCTGCCACGCTGGTCCTCATCGACGCCCGTCCCGGTGGGGAGGTCTCCGTCGAGGAGGAGTCGTGGAAAGATGCTGTGGCCAGAAAGGCGGCGGCGGCCATGGCGGCGAGGAAAGGTTAAAAAAAGTCTTTTCTCTTTCTCTCCTGTTTAGAAATTTTAATTGCTAGAACGCATTGTATACATAGAGAAAACACTGAAAAAACAAACTACAAAGACACAACACACCTCTCTCTCTCCGCAGTGATGATGGCGAGAAACACAAACAAAGAAAAAGAAGAAAAGAAGAAGAGGAAGAAGAAAGTGCGAAACTTTACTTCAGCTTCTCTCCCTCCTCTCTCCTCCTCATCTCGTGTCCCCGTCCCCTTCGCCGTCCCCCCCTCCTCCTCCGCTGCTCTCCTCGGCAGAGGCAGCAGCGGCGTCCTTCTTGGCACTGCTTCGTGCCATCGTCAGCTTGAACAAAACGTCCGGCCTTCGATAGATGTTGAGCAGAGAGAAAAACAGCTCCTCCTCTAACGCAAGCTCCCCGGCCGCGCGCGCCGTCTGGATGTCGGAGACGAGCAGCGAGAGCCTGGAGGTGTCCGGGAGGTCCTCGAAGAGGATGCGGGACTTTTGGTTGCGCGTGGCAAGGCGGACGAAGCGGGCCTGGGGGGAGTTTTTTTTTTTTTGAAAAGTTTTTTTTTTGGATTGAGTTTTTTTTTCGTTTCTCTCTTTTCTCTTCTCGAAAAAAAAACGAAACTTCAAAGAAAAAAAGTGAAAAAAATGAAAAAACTCACCGCGCCGAGAACGAACGTGAAGTAAAGGCCCGTGATCCCGAACGACGACAGCGTCGCGCCCAGCACGCCGGCCTGGACGCGGTCGAGCACGGCCACGACCCGCGGGCCCGCGAGCGGATTGTTCGACCCTCTTTTTTTTCTCCCGTTGCTGTCTCCGTTTTCATCTTCTTCCTCGCTTTCGCCGCTTTCGCCGCCGCCACAGGGGGAGAGCCTCTCCGCGGCGGCGGCGCTGAGCGTGGAGCCGTCCTCGGCCACCACCTCGCACGAGAGCCTCCACCAAGAAGACGAGGAAGAGGAAGAAGTCTGCTCTCGAAGAAGCTGCTGCTGGAGCAAAGTGATGAGGTTTGAAGAGATCGTTTCTCCTCCTCCTCCTTCGCCGCCGCCGCCGTTGACAAAGATTTCCTCTTCCTCTCCCTCTCCCTCTCCTGCTCCTCTTTCGCTGCTCCCGCTGCTGCTGCTCAGCAGCTCCGCGTCGCACGCCACGGCGGCCCTGGCCAGCTCGGCCCCCTCGGCGTCCGCGGGGAAGCTCGACGAAGAAGAAGAAGGAGAAGGAGAGTCGCCGCCGCCGCCGCCGATGAAAGCGTCGCCGGGAGCCGCGACGCAGCTCGTGCCTCGCAGGTGCCAGAACAGCGGGAACAGGGCCCTTGTGCCTTGGTCACCGGGCACCAGCGAGCCGTTGATGAAGTTCGCGGCGCGGAGCCTGGCGACGCGCGGGGGGAGCTGGAGATTTGGGCTCTCTTCCCGGGAGAAGACGAAGAGAGAGTTCCACTTCTCTTTCTTCTTCTTTTCCCTCTTCTCCTTCTTCGAACCTCCACCTCGACCTCGACCCCGACCTCCTCCGCTGGCGCTCTCCTCGAGGACGGAGGCCAGCTCCGCCGCCGAGGCGCCCGAGAGCGCGACGGGGGCGGCCCCGGCGCACCGAGGGCCTCCGTGGGCGGAGGGCGCCGGCGCCGAGCGGTCGACCGTCCACGAGAAGACGAGGTGAGCCGCCGGCGGCGGCGGCGAAGAAGAAGCGGAAGAAGAAGCCGAGGAAGAAGAAGAAGAGGCGGAAGAAGAGGAGGTCGAGCTCGACTCGCGGAGGAGCGCGGCGGCGGCGGCCGCGGCCGGGGGGGAAGCCCTCCACCCGGCGTCGCTGTCCGCGCTCGCGCACGCGAGCCGCACCTGCTCCGGCGCGTAGCCCGCAGCCGCGAGCTGCGGCGGCAGGTCGGAGGCGGAGCGCGCGGCGGGCCCCACGGAGACCCGACCGGCGGCCGAGAAGAGGCGCACGCGGAGGAGCGACGAAGAGGTCGAAGGTTGAGGAGGGAGAGGAGGAGCTGGCCCCCCTCGAAAGCCTCCAAATCCAACTCCATTTCCACCTCCGACTCCACTCCCACTCGACGAGACGACGTCGACGGCGAAGGAGAACCCAACCACTGCGGGGGCCTGCCAGTTCGGGGAACCCGCTGAGAAAGCCAGCAACGGGACCCAAACAAGCAACAAGAGCCCGCTTGCGAGCGCAGCCCCCTGCACAAGTTTCGAGGTCCCCCTGCGCGCCTCCCCCAACCTTCGCCCTCGGTCCCTCGCCGCGCGCGCGCAGGCCGCGGCGTGCAGCAAGAACCCTATGTCGTCCAGCTTGAGCCAGTCCGCGAGCATCAGGGCGGTGGGCGTGACCGCCCAGTCGATCAGGCATCGTAGCTCAAACAGAAAAGGAATGGCGGCGGCGGCTCCCGCGGCGGCGCTGCCGAATCTGCCGACGCGGCTTCGATAAAAGGGGCTCGAGCGTCCCCCACCGCCGACGCGCGGGGCGGCGCGCGGGGGGTACCCCGACCGGAGCTGCGCCGCGGAGCAGCAGAGCGAGACGACCTCGATGGCGGAGAAGGCGCGGAGGTGCCAGCGGGCGGAGGCAGAAGGAGGCGAAGAAGAAGAAGGAGAGAAAAAAGAAGAAGAGGAGGAGGAGGAAGAAAGGCTAAACCCCCAAAATGCGGCCGAGACTGCGGAGCAGGCCGCGACCGCGTGCAGGGCCGTCAGCCAGAACTTGAGCGCGTTCGAGCCCAGCGCGTAGGCGACGCGGTCCGCCAGCGAGAAGGCGAAGAGCGCGAAGAGCGTGCCCAGGTAGGCCGGGGACAGAGCGCGGGAGCCAGCCGCTGCTGCCGCCGCCGCCGCTGCCGCCGCCGCCGCTGCCGCCGCGGCCGTCGCCGGGCTCGAAGACGACGACGACGACGACGAAGCGGCGACTTCCGCGGCGGAGCTGCCCACCGCCGAGCCGTAGAACAGCGCAGCGTACACCAGCGCCGCGGCGTCCACCGCGAAGGTCAGCGCGTAGAAGTCGGTCGGGGCGCGGGAGTGGGCGTGCGCCGCGGCGAGCGACCAGCGCGGCGTCGTCAGCAGCGGCGAGGAAGAGGGAGGAGATGAAGTCGACGACGACGAGAGCGAAAGCGCGGCGGTGACCTCTGCCGCAGGAGTGAGCGAGGGCAAGGGCGGCGCCCGAACTTTCGCTCGTTCCTCTTCTTCTCCTCCTCCTTCATCGTCGTCATCTTCGTCATCGTCGTCGAGAGAGCGAGGGATGACCTCGAACATCGCCGCGATGACCCCGGCGTTTGTCGTCGTCGTTGAAGAAGAGGAAGAGGAAGAAGAAGACAAGAGAGAAGGGAAAGAAGACTCGACGGCGAGCGCCCTTAAAGGCACGGCGGCAGCGACCGAGCTTCTCCTGCCCCTCCTCCCCATCCTTGCTCCGATCACGGCGCTGGTCACCCTCTCCTGCAGGTCCTGCGCCCCCTCTTCCGTGCAGAGGTACTCTCGCAGCGCCTCGACCTCGGCAGCGGAAGGAGAAGAAGAAGACGCTTTCCCCTTTTCGTCGCCTTTCGACGACGACGACGGAGCCGACGTCGACGACGAAGAAGGGACGAGCTCCAGCAGGACCCAGTGCAGCGGCCTCTCCGCGGCGGAGGTCGCCCTCCTGAAGAACGCGCGCATCTTCCTGACGGGCAGCGAGAAGCGCCTCGAGGTCGTTAAAGCGAAGCGGGAGGCGCGGAGGTAGAGCGCGTGGAAAGGGTGGAGGGAGAGCAGGTGCGCGGTTTCGGTCGAAGAAGGGAGCAGCGGGGCCCTTTCTCCTCTTCCTCCTCCTCCTCCGCTGCCCTTCGTCGTCCTCCTTCTCATCCCTCCCTCTTCGTGCTTCCTCCTCAGCTTCTTGGGAGGCGGCAGGGCGTGCGCGTGCGCCAGCACGGCGAGGTAGAGCAGGAAGGCCGGGGCTGCCCTCGCGGCCTTCGAGTGGAGGCCGAGCCTCGCTGCGAGGAAGCGGACGCGAGAAGCAGCGGCAGCGGAGTCGTCGTCGTTGCCGCTCCCGCTTCCACCTCCACTTCCGCTTCCACTTCCGCCGCTCCCACTCCCGCCTCCGCCGCCCTCGCACCCGAGCCTCACAGTCGCCAGCCAGAAGTACTGCGCCACCAGCAGCAGCTCCGAGGCGGCCAGCGTCGAGAACCAGAAGGCGCGCGAAGGGGTCTGCGCGATCAAGGCGTACCCCAGCAGGGCCGCGACGGCGAGCGCCCCGGCCGCGGAGACGTCGGAGACCCAGAGCAGAGCCAGCGCGGCGCAGGCGACGGGGCCCGAGCGGAGCTTGGAGGAGAAGTGCCTGAGGAAGACCAGGACGAGGTGCTGTTTTTTCGGGGAGGGAGAAGGAGGGGAAGAACGGAGCTGCTGCTGCGACCTCTGGCGCTGAGGGCCCGTGAGCAGCTGCCTCGAGAGCCCGAGCAGCCTTCCTCCTCCTCCTATTCCTCCTCCTCCTCCTCCTCCTCCTCCTCCTCCTCCTCCTCCTCCGCGGCGCGCCCGCTCGGCCCACCACACGGACACGCCCGAAGGGGGAGCAGCTGGAACCACCACAGAAGAACCATCCTTGGCGATCTGTTCTATCTCTTCTTCTTCTTCTTCCTCGTCGACGATCGGCGGCGCGTCTTCCAAGAGCCCCAAGTCGATCCCGAACCCGGCGCCGCTCCTGGTCACGCCCTTCTTCAGGCTCGCGACGCGCGCGGCCCTGGCCGCCGTGGCCCTGGCGTCCGCCAGAGCGCCCAGGGCCTGGGCTCGGGCCGCTGCCGCGCGGGACGTGGCCGCGGCGCGGGCCGCGGTGGCGCGGTCCCCGGCCGCAATCCTCGACGCGTCGCGCGCCGCGGCCGTCGAGGCCATGCGCTGATGCAAAGCCAACAACGCAAAAAGCGCCACGTCAGCACCTGCCCCGCCGGACCACGACAGCCCCTTGGTGGGGAACTTGAAGAGGCCCATGAGGTGCGGGAAGTCGCAGCGGGTTGTTGGCGATGGGGGAGGAGGTTGGGGTGGAGGCGGAGAAGAAGACAAGAGCTTCCCGCCGAACGACGACGACGACGAGGAAGAAGAAGGAAAAGAAAACAGGGAGAGCGCGTCCTCGAACGGCGCCTGGAAGAGCAGCTGCAGCGCCATCGCCGCGACGTTGAGCGTCGGGAGCCACGCGAGCTCCTCGGAGGGGGTCGTGAGAGTCATTGGTGGTGCTGCTGCTGCTGCTGCTGCTGCTGCTGCTGCTGCTGCTGTGGCGGCTCTGCTATTGGATGAAGCAGAAGAAGAGCGGCGGCGTTGTTGTCCTCCACCTCCTTCCTCTCCTTCCTCTTCGACTTCTGCCTCCACCTCTCCCTCCTCTTCCTCTTCCTCTTCCATCGTCCCCCGAGCGGCCTTCGCCCTGGCCCCCGCCCTAGTCCTGAACAGCAGCAGGGCGCTCGCCAAATAGGCGGCGTGAAGGGCGTCGTCCCTAGTGCAGCAGAGCGCGACGACGGCGACCAGCAGGCCGTCGCCGGCGCGGCGCAAGAAGAGGTAACGGAGTTTGTCCGCGAGCTTCCATTGGGTGTCGCGAGCCTCTGCCCTGAGCGGGGCGAAGAACGGAGGAAGCGGTGGTGGAGAGGCGGTGTTGGTTCGAGAAGAAGAAGACGACGAAGAAGGAACGGGAACGGCCGTGAGCCAACTCCGACCTTCTGCTGCTCCTCTCCCGCCGTTCTCCTCCGCTTTCTCCTTCTCGCGCTCCCAAGCGTCGGTCGCGCTCAGCATCGTGGCGGCGCCCGCCGCGACGGCCAGGGCCCAGAACCCGGACTCGGACACGTGGCCGAGGCCCAGCCAGTCCCTGAGGGCGGGAGGGACGAAGAGGCGGTTTCCGTCGCCGCCGTTCCCGCCGATTCCGTCGCCGAAAGAGTCGAAAAGCTGCTGCGCTGCAAACGACGCCGACGAAAGCGGCGGAGGCCCCCCGACGCGGACCAGCACCTCCAGGGCCAGCGCGCCCACGACGACGCCGCCGGCCACCCTCCGGGCCAGGGAACCGCTCCTGCCGCTGGCGGCGGCGACGGTTAAATAAAGCAGGCCGAGCGCCGTCGGCGCAGCGAACGCGGCGACGACGAGCGACGAGCGCGCGACCTCGGCGCCGACGAAGTCGCGCCACAGCGTCTCGAGGACGCGCGCGGCCCTGAGCCTGGCGTGCCTGGCCCGAGGGCTCGAGGCGGTGGTGTGCACCGCGGTGGCCGTGGCCTCCCAGGCGCGGAGGAGCGGCGAAGAAGGCGGAGGAGGCGGAGCTGTCGCTGTTGTCGTTGTTGTCGGAGAAGCAGGCTCTTCTTCTTCCTCTTCTTCCTCTTCCTCCGCTTCTCCTTCTCCGCCGCCCAAAGCAGAGAAAAACAGCAGGCAGGGCTTCTCCGGTGCCGCTGCCTCCCTCTCCCGCGCAGAGACTTCCCCCTCCCGCAGCCACCTCCTCGACTCCCTCCGCACCCCCACCGCCGCCGCCGCGACGGCAAACGGCAGCAGCAGAAGGGCCGGGGCCGAGTCTCCCTCTTCGCCGGAGGAGCCGGCCTCGGGGGGCAGCAGCCCCAGCCACGAAAGCCACTCGGACTTCCCGGAGCCGTGTCTCGAAGCTAAAACGAGCTCGCGGAGGTAAGGGACCTGCATCGCGTAGAGGCAGAGGGCCCACAAGGAGAGAGAAACTTGCGCGGCGACGGCCGCCGCCGCCGACGCTGCGACCCCGCGCGTCGTTGCCGCAAACGGGCCATTAAGCACCGCGGCCGCGACGGCGGCGCAGGCGGCGACGAGCGCGCCGATCGCCGAGGGAGGGCGCAGGATGATAACGATCGTCGTCGCCGTGGCTCCTGCTCCTCCGGCGGCAGCGCAGAAGACGGCGGCGGTCGCGAGCTTGCCCGAGTGGAGGATGGAAAAGCGGCGGAGAAAGGTCGAGAACGAGCTCCGTTCTTCCCTTTCTCCTTCCTCGTCGTCGTCGAACTTCACTTTGCTATCGGCCCAAGAGGAAACCCTCAAGAGAACCAACAGGGCCAGGGGACCGGCGAGGGCGCTCAAGAGCTGCAGAGAGGCCTGGAGCGGCTCCTCCCGCCAGCTCCTCCGCACGACGCGGAGGCCGACGGTCCTCTCCAAGAAGCGGAGCGCCCCCACCGGGAGGTATCGCTGCCTCTGCACGCTCGGTAACGCGATCGCGAGCTGCGCCAGCGCGTGCGAGACAGCCAGGGCCGTGACGCCCGCGTAGGCGGCTCGCCAGGCTCTCGAAGGGGGAGGAGAAGAATAATTCTTGAGAGGCGCGACGAGGAGCGCCGAGGCCGCCGCCGCGAGGTAGGAGAGCCCCAGCAGCGTCGGCCTCGTCTGATCTCCTCCTGTTCTCCCTGAGACGGCGAGGAAGTAGCAGGCGAGGGCCAGCAGGCTCGGCGTCGCGCGCGAGAGGCGGCGAGACAGGGAGATGGAGTTGGAGGTCGAGGAGGTCGAGGTCGGGAGCAGCGGGTGCGCCGAGGGCGACGCCGACGACGCCGACACCGGATTCGACGCTGCCGGCGGAAGCATTGTTCCTCTCCTCCTCCGCCGCCGCTCGCCCTCCTCGAGCCGCTGCAGCAGCTCTCCTCCTCCTGGAGGCGGCGAGGCCATGGTTTCGAGAGGGTTCTTCAAGCTCTGAAGAGAACTGATGCGACCGAAGCGCGCGAACGTTCCGCTGCTCGCGGGAATGAGAACAGAGAGAGAGAGAATCGAAACCGATCTGTGTTGTGCCAAGGGCGTTGAGAGCTTTTTTCGTTCTTTTTCGTTTACAATTTTTTACTTCTTCCTTTCTCCCTCCTCTTCCGCGTGCTTGCGCGTCGCCTCGGCCAGCTCTTTGAAGCTCACCGTCGCCGAACCCCTCTCAGCTGCTTGGGGAGCTTTCACTCCCGCGGGAGGCGGGGCCCATCCGGTCAGATAAAAGATCTCAAACGTCGACTTGAAGACCTCTTTTCCTTTTTCCTTTTCTTTTCCTCCCTCCTCTTCTCCTTCCTCTCGCTGGACCTCTTCCCAGCAGATCCTCGCGAACGCGGCCCTCGCGGCCTCCACCACGCCCCTCCGCATCGGCCTCCCGTCCCTCCTTGTCACGGCGTTCGACTCCCCGAGGCCCCTCAGGTGCGAAACCGCCCCCTCGAAACTTTTGTATCGCACAACCAGCTCGTCGACGTCGGCGCCCGGGACCAGAAAACCGGCCCTCCCGAGTAGCCCCCCGGCGTCGCGCATCCTTATCATCGGCGACACGCGCGCCGAGACTCCCCCCGCGACTGTCATCTCCGCCGAAGCGAGCGCGCGGCGGAGCTCGTGAAGCGAGTCCCCGCCCGGGACGGCAGCCAGCAGCAGTCCGTCGGGCGCCAGCGAGCGGCGCAGGCGGGAGAGCAAGCCCGGGAGGTCGTTGATCCAGTGGAGCCCGCCGCAGGACAGAGCGACGTCAAAGCGTGAGGTCGGGAGCGCGTAGTCCTCCTCGTCGGCGTGGACGAGGCTGATGCGAGGGAGGAAAGGAGAAGAAGAAGAGGAGATGGAAGGGAAGAGGGTTTCTCTGTTTGACGTCGAAGGAGAAGCCTCCGCTCCGCTCTTCCTCCTCCCGATCTCCCTCGCCCTCTCCTCGAACAGGTCCAGCTTCGCCCTGCTCGACTCCACGACCGTGATCTCCTCGACGGAGGAACTCAGGCTAGAAGAAGAGGCCGCCAAGCTGTCCAAAACGGCGGGTTCTGCCCCCAGAAGTAGGACGCGCCGGAACTTGGAGGAGAGCCGAGGGGAGCAGTCCTCGAGCCTGTCGACGAGCCTCGACGCGACCTCCCGCACGAGGGGGTCGTCTTCGCCTTGCTTCCCCTCCTGCCTGCGGAGCCACGCCGCGCGGTCGCGGTGGGCGCGCTTGAGATCCCTGGAAGAGAAAGAGAGAGAGTGGGGGAGAAGAGGTTGAGTTTTTTTCTTCTCTCTCTCTCTCTCTGTAGACGGGGCATTTGAAAAAGCCGATTTCCACGTGGGAAGCCACCTCCGCGTCAGTCGAATCTCACCTGTCGAAGACCTGGGCTCCTTCCGGGACCCCGCCAAGGGAGCGAAGGTGGATTTGAAGGTGGGGCGTGGGAGCTAGCAGCAGCAGCAGCGGCGTTGATGACGATCTGTTGATGGCGATCGACGACTCCGAAGAAGGAGGCGTCGTCGTTGTCGTCTTCCAGCAGCTCCTGCCCTGCTGGCTCCTGTTCGGCTTCCAGCACGCTGCGGTGGTGGCCGTCCAGAGGCGGCGCCTCATGCTGCGCTCGCGGAGGGAGCGAGGAGAAGAGACTGTGGAACGCGAGGCGCCAGAAAGCTAAAAAAACGAAAAAAATATACAAAAACCCCGAGTTGTTTTTGGACATGTCCACATCTCTCTTCTTCGTCTCTCTCTCTCTTTCTATCTTCTCTTTTCGAAAACCAAGCAAGATGAACCTCCGCCTCGCTCATGCGGGCCACAGGCCCCTTCTCGCCCCTCATCGCGCCACCCAGGCGCGACCCCGAGCTCTCCCTCTCGTCGTCAGGGCAACAGCGTCCCCGAAAAACCACGCGGAGAGCGTCGCCAGGGCTTCGAAGGAGGGGACGACAGGCATCTCGGCATTGACTTCATCGCCGTCGCCGTCTCCATCTTCCGCGGCCGCGACAGGAGCGCCTCGTCTCCCGCTCACCACGGCGCTTTTCGTTCGAGCGTTACCAGGTACGCTCAGGGTTTGACAGTTTCTCTCGACCCCTGCATTTGATCGAATGAAAAAAGGCGGGTTCGAGACGCTGGCGCGGCGAGAAGAAAAAGCAAGGTTTCTTCGAATGAAATGACAAAAAAGAGCGAAGACGTCTTTTAAAGCGCGGCGACGTCGCGTCTCGTCGACTCAGCAAACAAAAAAAAAAAAAAAAAAAAAAAAAAAAAAAAAAAACCCCCCCCCCCCCCCCCCCCC
>Ga0114918_10001880_pt1 | contig 18879 bp, 17 predicted proteins | sample LantaG_FD_87015 | JGI IMG/M metagenome (GOLD analysis project Ga0114918, IMG submission 87015) | Deep subsurface microbial communities from Baltic Sea to uncover new lineages of life (NeLLi) - Landsort_02402 metaG | ecosystem: Environmental > Aquatic > Marine > Oceanic > Sediment | place... | reverse complement strand
GTGTGCCGTGTTACCAGGAGAAGTGCCCCAAGTGCGGCGCTCAGATGATTCGCGAACAGTAGCGCGATCGGGAAGATGACACACCAACCGTCGGACAGGATGCCGGGCACAGAGGAGTTGTGCTGTGCCCGGTAAGGGCTCTATGCAATCTGGAGATGACCTGTTGATTATCACAGTTGCCGGTCGGCGTCGTGATCAACGGGGATGGAATTGGTGACCAGGGCGTTGAGGCCTACTGCGCTGCCGAGGATATCCTTATCCTGATGCGCATTCCGCTTGATCGGCGTAGCGCAGAGGCGTACTCAGCGGGGACTCCCTTGGTCCAAGGGTCGCCGGCATACCGATCCCGTTCTGTGGAACTGCAGGAGAGGATGATGGTACTTAACGGCAATGCGGATGATTAGACGCACTCTGTGGATTGATCCGGCGATGGGCATGGCCGGAGATATGTTTTCTGCCGCACTGATCGGACTGGGCGCGCCCCCAGAAGAGCTGATCGCGGCGATGCAAACAGCCGGGGAAGCGCTGGGCGGTGTCGACGTTGAAGCTCGCTCGGTCGTGTTGCCGGATGGCAGGACTGCACAGAGAATCCATGTCGATGTCGACGCGCGATCGCCTTTGCCGATAGCTGACGCGCCGAAACATCTGACGCAGGCTCTGGAGGCGACGGGGGTTCGAGGGGTGTATGTCGATTTTGCCCGACGGGCGTTGGCCATTCTAAGCCAGGCAGAGCGGGTTGCCCATGGGATCGAGCTTCAGAGTACCCCCAGCACCTCACAGGTTTCGCTCTCAATCATCGGCTACGCTCATACGCCCTATCTTGACCAGGCCCCCTACCAACCTGTCCAAGGAGAAGACACGGCGAGCGACGCGTTTTACATTGAGCTGGCTCCCGCATATGCAGCTGGGCTAACCCAACTTGACACGTTTACGCACATATTCGTTGTCTCGTACCTGGATCGCGCGCCCGGATATGGGATGCTGGTCCGCCCTCCATGGCGTGCGGGCGACGAGCAGTATGGCCTCTTTGCCACGCGCTCGCCGAACCGACCCAGCCCGATCGGTTTGACGCGGACCCAGATGCGACGCATCAAGGGAAATCGCATCTACACCGGCCCATTGGACCTGTACGATGGAACGCCAATCCTGGATATCAAGCCGTTTATTCGTTCCATCGATGGCATCGAATCAAGCCGGCAGGATGCGCTCAGCTCCGGAAATGACGGCTGGCTGGAGGGTAGTGATCATCTGGAGGTACACCGACGTGGTATCCCGCACGATCACCCTGGGGGAGGACAGCTGCACGAGGCGCAGGACATTCTCCTGGATCTGACCGGTGCCGCGTGGGGATTGCAGGCTCTGAAGATTGACCCCGGATCCGTGATGTGCTTGTCGCCGGTGCGCGTAGGGGGGGGAATTACGGGACTGACCTCGCACGGTCGGCTGCCGGTGCCTGCTCCGGCGACGCGAGCGATCCTGGAAGAGCATCACGTGCCCTACCAGTCCGGACCGGTAGATGCTGAGCTCTTGACACCCACCGGCGCAGCGATTCTGGCCGCGTTGTCGCCGACGTTTGTCGATCGTCAGCGGACAGATATGTCCCACGCACGTGTGGGCGTGGGGCTAGGACACCATGTTTTCGATCATCATATCAACGTGCTGCAGCTCGCGCTTCACCACTGAGGAAAGCGACGCTACTTGATGAGTCCAGAACCAGACAGATCCCTCTCGAGAGGCACAGGTTGAGTACGATAAGGAGAATGCACTTTGAAGCAGATTGTCGTGTTGAGCGGTAAAGGTGGGACGGGCAAAACCACCGTCACAGCATCACTGGCGCATCTGGCGTCTTTGGAGTTGTCAGTCGTTCTGGCTGACGCGGATGTCGATGCGGCTAACCTTGGATTGGTGCTGAATCCTGTCAAGCAGGAAACGCACGAGTTTGTGGGTGGTAAGCCAGCGCTTATCGATGAACAAGCGTGCATTGTCAAGCGACAATTAGAAAGGGACATCAGCGACCACGGCGAGATGCTAGGCGACCACCATCTCGTCTTCAAGGGTACCTCCCATGATGGGGCGACGAATACCCCGTTGATCGTCAGTGGGCCTGGTGTACCGGAGCCGCTGGCGCCGCCGGTGCCGGCAGCACGCGCACCACGCTGGTCAGCAGTGTGGACGTGATGGCGACCTTGCTTGACCTGATCAGCGTGTCGACATCGGACGCAGTACAGGGGCGCTCAGCGCCCTGCGTATCGATCCGCACTGCCACCGAAACCCCTGGGGCACGCCAGCTTGCGCAGCCCTGCAAGAGGGGATGCTGGGGAATCTGGATCAGCTGATGGCCGAGACCGTGGCCCCGCTCCCGCCAAGAGCAGGGGCCTGCTGAAGTACTTCCTGATGTTGTGAGTACCGGCAACTGATGTGGGCACATAAGGGGCCCATACTCACGGGGAGACGGAAACAATGAGCCAAGTGCGAGACGAACGCAACATCAGAAACGGTTGGGAGATCCCGACAGAGTCCTACAGCGATCAGCCGTACATTGTGAAGACCGACGATGGCGCGTGGCTGTGCGCCGTGACCACCGGCGCCGGGCACGAGGGCGCAGGCGGGCAGCATGTCGTCTCGATGCGCAGCACCGACATGGGCCGCACTTGGGCGGCGCCGGTGGATGTGGAACCCGCCGCTGGGCCCGAGGCGTCCTACGCTGTGGTCCTGGGGGTCCCTGAGGGCTATCCCAACGCCGGTCGCGTCTATATCTTCTACAATCACAATACGGACAACATCCGTAAGGTCATCGCAGACCGGGACACCTACCCCGATGGCTACTGCCGGCGCGTCGATTCTATGGGACACTACGTCTTCAAGTTCTCCGACGACTGCGGCAAGAGCTGGTCCGAAAAGCGGTACGACATTCCCATGCGGACCATGGAGATCGACCTCCGCAACCCGTACGGTGGTGAGCTCAAGTTCTTCTGGAACGTGGGCAAGCCCTTCATCCACGAGGGCGCAGCCTTCTGCTCCCTTCACAAAGTGGGCGGTTTCGGCGAGGGCTTCTTCACCAGTAACGAGGGCGTGCTCCTGAAGAGTGCCAACCTGCTCACTGAGCCGAACCCGGGGAAGATTGTGTGGGAGACGCTGCCCGACGGCGAGACTGGGCTGCGCACCCCGCCCGGTGGCGGGCCCGTTGCGGCCGAGCACAGCTACGTTGTCCTCAGCGACGGCTCCTTCTGCGCGGTCTACCGCTCGATCGACGGGTACCCGGTCGAGGCCTATAGCCGCGACGGTGGCCACACGTGGTCGGCGCCGCAGTACCGGCGCTACGCCGATGGGCGTCTGATGAAGCACCCCCGTGCAGCCAACTTCCACTGGAAGTGCGCGAATGGCAAGTACCTCTACTGGTTCCAACCATGGCGGACGCTTCATCCGCGAACATCCCCGGCGCCGATCGATGGCCTACGAGGATCGGAACCCCGTCTGGTTCAGCGGCGGTATTGAAGTCGATACACCTGAGGGCAAGATTATCCAGTGGTCCCAGCCCGAGATTGGGCTGTACGACGACGATACCTACTTGAGGATGAGCTATCCAGATATGGTGCAGGAGGGGGATCGCATCTTCCTGACCGAAACGCAGAAGGACAAGGCCCGGGTCCACGAGATCGCGCCCGACCTTCTTGCGGCGATGTGGAACCAGTTTGAGGTGGCTGAGGTTGCTCAGGAAGGCTTGGTCCTGGCCCTGCCCGAGTCCGGTGAGGCGATGCCGGCCTCCGCGCCCATGCCCGATCTGCCCCCCTTCCTGGATCGCGACCACAGCCGTGCTGACTACGGCACCAAGGACCTGCGCCAGGGCTTCAGTGTTGGTCTCTGGTTCCGTCTCGATTCGCTGGACCCGGGCCAGGTGCTGCTCGACAATCGGACTGCAGACGGACAGGGCTTCTGCTTCCAGACCACACGTCGAGAAACCGTCGAGATTGTCATGAATGATGGTCGCACGGAAAACCGCTGGGATTGCGACCCGGCTATGCTTAGGGCGGATACAACACATCACGTAGTCATCATTGTTGACGGTGGGCCGAAGACCATCTCATTTGTTATCGACGGCACATTCAATGATGGTGGCGAGTATCGGCAGTTCGGTTGGGGTCGCTACAGTCCCAATCTTCGAGGGATCAGCGGCTCGGCCATCCCGGATGTGGATCTAGGCGATGTCCAGGCCGAGGGCTCTGCATCCAGCGGGGCCGCCGCGGCAGAAGGCCAACTCAGAATCGCTCCTAGCTTCAAAGGACAAGTCGCATTCCTGCGGATCTATGATCGCGCGCTGCTGACGTCCGAGGCCATCGGCGATTTCCGAGCAGGGGCTTGATGATAGGTCGATAATGGTGGTCATCCACCACTCAATGGAAATCAGGGGTGATTAGCTGGCCTCAGGTCCCCCCATGCCGCAGAGCTACCCCGAAGCGCTGCACCCTCACGACCGGTTCATCGAGGATGACTTCGATATGACGCGGTTCTCGTCGCTGCAGCAGCGGCGCTCACTGGCAGAATACGATGAGATCCTCGATAGCCTCTCGCCAAATGGCCTTAGTGTGCACTTGGCGGCGGACTCCGTGGCTGAAGGGCAGGCCGTGATGGACGCCGTCCGTGCCCGGGCAAGACAGTAGTATCACATACATCCTGACCACTAGCCAAACCTGCGAGATGGGCCAGAATTGCTACCGAATGGCCCCGTCAACCGTAGCAAGTGTGATCACTGCGCTGGTCACGCTCCAGCCCAACGTCCCGGCTGAGCTGCGATTCCGCATCGTCCCTACTTACTCAGCAGTCGCCATCTCCGCCAATTCCGGCACGAGATGCATATGCCCCTTGAACTGGGCCAGATAGAGATCATGGTAGAAGCCGTGCTGTGCCAGGAGCTCGCGGTGGGTGCCGCGCTCGATAATCTCGCCGTAGTTGATCACCAGAATCTCATCCGCCTCGCGGATCGTGCTCAGGCGGTGGGCGATCACGAAGCTGGTGCGGCCTTCCATCAGGCGGAGCATAGCCTCTTGAATGATCTTCTCGGTGCGTGTGTCGATACTGCTGGTCGCTTCATCCAGCACGAGAATACTCGGGTCGGCCAGGATGGCCCGTGCGATGGCCAGGAGTTGGCGCTGCCCCTGGCTGAGGTTGCTGCCGCGTTCCGATAGGGGCGTGGCATAGCCTTGCGGCAGCCGGTGAATAAACTGATCCGCGTTGGCCAGTTTCGCCGCCGCGATCACGTCCGCGTCACTCGCCTCCAGGCGCCCGTAGCGGATGCTCTCCATCACGGTGTCCGCGAATAGATAGGTGTCCTGCAGGACGATCCCCAGTTTGCGACGCAGGTCATCCAGTCTGATCTCGCGGATGTCGATGCCATCGATGAGGATCCGACCGCTGTCGATGTCGTAGAAGCGGGTGAGCAGGTTCACGATCGTCGTTTTGCCGGCCCCGGTGGGGCCTACCAGGGCGATAGTCTGCCCCGGTTTGGCGTGGAGATCGACGTGCTTGAGGACCGGCACGCCCGCCTCATAGCTGAAGCAGACGTCGTCGAAGACGACGTCCCCCTCGATGTTGTCCAGTGCCTCGGCCTCGAGCTGGTCCATGAGTTCGGGAACCTCGTCAATGATTTCAAAGACGCGCTCCGCACCGGCGATGGCGGACTGGATGGAATTATAGAGGCTGGCGATGGAATTCAGGGGCCAGCCGAAACGCCGCGCGTACTGTACGAAGCTGGCGATATCCCCGACACTGGCGAGCCCACGTATCGCCATCCAACCGCCGGCGCCGGCGACGATGGTCAGGCCGGTGTTGTTCACCAGGTTGGTCAACGGCGGCAGGGTGCCGGCGAAGATCTGAGCGCGCGTTGAAGCTTGGCGCAACTTGCGGTTGACCGCCTTGAATTCGCTCACGATGGTATCTTCACGGTTGTAGGCCTTAACAACGCGCTGCCCAGAGATACTCTCCTCGATGATGCTGTTGAGTTCGCCAAGATAGGCCTGCCGCTGGCGGAAGCCGCTGCGGGTGCGTTTGGCGATCCAGCGGCTGAGTGACACCATGAGCGGCACGGTGATCAGGGTGACAATGGCGAGGCGCACGTTCAGGATCAGCATCATCGCTGCGACGCCGATGAGGCTCAGACTGTTGGAGATAAGCTGGATGACACCCGAGTTCAGGACATCGCTGACGCTCTCGACGTCGTTGGTCAAGCGGCTCATCAGCTCGCCGTGCGTGCGTCTGTCGAAGAACCGGAGTGACAGGGTCTGGAGCTTGGCAAACAGGTCATTGCGAATATCGGTGACGGCCTGTTGTGACGCAGCGGCCATCACGTAGGTCTGCAGCCACGAGATCACCGAAGTAGACAGATAGACTCCCAGCAGTGCGAGTGCCAGCCATCCCAATTTACGCACATCGTTATCGATAAGCAGTGCATCAATGGCCTGTCCCATCAAGAAGGGGCTAAGAACACCCAGTATTGAGGAGACGACGACCAATGCGGCAGTGATGATCAGGGGGCGCCGCTGGCGCTCCAGGTAGCCCCAGATGCGCATTACGGTGCCGCGCGCGTCTTTGGCGCGTTGCTTCGGCCGCATCATGTGACCCATCGGCCCCCCGCTGCCCCTTCGAGCGCGCGCTCGCGAGGCCTTGTCGCTGTCCCGCCGTTTCTCAGACATCCGCTTGCACTCCGTTCCCCAATTGAGATTCGTAAATCTCGCGGTAGATGGCGCTTGAGTCCATCAGCTCGTCGTGCGTTCCTTCAGCGGCGATGCGTCCTTCATCGAGCACCAGTATCTTGTCGGCATTCAGTACGGTGCTGATGCGTTGGGCGATGATGAAGCACGTCTTGAGCGGTGCACCGTTGTTGCCCTGGTCTCGCATCAGCGCATCCAGGTTCTCCTGGATGCCGGCTTCCGTATCGACGTCGACGGAACTGGTGCTGTCGTCAAGGATCAGCACCGCCGGCTGGACCAGAAGGGCCCGGGCAATAGCGATGCGCTGCTTCTGGCCGCCGGATACATTGACGCCTCGCTGTCCGAGCACCGTATCGTAACCATCCGGGAATGCTGTGATGAAGTCGTGGGCCTGTGCTGCCTTGGCTGCGGCTACGACGTCGACGTCATCCGCATCGGGGCGTCCGTAGCGTATGTTGTCGCGGATGGTCCCCGTGAAGAGCACTGACTCCTGCAGGGCCACGCCGATGTGGCTGCGCAGCGCCTTCTTGTCCAGTTCGCGCACATCGATGCCGTCGATCGCCACGTGTCCCTCTGTTGCATCATAGAAGCGTGGGATCAGGTGGACGAGGCTCGACTTGCCGGATCCCGTGGCTCCGAGGATCGCGACGACCTGGCCGGGGCTGGTGACGAAGCTGAGATCTCTGAGTACCGGGTCACGCCCGTCGCCGGCATAGCTGAAGGTCACGTGGTCAAAGGCTACCTGGCCCCGCGGCGACAGACTGTCCTGAGCGTCCGGCTTGTTCTGTACTTGGGGGAGGATCTCCAGAATCTCATCCAGACGCTCGGCGGAGGCTTGGGCGCGGGCGACCCGAATCGACAGCATACTCACAAACATCAATGACCATGCTGTGCGTGTCAGGTAGTTGACAAAGGCGATGATCTGCCCGGCTGTCAGGTTGCCCGCCGAAAGCTCGAGGCCGCCGAACCAGATCGCTGCCACGACCCCCAGATTCAGCGCAATGCTCATCGCGGGCCCGGCGACAGCAACTGTGCGGGCAGCGCGGACCGTGATCTCCATCAGGCCTGCGTTGGTCTTGCCAAAACGCTCGATTTCGTGTTGCGCGCGTACAAAAGCCTTGACAACACGCACGCCCGCCAGGTTCTCCTGCATCACCGTGTTGAGTTGGTCGAGGCGCTCCTGAACATCCCCAAACATCGGGTAGGCTCTGTTGATCACCCAACCGAGAATGATGATAATGAAGGGCATCTGGACGATGAATATGGGGGTCAACTGCGGGCTGCTCAGGGCCGCCATGGTCAGGCTTCCGATCACCAGCAGTGGAGCCCGGAGCATAATCCGCAGCATCATCCCGACGAGTTGCTCGACCTGCGAAACGTCGTTGGTCAGCCGTGTGATGAGCTGTCCTGTCTCCAACCGATCGATATTGCCAAAGGAGAGGGAATGCACCTTGGCGAAGAGCGTGTCTCGAAGGTCCGCTCCGAATCCTTGCGAGGCCAGGACCGAGAATGTGGAGGAGGCGATACCGCAGAGCGCACCGACAAGGGCGAAGCCAAGCATGGTGCGCCCGGTAGCAAGGACCACGGCCATATCGCTCAGGGCAATGCCCTCGTCCACGATGCGTTGGATCATCCTCGGCTGCATGAGATCCATCGCGACCTCGACGAGCATAAACATCGGTGCCAGAAAGGCCCAATGCCGGTACGGACGTAAGAAACCAACAAGTTTGCGTAGCGCTCTCATTTACCTCAATCCAGACAATGGTCTATGGTGTCAGTAGGCATCCATGATGATGCATGATATGATCTTAGTACGAAAACGGCAACTGAACCCAGAGAAGGGGTGCGTTCCAGTTTGCTTGTCCTCCGGTTGGCGGCCAGTGAGTAGAGGAACGCCGCTCGGAATTCGGTGTGGTGTGGAAAGATCAGCCTGTTTGGGTTCCTGAAAGGAGCAAAGCGATGACATTTCTAGAACTGGTTCAGAAGCGCTACAGTGTACGGGCATATGAGGATCGCGCGGTGGAGGGCGAGAAGCTGGCCTACATCCTCGAGGCCGCGCGGCTTGCCCCGACCGGGGCGAATCGACAGGCGTTCCAGCTGATTGTGGTGCATACGGAGGGGCGTGAGGCGGAGATGAAGCGCCTCTATGGCAAGGACTGGTTTGCCGATGCGCCTATCGTTATCTGCGCATGTGCTGACCCGAGCTATGGGCTCAACGTGGGCATCGTGGTGGACCATATGATCCTTGCGGCAACCGAGCAGGGCCTGGGGACATGTTGGATCGGGGCGTTCGACCGCGATGCCGCGCGCGAGATCCTGGGTGTGCCGGAGGATAAGGCGCCCATTATTATGATGACGTTAGGTTATGCCGCGGATGAGCCGCGGACCAAGAAGCGCAAGGATCTGGATGACTTGGTCCGGTACGAGCGCTGGTAACGTGTTGGTCTGAGTGGCCGATCTGCGTAGCGGCGAACCGTCGTGTTCGTCGCCTTGCGTGCGGGGGCCCACGATCTGTCATGCCCTTGTGAGGCGGTGGCAGCGATACGTCGCATTGTCAGGCTATCTCTGTAGATCTACATGATGGAACATAGTCTCGTGGCCCAAGGATTCATCCTGAGGCGCGCTTTGTGCCTTGTCCCCAACTCCGTTCTGAGCAAGGCCTAGCGTTTCTGTTGATATGATGGAGGCAAACCGATGAACAAACCTGTAAACTGGGGTGTATTAGGATGTGCGAACATCGCGGTCAATCGCGTGATCCCCGGGATGGCGAACGCGCGGCTGACAACGTTGGGGGCGGTGGCGAGCCGGACGCTGAGCAAGGCGGAGGCGGTCGCGGCGCAGTTCGACGTGCCAAAGGCCTATGGCTCGTATGAGGCCCTCCTGGCGGATCCCGGGATCGAGGCCGTTTACATCCCGCTGCCGAACGGCTTCCACGCCGAGTGGAGCATTAAGGCGATGCGCGCCGGCAAGCACGTGCTTTGCGAGAAGCCGCTGGCGATGGACGCGGCGGAGGCCCGCGAGATCCAGGCGGTGCGTGATGAGACCGGGATGTTCTGCATAGAGGCCTTTGCCTACCGCTTTAACCCGGTGGTTGCCAAGGCGTTTGACATCGTGCGCTCCGGCGTGCTGGGCGAGTTGCGCTTTCTGCACACGGTGTCGACATATCTGATGGCCGAGCCGTACGATCCGGCGAACGTGCGCTTGAGGGCCGAGATCGGCGGCGGTGCGCTCTACGATATGGGCTGTTATGCGGTCAACGCGCAGCGGATGCTGGCGGGGCGCGAGCCGCTGATGGTGTCGGCGACGATGCAGTGGTCCGCGCGGTTCGACGTGGATATGGCCGGTACTGCGATGCTAGACTTCGGACAGGGCCTGCTGGGTACGATTCAGTGGGGCTTCACCGCGCCGTCGGGCGCGCCATTCAGCGTTGTCGGCGAGCAGGGCAAGCTCACCGGCACTTACGGTTGGGGAGCGCCCGAGAGCAAGCCGGCGATGGTGCTGATGACCGGCGACACGACCGAGGAGATCTTCGTCGAGCGGGCAAATGACCACACCGGCGAGGTCCAGGACTTGAGCGAGGCGGTCCGCGGTGTGCACGAGCCGGTCTATGTGTGGGAACCCCTGGACGCCAACATGCGCGTCATTGATGCGTGCTATCGCTCGTACCACACCGGCGTCGCACGGCAGGTATAAGCTACGCAAAGGATGGGAAGACTATGGCGCCACGGCTGAGGATCAGTGACAACCGGCGATTCCTGGTTTATGAGGACGGCCGTCCCTTTTTCTACCTGGGCGATACTGCCTGGGAGTTGTTCCACCGTCTCGATCGCGAGGAGGCGGATCTCTACCTGGAGGATCGTGCAGCGAAGCGCTTCACGGTCATCCAAACGGTGGTCCTGGCAGAGCGTGACGGTCTGATCGAGCCCAATCCCTATGGCCACCTGCCGCTGCGAGATGGTGACCTGCTGAAACCTAACGAGCCCTATTTCCAGCACGTGGACACTATCGTGCAGAAGGCCGCGGACCTGGGGCTGTTCATCGGCATGCTGCCCACGTGGGGGGATAAGTGGAACCGGAAGTGGGGTGTGGGACCCGAGATCTTCACGCCGGAAAACGCTTACGCTTATGGGCTGTGGCTCGGTAGCCGGTATGCCGACGCGCCCATCATCTGGATCACGGGAGGGGATCGCCCCGTCGAGGACGCGCGGCACCGGGAGATTGTGAGCGCGATGGCCCGGGGTCTCAAAGAAGGTGACGGCGGCGGTCACCTGATGAGCTTCCATCCCAGCGGCGGACATACCTCTGCGGATTACTGGCCCGATGCAGCGTGGCTCGATTTCAATATGCTGCAGTCGGGGCACACGCGCAACCAGGATAACTACAACCGCGTCGCTGCTGACTACGCGCGCACACCAGTGAAGCCATGTATGGATGCGGAGCCGGCCTACGAAGACCATCCCTCCTCATTCGACCTGAACAACGGCTATCTGGACGACTACGATGTGCGCAAAGGGCTCTACTGGGGGCTGTTTGCCGGTGCGTGCGGTCACACCTACGGTTGCCACGACATCTGGCAGATGTGGCAGGAGGGGCGCGATCCGGCGACCTTCACCCGAACGCCGTGGTACAAGGCGCTGCACCTGCCGGGCTCGGCCCAGATCCAGCACGCACGGGCGCTGCTGGAGTCCCGACCCTTCTTTTCGCGTATCCCGGATCAGTCGCTCATTGTGTCCGACGTGGGTGAGGGGACGCATCACGTGCGGGCCACGCGTGACGCTGACGGTAGTTACGCATTGGTCTATCTCCCCTCGTACAAGCCGGTGACCGTCGATCTGGAGAAGCTCTCTGGCGAGACGCTCAACGTGACCTGGTACGATCCGCGCACCGGCGAGGCACGTCCCGCGGGCCAGGTGGCTCGCCGCGGACAGCAGGCGTTTGAGCCTCCCAGGGTGTGGCCGGACTGGGTGTTGGTGCTGGACGATGCTTCGTGCGGTTATCCGGTGGCAGGTGGGCACGCGCTCTAGGTGCTGAGCTGGGTGCGACACGCCGGGCGATGGGCAGAGTAACCACGAGTCACGCGAATCTTCACGAATACAAATCTAACCACAATAAGGAGTCACACAGTGATTACAGCCGAGATTCCCGCTCTCAAAGAGCAAGTTGCGATGACGCCCAACATGCAGACGGCGTTGGAGTGGTTGGCATCTGTTCGGGGTCAGGACCTGGATGATGGCCGCGTCGAGATCGACGGCACCAACGTTTACGCCTTGGTCCAGTCCTACATCAGCAAACTGATGGTCGACCAGCCGCGGTTCGAGGCCCATCGAGCATATACCGATATTCAGGTGATCGTCTCAGGCAAGGAGAAGTTGGGGTGGGTCCCCATCCAGTCGCTTGAGCCCGCGGACGAGTACAACCCGACCAAGGATGTGATCCACGGGACAGTTTCCTCTGATGTCGCGGTCTTTGTCCCTCTGGCGGCTGGGCAAGCGATGGTCTTTTACCCGTCCGATGCCCACGCGCCGGGCCTTTCTTTTGGCCAGCAGAGCCCGATCAAGAAGATTGTTGTGAAGGTGAAGCAGGGCTAGACCTGGCACTCGTCGATATCAGAGCGAATCCCGCACAGTTTTGCACAGCCGGCAATTGGCTCCGGTTGCCGGCTGTACGTTTTGCTCCAAGAATGCACCCCATTTGCGTTCGGAGTTGACGATCCGCCTGCCCGTGGCATAGTTGAGGCGGACACGCACACCATCGTGACGTCGGCAGTTGGCTCTCGGTCCGTCAGCCGGACAGGGGCTGAGATGATGCCGGCTAGAAGGAGCTGAGCATGACACATGTTGCCTATCCTGGGATACAGCGCGAGGCCTATATCTCCATCGATGTTGAGACCTCCGGGCCCAATCCCAGTGACTACGATCTACTCTCGATCGGCGCATGCCTTGCCGAGGATATGGATCAGGGTTTCTACATCGAACTTCAGCCTGTGACCGGCAACGCGATTCCCGGCACTCTGGCAATCTCGGGGTTATCCCTGGCGGAACTTGCCGAGACGGGTGTCCCTCCGGCGACCGCGATGGCTCGGTTCGAGCTCTGGCTTCACGAGGTCGTGCCGCAGACTCACCGGCCGATCTTCGTTGCCTTGAATGCGCCCTTTGACTGGATGTTTGTCTCAGACTACTTCCATCGCTTCCTACGCCGCAATCCCTTCGGCCATAGCGCGCTGGATATCAAGGCGTTCTACATGGGGCTGGTCGGTGCCAATTGGGCGCAGACGTCCATGCGGTATCTGTCGGCGCGTTACCTCGGTGGCCGCAAGCTCACCCACAATGCGCTGCAGGACGCCCGGGATCAGGCCGAAGTCTTCTGTCACATTCTGCAGGAGGCCCGATCGCGGTTCGAATCAGACGTGCCGGAGTAACTGATCTGGCTGTGTGGTGTTCCTGGGAACGCTGTCGGCTCTGTAGTGTCAGGTTGTTGTATCTAGTGTCCCCGCAGACTTTAGGAGGCATGCTATGAGTGACGTGGATGACCGAAGAGCTAGTCTGAGCAAGATCATCGAGTCGGCGCAGCAGCTGGGCGTGGAGATGGACGAAGAGGAAGCGCTGCAGTGGCTTACTGCTATTGCCGCAATGCAGACAGGGACGGACGTGATAGTAGACGAGGAAGTCGGCGTCTACGGGCATCGGGTGACGATGCTTGACTTCAGTCCTAAACGGCTGGCGCATTTCCGTGCTATCGGTAAGCTGGTCGAGTTCGAGGACCAGCCGGGTGTGGTGGAGACCGCGCTGGCACTGTCAGGATCTGCAGCGCAGTCCAAGATACAGAGCTACCCCGGCGACGCGGACTACTTCGAGCGTGTCAACATCATTGCGGATACGCGAGAGGAGTCCTGCCGCATCCTGGGTGAGATTATGCGCGAGAAGGCGCTGAGCACACTCAAGGGTGGGATGTACCAGCTCATTGAGGTGAAGCTCGGCTCTTACCCCTGCAACGTTCTGCGAGACGATCGTCTGCATACAGCCGGCTCACCCATCTCTTGGTCAGCTGCCGATGTCGAGGCCGGCGAGTTCCAGGGCACCTGCGATGACGGTGAACTGATGACGCTCAAATGGGAGGACGCTGCCCAGGACCCGGGATGGTGCAAGCTGGACTGGGTGATTGCCGATCCTGCCTCGGGCACGCTTGGCAATGCCAGCAATATGCTGGATGTCACCTGGGAGGCCCCGGACGGGACGATCACGCCGCTGGATGGCTATCTTGACCCCTATTTCCAGGAAGTCTATCTGGAGGTGGAGTCGGTGCCGATCTTCTCCAAGTTGGTCAAACATGTGTCATCTGATGCGCTAGATGACTATGTCACACAGCTAGGACATGAGGTGCAGAAGTACATCAGCAAGGACCCGCTCAACTATGGGAAGGCTGCCAAGCGCATGTACAATATCTTCCGGTTGTCGGGCTCCTACGCTGAGGCAGCGTTTATCCGCGAGCTCTTCGATGAGCCGACGACGCTGCTGTACCAGATCCACAGCCTGATCCGCACGATTGATGATGCGGCGTTGCCGGGATCCAGCATCTCCCTGAGCCAAATCCTGGCTCACACAGATCAGCTGATCTTACAGGTTGTGGATGCGCTTGAGGGTGAGCACGAGACTGAGATCGTGCGCCACCTACTCCGGCTGCGCAGCGGCCTGAGCCAGCAGGGAGATCGCGAGGGGTTGAGTTCCGCGGCTGAGGCCGCGCGCGCCGAGGTCATCAATATCGTGAACAACTTCTTCTACGAGAAGTTGACGGCAATGCCGACGATCAAGGCCTATATGGAGGAGCAGGCCGCGCACTAATCCGGATCGACCGGTGAAATAGAGCGTACGGGCCTGATTCCTGATCACAGATCAGGCCCGGTCAGGTTCGTGCGCCCATAAGACATCTAGCGCGGCAGTAGAGCTCCTTGTGATGCTAGCCGCCGTGCAGGCTCTGCCCGAGCCACTGAATCAGCCTCTCGGCTAGTTCACTTTCGGGTGTGTCCACGGGAAGGGTCACGGACGTCTCATCGTCCAGGTCCGGCTCCAGCATCCGCACGTGAGCCGCTTCCCACTTGATGGCAACCCACATCAGATGGTGCTGCCGCCACCTGTCACCGTCGCCATCCCACCTCACGGCATGGACGCTCTCCTCGTTTTCGCTGAGCTCCCGCGCATGGCGGATCGCACGGATGAGCCGGAACACGGTGGGACGACCCAGTGTCAGTGGGATCTCGTGCACCGGGGTGATCTCAACGACGTTGCCGTCGGGCGTCTCCGCGACGGGGACGACCACGAATGTACGCCCGTTAGCGTAGATATGGACTTCGGGTGTTGTTTTGTTCATGTCGTCCTCATTATAGCATAGCGGTTCCGCCAGGGGAGCGGGTCTCTGAAGCATTTTGATCTCCCGAGGGAAAGATGCACCGTCAAGGCGTTGGTGTTGTATCCTTCACTCAGGAGATTGGCGATGCAACCCCAGAGAGACGGATGTCCTGAGCTAGCTCAGGCATGGTCCGCCTCAAGCGTGCAAGGTGGAGCTTTGGCTCGCGCTGGACCACAGTCCAGCGCATTTCCTGAGGGAAAGACAACCGTACCAAGGCGTCTGGCTCCTTGCAGCTGCCTTGGATCGGAGTATAATCTGAGCGACAAGCGAATAGTTAGTCTGTGCTCCGACCCAATGTGCCTAAGGGCTGCTACGGCCTAAGGCAGTTGGGCGATAGGGTATCGTTGGAAACGACGCTGCCTCCCGGTTTGGAAAGGAGATGCACCACACACGGGCGACGAGGTCTCTATCTCGTTGGGTGTGTGGTTGTGAATTGTGGCGTCTCCTTTCGAGACGCCTTTTTGTTTGTCGACAAACCCATCTGATTATTCTAGGAACGTCGCTAAGCAGGATACTATGATGACTACGGATCGATATGGTCGGCCGATTGACTATCTAAGAGTTTCAGTGACGGATCGGTGTAATCTCCGGTGCATCTACTGTATGCCGGAGGAGGGCGTGCAGTTGTGCAGCCACGATGAGATCCTGCGCTATGATGAGATCATCGCTGTGGTGCGTGCGGCTGTGGGATTAGGCATGTCCAAGATCCGCCTTACCGGGGGGGAGCCGTTGGTCCGGCTCGGCATTGTGGATCTGGTGCGCGAGCTGGCGGCAGTTCCCGGTATTGAGGACTTGGCCATGACCACCAACGGCACGCTGCTGGCTCGCTATGCTGCGGATCTGGCTGAGGCCGGGCTCAGGCGTGTCAACATCAGCCTTGATACGCTACAGCCGGAGCGTTTTCACGCCATCACGCGACGCGGCGATTTGGGCGACGCCCTGGCGGGCATCGATGCGGCCAAGTCTGCCGGGTTGACGCCGGTCAAGATCAATACCGTGGTGATGCGTGGGGTTAACGACGATGAAGTTGTGTCTCTGGCGAGTAAGACAGTGACGGATGGATGGAATCTGCGCTTCATCGAGTGGATGCCGGTTGGCGACGATACCCTGGTGCATGCCGACTGGCGAGAGCGCGTTGTGACGGCGGGTGAGATCCGGGCGCGTGTGGAAGCGGAGCTGGGTACCCTGGTACCGGCGCATGATCTTGTCGGGGCCGGACCGGCGCGAACCTTCCGGCTGGCAGATGCCGGCACAACAGCGGGCACGCTGGGCTTTATCTCGGCTATCAGTGAACACTTCTGCGATTCCTGCAACCGCCTCCGCCTGACGGCGAACGGCAAGCTGCGTCCCTGTCTCCTCTCCGACCATGAGATCGACCTACGTGACGCGCTGCGCAGCGGCGCTGAAACCGAGCAGTTGCAGGACTTGATCCGGCAGGCAATCCAGGCTAAACCACAAGGGCATAGGTTAGCGAGTGGCCAGCGTGCTGAGGCGCGGGCGATGGCACAGATAGGCGGTTGATCGATGGAATTGACGCATATTGATGAGGCCGGGCACGTTCAGATGGTTGACGTAGGGGGAAAGCCGGACACCGAACGGCTGGCGATTGCGCGAGGGACCGTCGTCATGCAGCCCGAGACACTGCGCCTGATCGCCACGGACGGCTTGCCGAAGGGGGATGTTCTGACGACGGCGCAATTGGCGGGCATCATGGCAGCCAAGCGAACCGCTGACCTGATCCCCTTGTGCCATCCCTTGGCGCTGACCAAGATCGATGTGGATTTCGAGATTGACTTGGTAGCCTTGGCGGCCGAGGAAGCGTCGTGCATTGTGATCACGGCGACTGTGCGCACCCGTGGCAAGACGGGGGTTGAGATGGAGGCGCTGACCGCCGTCAGCGTGGCGGCTCTGACGATCTACGACATGGCCAAAGCGGTGGAGAAGACGATGCGTATCACGGATATCCATCTGGTGCGCAAAGAAGGCGGCAAGAGCGGGCTTTATAGTGTGGAGGACTAGATGCGAATCACAATCAAGTGCTTTGCGGCGTCGCGGGAGATTGTGGGACAACGTGAGTTGGTCATAGATGTACGAGCCGGCGCGACCGTTGCGGATCTGCGCGATGTCCTCTTTGAGACATACCCGCGCCTGATCGATCTCCGCCTGCGCTTTGCGGTGAACGCCGTCTATGCAGCGCAGGAAGTGGAACTGCACGATGGGGATGAAGTAGCCTGTATTCCCCCCGTGGGAGGAGGGTAGGCCGATGGGCAAAGGACGATACGAAATCACTCCTGACCCTCTCACCGTCGATGCCATAGTCGCACAGCTTGCCGATCCCGGAATGGGTGCGGTGGTGACCTTTGTCGGCGTTGTGCGCGGTGAGACCGGTGGGCGCGAGGTTCTCTACCTGGAGTATGAAGCCTACCCGCAGATGGCGGAACAAGTTCTGGAACAGATTGCAGATGAGGTGCGCAGCCGCTGGCCCGAGATTCGCGATGTCGCGATCGTGCACAGAGTGGGCCGGCTGGCGATCGGGGAAACCGCGGTGGTGATTGCCCTGTCGGCAGCGCATCGTGCCCAGTTGTTCGACGCGCTGCACACCACGATCGATCGCGTAAAGGAAATCGCTCCAATCTGGAAGAAGGAAGTGTGGGCCGATGGGGCAGAATGGAGAAGCGAACAGTGAGACATGGTGACAAGTTGTACCCGATACTGAGCGTTGAGGATGCCCTGGAGAAGATTCTGAGCGTCTTCCATCCTCTGGAGGAAGAGCGTGTGCCGGTCTTGGCAGCCTTGGGATGCGCGCTCGCGGCGGATGTCTATGCAACAGGGGACATCCCCCCGCACGCGAACACGGCGATGGATGGCTATGCGGTTATCGCGGCAGATACAGCCCGTGCAGGTCCTGAGTCCCCGAAGACGCTGACGGTGATCGAGAACTTGGCGGCAGGCTATATGGCGGAGCGCACTGTCACGCAGGGCACCGCTATCCGCATCATGACCGGGGCCCCGATGCCCGATGGAGCAGATGCTGTGATCCCCTTTGAGGACACCGAACAGACGGGAGATCAAGTAAAGCTCTTTGCCGAAATGGCGGTGAGTAAGAACGTGAGGTTTGCCGGCGAGGATGTCAAAGCCGGGACTCAGGTGCTGGCTGCCGGAACGCGGCTGCGTCCCCAGGAGATCGGTATGCTGGCGGCGTTGGGACACGCTGAAGTGCAGGTTATCCGCCGGCCACGGGTAGCGATCCTGGCGACCGGCGATGAGCTCGTCGACATCGACGCCCCTCTGACGCCCGGCAAGATACGCAACGCCAATGGCTACTCCAACGCGGCGCAGGTGATCAAGTGCGGCGGCGTTCCCCTGATGTTGGGGATCGCGCAGGACAAGGTGGAGGACCTTACATCACGCATTCGGTCCGGCATTGCGCAGGGGGCCGATCTTCTGCTAACCTCCGGTGGCGTCTCGGTGGGCGACTTCGACGTTGTGAAACAGGTATTGACGGCTGAGGGCGCGATGACCTTCTGGCGGGTGCGGATGAAGCCCGGGAAGCCTTTGGCCTTCGGCCGGCTGACGGCAGAGGTCGATGGCAAGCTGCGCACGGTGCCGGTATTGGGGATGCCGGGCAATCCGGTTTCGGCGATGGTCTCGTTTGAGCTATTCGTTCGTCCCGCAATTCTGAAGATGCGCGGGCTGAAGGACCTGGACCGGCGACTGTACGATGCCATACTGGATGATCCGGTCGCGCGGAAGGACGATCGCCGTCACTTCT
>Ga0114918_10001877_pt1 | contig 18902 bp, 13 predicted proteins | sample LantaG_FD_87015 | JGI IMG/M metagenome (GOLD analysis project Ga0114918, IMG submission 87015) | Deep subsurface microbial communities from Baltic Sea to uncover new lineages of life (NeLLi) - Landsort_02402 metaG | ecosystem: Environmental > Aquatic > Marine > Oceanic > Sediment | place... | reverse complement strand
TTTTCTTCACCGGTGGGGGAGGTAAATGTGGTTGCGGAAATGAAAAGGCGAAATGCAGTTATCGGGGGAGAAGGGAACGGAGGTGTTATTTATCCTGAGCTTCATTATGGACGCGATGCACTTGCAGGTATCGCACTTTTCCTGACACACCTGGCAAAAAGCAGAATAAAGTGCTCTGAACTCCGCAGACAATATCCCGATTATGTTATTGCAAAGAAAAAACTGGCACTTGATCCTGAAACCGACTTTGATATGATTATGGATGCTGTCAGAAAAGAGTTTCATAACAACAAGATTGATGAGAAAGATGGTTTGAAAATAGAATTATCGTCAGGGTGGATACAATTACGTAAATCGAACACTGAGCCAATAATGAGGATATATGCTGAAAGCAGTACAATTAAGGAGGCTGAAGAACTCGCTGAGAAAATTATCTTAATTGTTAATAAACTCTAAAACTCATTCATTTTCCGCAAGAATATGGAATAAAATATGGTCGAAGTATGTCTTTAGGGATAAAAGCATTTTAAAAATGGTGTTAAATATTGTTAATGTAAAACCATTTAGAATACCCTTTTAATACTTTTGTGGCAATTCTTTGAAATTTTATTTAAGTAAATCATATCATGAAGAAAACACTTATCATTACAGCGATTATTGCAGTTGTGGCAATTATTGTTGTTGTTTTGATCAATAAGCTTTCCTCAAAGAAAGACCTTGAAAATCTTTATGTAGAAGCACAAAGAGGTCAGTTTGATATCTTAGTAATAACCACAGGGGAGTTACAGGCTGAGAATTCAACTGATATAACCGGACCTGATTTTGCACAAAGCAGGCGCATCAGGGCAATGGACATCAAGATCACAGACCTTGTTCCTGAGGGTACTGAAGTGAAAGAGGGTGATTATGTAGCTACTCTTGACAGAACCTCATTTGACAACACTTTAAAAGATGAACTGGAGAGGCTTGATACTTACGAAACCAATCTGGAGGTTAAGATCCTTGATACGGCAGTTACACTCAGTAACCTTCGTGACAACATAAAAAACCTGCGGTTTGCTGTCGAAGAGGCAGGAATTACTCTCCAGGAATCGAAATATGAACCTCCTACGACTATACGCCAGGCCGAAATATCTCTTGATAAATCAAAGCGTTCTCTCGAGCAGTCTATTAGAGGCTATGAGCTGAAGGTCGAACAGGCACGTTCCGATATGCGGACCATTCAAACCCGACTGGCAGAACAGCGCGAGAGAGTTGCTGATCTGCAGACAGTACTTTCAAAATTTGTGATTACAGCACCCTCTTCTGGAATGGTGATCTATTATAGAGACAGGTCGGGCTCCAAAAGAAAAATAGGATCATCAATAAGCCCCTGGGATAACGTCGTTGCCACTCTCCCGGATATGACAAGTATGATATCAAAAACTTATGTGAATGAGATTGATGTAAGCAAAGTCAAGGAAAGGCAAAGAGTTGATATTATGGTAGATGCATTTCCTGATAAACAATACAGCGGGACAGCGATAAGTGTTGCCAATATAGGAGAACAGCTTCCGAATGCTGATGCCAAGGTATTCGAAGTCGTGATCAAACTCGATGGCACTGACCTGATATTAAAGCCATCGATGACAACAGGAAATAAGATCATCACCAAAAGTATATCCGATGTGACCTATATCCCTCTTGAGAGCGTTATGACAGGTTCAGACAGTATACCATTCGTTTTTCTGAAAAATGGCACAAAACAGATCGTTGTTCTTGGTGAATCAAATGAGAATAATGTGGTTGTTGAGCAGGGTATTAACCCCGGCACTAAGATATTTCTTAATACGCCTGAAGAACCTGAAAGATATACCAAGCTGGCAGGAGTTGAATTGATAGAGATTATAAAGCAAAAAGAAAAAGAGAGGAAAGACGCTGAACAGAGGGAAAGCCAGGAGGCTCAAAGAGGATCTGGAGGAAGAGGCGGAACGATGGATATAACACCGGAAATGATGCAGCAGTTTCAGAATATGAGAGGTAATGCGCCCCCGGGACAGGGTGGCAGAAACATGGATACCGCTGCAATGCGGCGCTTCATGCAAATGCGTGACAACATGCCCCAGAGAGGACAAAGAGATTCTACCATGGTACGGCGCTTTCAGACACAGGGCAGTCCTCCCCCGGGTGACCCCCAAAACTAAAGGATAAACAACAGACCACATTAACCGGATATTTTAAACAGGGAATACAATGTTCAAGTTTATATTAAGATATTTCCACGACATAGAGATAGCTGTTGAATCGATAGTGTCCAACAAGCTGAAATCAATGCTTACGGCTCTCGGGATCATCTTCGGTGTTGCTGCCGTTATTGCCATGCTTGCAATAGGAAAAGGAGCAAAGCAGGAGATCATGGAACAGATGAAAATGGTCGGTGTTAACAACATTCTGATAAACCCGATAATCCAGGACCAGACCTCGTCAGGTGATGAAGGCGAGAAGCAAACAAAGAAGTTTTCGAGAGGACTGAGTATGCTCGATGTTGATGCGATACGCGTAACCATCCCATCAGTAAAAAGGATCAGCCCGGAGATCTCATTTAACTCAACAGCAATGATGGGCGGCGTGAAATATACTGCCAAGCTGGTAGGGGTATCAAATGACTACTTTCACCTGTATAACCTGCCGCTGACTTCAGGAGCCTTTTTTAATTCCTACCAGGAAGAGAATGGGATACAGGTATGTATAATAGGGGCCAATATCAGGGCGAAATTCTTCAGCCAGGTTGATCCACTAGGGCAATATATAAAGTTTAACGGTATATGGCTCAAGGTGATAGGAGTCCTGCAGAAAACAACCGTCAGCCTTACAGGTTTTGAAGAAAAAGGAGTCAATGTATATAATGACAATATTTATATTCCGATACAGACAATGCTCCTGAGATATCAGAACAGGGCACTGGTAAACACCAAACTGGCATCTGAAGCTTCATCAAATGTAATGGTTATGGGCGGTCCCGGAGGAGGTATGATGGGAAGAATCGTTGTAAGCAGCTCAGATGCAGGCACCGACGCTGAAACAAACTATAATCAGCTCGACAGAATAGTTGTTCAGGTTATTGAAACTGAACAGATCAATCCAACAACTGAGATCTTAAGCCGTATGCTTACACGCCGTCATTCGAATGTAAAGGATTTTGAATTAACGGTGCCTGAATTGCTCCTTAAGCAGCAGCAGAGAACAAAGGATATCTTCAACATTGTCCTTGGCGCTATTGCCAGTATATCACTTATCGTAGGAGGGATTGGCATCATGAATATCATGTTTGCTTCAGTTATGGAAAGAATAAAGGAGATAGGAACAAGAATGGCCATTGGTGCCAAGAAAATGGATATAGTTGTACAGTTCCTGTCTGAAGCAGTACTGATAAGTGTGACAGGAGGGTTTATCGGCATATTTCTGGGAGTTATCATGGCAAAACTAATTGAGCAAATTGCCGGAATTATGACTATTGTCTCATTCTTCTCCATTTTTGTTGCTTTTGGAGTATCAGCGGCTGTAGGTGTGATTTTTGGATATTCTCCGGCAAAACGTGCATCAGAAAAAGATCCTATAGAATCATTAAGATATGAATAAAATATTAATAATGAAGAAATTACCATTACTATCGATTATCTTATTATACCTTTTACCGGTGCAGAAAGTTTCTGCACAGGAATATAAAAGGCTTACATTTGATCAGGTGATCCAACTTGCAGAAGAACAATCTCCATATGCATTAATAGCTAAACACAGGTTCAGGGCAAGTTACTGGCAGTACAGAACATTTGTTGCACAATACCGGCCGTCGCTGATTCTCGCAGGATCGACACCCGATTACAGTACAGCGTACAGCAGGGTATGGAATGCAGTGAACAACCAGTATGATTATATTTCCACCAACATACTCCAGACAATAGGTTCTTTGTCTCTAACTCAAAATATAGGACTGACAGGTGGTTCTATCTCGTTGCAATCAGATCTTACGCTGGAAAATGATTTTGAGTCAAATGAGAATAACTATATCACTGCGCCTGTGAGTATCAGACTGGTTCAGCCTATTTTCAGATACAATGAGCTCAAATGGCAGAAGAAAACAGAACCATTAAAATATGAGTCTGCTAAAAAGACCTATCTGGAAAATATGGAAGATGTTCATATTCAGGCTGTACAGATATTCTTTTCCCTTGCTCTTGCCCAGATAAACAAACAGATTTCTGAAATGAACTATCTGAATGCAGATACTTTGTGGAGAATGGCACAGGGACGTTATAATCTGGGTACTATTGCAGAAGATGAACTTCTTCAGATGCAGCTCTCCTGGCTTAATTCAGAGACATCAAGAAAACAGGCTGAGATGAATCTGAGAGACAGGGAGATACGACTCAGATCCTTTCTCGGGTTCAATGAGAATGTAAGGATAGAACTTATTCTTCCGAATAAAATCCCTGGTCTCCAGGTCGATGTCGAAGAAGTTCGTGGCCTCGCTCATGCAAATAATCCTGAAATCCTGGATCAGCAGCTTACCCTTCTTACTGCACAGAGCAATGTTGCTCAGGCAAAGGCTGAAAAAGGTCTTAATGCAAATCTTACTGCCTCATTTGGTATGAGGGACCAGGATCCCGTTTTTATGAAAGCATATGAACAATCCAATCAGCAGCAAACTGTCAGGATCGGGATAACTTTACCGATACTTGACTGGGGCCTGGGCCAGGGTAGATACAGGATGGCACAGTCGAGCCTTCAGCTGGCACAGGTGCAAGCAGAGCAGACACTTATTGATTTTGATCAAAACCTTTATCTCGATGTTGAACAATTCAACCTTCAGTCCGAACAGGTTGCTATTGCAGCAAAATCGGATACTGTAGCTACAAAAATGTACGAGGTTACCAAACAGAGATTCCTCATTGGAAAAATAACTGTCCTCGAACTGAATAATGCCGATACAAAAAAAGATGAGAACAGAAGAGCGTATGTGATGGCATTGCAGTACTACTGGAATTATTTCTTTAATATAAGAAAACTGGCACTTTTTGATTTTCTGAATGATAAACCACTGGGAACAGACTACGAGATGCTTCTTGATTAATACCATATATAATTCTGACAACAAGGCTGGATATTGAATATTCAGCCTTTTTTTATGTAAAAAATTAATATATTTGCGCCTCAATAATCAAGTTACAGAATAATTCAAAAGAGATATAATGCAAAACAAAGCAGTCGTTATCATTCTGGCAGTTGCATTGGCGCTGGTATCTGTATACCAGCTTTCCTTTACAATAGCAACCAGTAAAGTAAAGAAAGATGCAAGGGAATATGCCCAGGGCAGTCTGGTCAGGCAGAATCAGTACATAGATTCAATCTCGACACTTACAAAAGAAGAATGGAGCTTTCTGAGTTACACCTTCAAGGAATGTCAACAAAGAGAGCTCAACCTTGGTCTTGACCTTAAAGGAGGGATGAATGTAATCCTTGAGGTTTCTGTTGAAGATATCCTGAAAGCGCTCTCAAATTACAGTACGGATAAATCATTTGCTGAGACACTCGCCCTGGCAAAACAATATCAGAAGGAGAGTCAGCTTGATTTTCTTACACTTTTCGGAAGAGCTTTTCGGGAGATTGATCCAAATGCAAAACTGGCAGCGATATTTGGTACTGTTGATCTCAGAGACAGGATCAATTTCAATTCAACAAACGAGGATGTACTTGCAGTTCTTGACGAAGAGGTTTCCACTGCCATCTCTAACGCATTTAATATTCTGAGAACCAGGATCGACCGTTTTGGGGTAGTCCAGCCTAATATAACCCAGCTGGCTACCAAAGGGCAGATCCTTATTGAGCTTCCCGGCCAGACAGACCCGCAGAGGGTCCGTGAGCTGCTGCAGGGGACTGCTAACCTTGAATTCTGGGAGACCTATGAAAATAGTGAGATAATAGGCTATCTTTCGCAGGCAAATAGTCTGCTGAAAGAGATACTTGACAGCCAACAGAAAATTGAAACAGCTGAAGAACAACCTGTTGAAGAGGTTGTTGCCGCTGATACAACAGAGAAAGAAGACCAATCCCTGCTCGATCTTATAGAACAGGATACCATGCAGTCGGCAGCTGCAACAACAATTGAGGGATTTACATTACAGAATCCGTTATTTGGAATTCTGAATCCACGTGTAACCGCCCAGGGAGAGGCATTACCATCCAGTATGGTAGGACTGGCAAGCGGGAAAGATACTGCGAAAGTTAACAACTACCTTAATATGAATCAGGTAAGAGCTTTCTTTCCCCGCGATGTGAGATTTTTATGGAGTCAGAATCCTTATAAATATGACGAGTCACAAACACTTTACGAACTACACGCAATCAAGATTACGACCCGTGATGGCCGCCCGCCCCTTAGTGGTGATGTGATCACCAGTGCCAGACCATCTTCAGGGATTACCGGATCGGAAGTCAAGGTTGATTTCTCAATGAATGCCGAAGGAGCCAAAACCTGGCAGAGGATGACGCGTGAAAATATTAACCGATGCATAGCTGTGGTACTTGACGGCTATGTACGTTCTTACCCCAGGGTCCAGAATGAAATTACCGGAGGCAGTACTGAAATAACGGGTGATTTTACTATAGAAGAAGCTGATGACCTCGCCAATATATTGAAATCAGGTAAGCTGCCTGCTCCTGCAAGAATTATTTCAGATACGATCATTGGTCCTACACTGGGTAAGGAGGCGATTAATGCGGGTATGATCTCGTTCATCGTAGCATTTATAATAGTGCTGGTTTATATGATCTTCTATTACAGCCACAGTGCAGGAAGTATTGCCGATTTAGCACTCTTTGCCAACGTTTTCCTTATTTTTGGCGTATCTGCCTCCCTTGGCGCTGTACTTACTCTCCCTGGTATCGCTGGTATAGTCCTCACTATGGGTATGGCAGTGGATGCCAACGTACTTATTTATGAACGAATCCGTGAGGAACTTAGAGCAGGAAAGGGCATTAAACTTGCTATTGCCGATGGCTATAAAGGAGCCCTCTCCGCAATTCTCGACTCAAATATCACCACCCTGCTTACAGGTATTGTACTTTATGTTTTCGGAACAGGACCGATAAAGGGATTTGCTACCACACTGGTAATAGGGATATTTACTTCACTCTTCTCTTCAATATTTATAACCCGTCTTATTTATGAATGGCGCCTGAAAAGAAATGCCAAATTGACCTTCTCAATAAAAATCACAGAAAATTTCCTGAAAAATGTTCATGTCGATTTCCTGGGTAAAAGGAAAATATTTTACGCGATCTCTTTGATTATAATAATCATTGGCATAGTATCTCTTTCTATCAGGGGATTGAACCAGGGTATCGATTTTACCGGTGGTAGAACATATGTTGTGAGATTTAAAAACACTATATCAACATCGGATGTTGCACAGCATCTTACCGACAAATTTGATGGGGCACCCCAGGTCGTAACCTTTGGAAGTGACAATCAGGTGAGGATCACCACCAAATATAAAATTGATGAAACCGGAGCGGATGATGAGGTTGAAACGACTCTTTATGAAGGACTTAAGGATATGTTGGATCCTGATGTCACTAAAGAAGAATTTCTTTCGGACTATAGAGTGAGCTCCGAAACTATAGGTCCGACAGTTGCAAGTGATATCAGGAACAAAGCAGTCTGGGCAGTATCGATAGCGTTTTTAATAATGTTCTTCTATATATTCATACGCTTCAGAAACTGGCAATACGGATTAGGTGCTTTAGCTGCAGTTGTACATGATGTTTTAATTGTTATGGGTATTTATTCACTGCTGTGGGGTATACTGCCTTTCTCCATGGAAATAAACCAGTCATTTATTGCAGCGATCCTGACAGTTATCGGATATTCAGTAAACGATACTGTTGTAGTTTTCGACAGAATAAGAGAATTTTTACCGCTTCACCGTAAGCGTCCTACAAATGAGGTACTGAATATGGCATTGAATGACACCCTGAGCCGTACGGTCAATACAAGTATAACCTCTATTCTTGTTCTGTCAGCAATGTTCTTCTTCGGAGGAGCCACTATCAGAGGATTTCTTTTCGCAATGATCATAGGGATAATAGTCGGAACATATTCTTCAATATTCGTAGCAACAACCGTTGTTTACGATACTTCCTCAAAGAAGGGGCTGAAAGCATAGAGATTAATATATAAATATTTGATATTCTGTTTATTAGGGGCGTTGCGTGCAACGCCCCTGTATTTTTTCAGACAGCAAATATTTGTATCGTATTATCACCATTTTTATTAACTTTGTATTTTAAAATCAGATCTGCAGGATTTATGAGCGGACAGGAGATATTTGTTATCATTATTGTTGTCCTTATTCTGTTTGGAGCTGAAAAGCTTCCTGACCTGGCAAAAGGATTCGGGAAAAGTATGCGCGAATTCAAAAAAGCAACAGACGATATCAAACGGGAATTTGAAGAAAGTACAAAAGAAATAAGGCAGGATATAAATGATGTTACACAGACGATTACAAAAGATGTAACAGATTTGTCGGAAAACCTGTCAAAAGAAGTGAATGAGGTTGCTACCGATATAAGTAAAGACATTAATGAGGTGTCGGAGAATATCCGGAAGGATATGGATGAGGTTGCGGATAATATCAATAAAGATGTGAATGAAGTATCAGAAAATACTGAAAAAGATCTGAATGAGGTTTCTGATGATATTAAAAAAGATACGGATGAGATAGCTGATAATTTAAATAAGCAGGTCAATAATGATTAATCTGTTAATTGCCCTACCCCTTAATTAATCCCTGTATCCCGCATGATAAAAACTACAGGCATAACTAAATCATACGGCGATCTTAAAGTCCTGAAGGGGATAGATATTGAAGTTAATGAAAAAGAAGTTGTGGCAATTGTCGGTGCAAGTGGTGCAGGGAAAACAACATTGCTGCAGATAATTGGCACACTTGATAGACCTGACAGCGGTATAATATTTTACAACGGCTCAGATATAAGCCGGTTAAAAGGCCGGACACTCGCCTCATTCAGAAATAATAATATAGGGTTTGTTTTTCAGTTTCACCAGCTTCTGCCGGAATTCACAGCGCTTGAAAATGTCTGTATACCTGCATACATTGCTGGTAAAAGTAAAACAGAAGCAGAAAAAAAAGCCGCAGAACTGTTGAGCTTTCTGAATCTGGCTGACAGACTTGAACATAAACCTTCAGAACTAAGCGGCGGAGAACAGCAACGTGTAGCTGTGGCACGTGCTCTGGTAAATAATCCCTCAGTCATACTGGCTGACGAACCTTCCGGAAATCTTGATTCGGAAAATAAGGACGAATTACACAAACTCTTTTTCAGGCTCCGTGATACCTTCGGACAAACAATTGTCATTGTAACTCACGACAGGCAGCTGGCAAATATGTCGGATCGCATTTTACAGATCAAGGACGGGCTTATTATAAATGAGTCATAAAAAGGCATATAACGACATTCCTGCCGATGAAATGAAATTATTCCTTGAAGAGAAATATCTTCAATATAATAATCCATCATTTATTGAATACGATCCTGTTTCTGTTCCACATTTATTTACAGAGAGGCGTGACAGAGAAATATCAGGATTTCTTGTCGCTTCTATTGCCTGGGGTCGCCGGGACCTGATACTTAAAAGCGCCCGTTCCCTGGTTGACCTGATGAATAATGATCCTTATGAATTCATTATTTCTTCAGGTGAAAAAGATTTAGACAGGTTTAATAAATTTGTGCACAGGACCTTTAACGGCACCGATTGCAGATATTTCATCAAAGGACTAAGAAATATATATACGACATATCACAGCATGGAGGATGTGTTACTCGAGGGAATGAAATCAGGTAAATCCCTGAAAGAAGGTCTAACACATCTTCGCTTAAAGTTTTTTGAATTGCCGCATCCTGCCAGAACAGAAAAGCATTTTGCAGATACTAACAGAGGAGCAGCCGGAAAAAGGCTGAACATGTTTCTTCGGTGGATGGTCAGAAAAGATAAACATGGTGTTGATTTTGGAATATGGGACAGAATTGATCCTTCGATGCTTTTTATTCCCCTCGATCTTCATTCAGGAAATACTGCAAGGAGCCTCGGACTTCTTAAAAGGAAGTTAAATGACTGGAAAGCAGTGGAGGAATTAACAGCTGTTTTGCGGGAATTCGACCCGGCCGATCCTGTAAAATATGACTTTGCTCTGTTTGGATCAGGTATTTACGAAGGCTTTTATACAAAGATTTAGAGTTACTTTTCTGATAATTTCATTCTGTTTTCTATAGCCCTGTTATAAAGGTTAACATATTCTATTACACTCTTTTCCCATGAAAAATTTTGTTCCATGGCTTTTTTAATAAGTTGCTGTAAGTGAGGTTTCCTGTCATGATAAGTTTCCATGGCCCAATTGACAGTATTATAGATGGCCTTGCCACTGGGTTCCCAGAATTTGAAACCCGTACCTTCACCGGTATCCTGGTTATAATTTTCAATAGTGTCATTTAATCCTCCTGTAGCTCTTACAATAGGAAGTGTCCCGTATTTCAGAGAATAGATCTGGTTTAATCCGCACGGTTCAGATAATGAAGGCATTAAAAAGAAATCGCAGCCTGATTCAATCAGATGAGCCAGTTTATTGTCGTAACCTATAAATGATCCAGTTTTACCGGGGAATCGCTTTTGTAAATTGCCGTAATATGTTTCCAGCTGATTATCTCCGGCACCCAGTATAGCAAACTGAACATCCATATTATTTATAATATCTTCAATGCATTCCGAAAGAATATATAATCCTTTCTGTTCTACGAGCCTGCTGATGATACCAATGACCGGAATTTTATCGGTCTGTTTCAGACCCAGTTGTTGCTGCAGCACACTTTTACATACAGATTTCCCCTTTATATTATAGTAAGAATAGTTTGCAGGAATCAATGTATCTTTCGCAGGATCCCACTCAGAATAATCAACACCATTTAGTATTCCGACATAATTATCACCTTTTCTGATTAAAAAAGGATCCAGGCCATACCCTCCTAATGATGTTTTAGTCTCTGAAGCATACCCTTTGCTGACAGTATTAACCACATCAGCAAAGTGAATACCTCCTTTTAAAAAATTGACGGCGTTAAAGCATTCAAATATATCCGGTGTAAAATCCTCTTCTCCCAATCCTGTATAACCGTAATAGTATCGGTCATACTTTCCCTGGTATGCTATGTTATGAATTGTTAAAACGCTCGCAGTATTACTGAATACCGGATCATCCTTATATATCTTTTTTAAATAAGCCGGTAATATTGCTGTATGCCAATCGTTTGCATGAACAATATCCGGGATAAAATTTAATTCATGACACAATTGAAGTGCTGCTTTGGATAAAAAGGAAAAACGTTTTGGATTATCAGGATAATCATTGAAATAATTGTCATGATAGATATTGGATCTACCGAAAAATGGCTCATAATCAATAAAATAAACAGGAACATTTTCGGGAATTGTTGTTTTATGGACGCTGCAGTTAATAGCTTCATGACCCATTTTTACACTCATTTTATCGATTGTTACATTGACATCATGTTTTTTACCATCTATAAATGAATATAATGGAATAACAACAATGATATTATGTCCGAGTTTCTGTAAAAACCGCGGCAATGCACCGGCAACATCACCTAATCCGCCGGTTTTTGCAAATGGGACACATTCTGAGGATACCAGAAGTATATTAAGTGAACCTCTCATTTACCGGTTGTTAATGAGGGGGGCAGTTTAAGTTCGATTTTTTCTTTGGAGCCATATAATAAACCTACAATCAGGGTAAGATATTCTCTGAGCTGACGGGTAATCAAATAATTGTCCAATACAAATTGCCGGGCATTCTTTCCCATCCTCTTCATGGTACCGGGATGCTTGAGGAGATAACGTACACGCATGGCGGCTCCTTCAGGTGTACTAACTCTGAATCCGCAATAATGATCAATAACCTGCAGTTTAATACCTCCCGTATCACCGCCAATTACTGGCTTGCCTTTCCATAATCCTTCGGTAACTGTAAGTCCGAAACCTTCTTTAAGAGATTTTTGTATGATTATATCCGATCCCCTCTGTAAAGCATTAATAGCCCTGTGGGCATCCGGCGGCAATTCAAGGATGTGTATATCGGGATCGTTGCCGGCATAGGCTTTTACTTCCTGCAGGACCTCCTGGCCTTCCGGGTCATCCGATGCGCTCCCTCCGGCTAAAACTAACTGTACCGGAACATAGTTCTGAATTAACCGATAGCTTTGTATAACACCAACAGGGTCCTTAAACCGGTCGAAACGGGAAACCTGGGTCACAATAGGAGTATTTCTGCGTATTCCCCATGAATCAAAAAAATCTGATATTTCCTTTTTCGGAAGTTCGATATTTTTCTCACTTAAAGGGTCTATGCTTGGAGGTATTAAATACTGAGGATGCGAAAGCGGCTGTACAAATGCTGAAAGCGACCATATACTGGCATCGTAGTCTTTAATATATTCCCGTAAATACTTCCATACCGGACGATAAGGATGGCTTACATCTATATGACAGCGCCAGAGCCATTTGCCTTTCCTTTTCTTACAAAAATGGAGCAAAGCAGCCGGCTGCGGATCATGTATAAATACAATATCTGCTTCTTCCAGCTTTTTTCCCAGTCTTTCAAAATTTTGAAGGTTAGTGCTTTCATAAACAGCCAGGAGCGAAGAAGAAATATCATCACGGTTACCTTGCAGGGAATTATGCATTTTCTTGGTACACTGGTAAAAATCTTTTTCACCTGTAATAATTTCCCATTCGGCATCTATTCCCAGCTCCTTTTTTAAAGGAATGAGACGATTCAGTATTTCTGCCACTCCGCCGCCTTCTTTTGTCGAATTAATATGGAGAATCTTCATCCCTTTCAAGGGATTTGCCAATTGCTTGAGGTGATCAATCACCTCATTTCCTACTACACTGGCGTATTGTTCAAGTAAACTTTCCATCAGTTACCTTCTTTAAAGTAATTTTTAAAAGCAAAATTTATTTCCTGACGAAGCTCATTTAAAGTTGTAAAAGAAGGGTCAATATTATCAAGAGCTTCTATAAGTCCGTTATATTTATCGTCAAAACCAGAGAGCCAGACTGAAAAATCATTTCTGTTCCCCGGAGTTCTGCGACGGGAATCGATGAAATGAAAGAAGATACTTCCGAGTGACATTTTTGGAATTGCCTCAAGCAAATCCCGCGGATCCGCATAGCTTACACCTGTATCGAAAATCACTATCTGCGAACGGATAAAATGAAATTCATGTCCGGTTTTCACCCAGGGGATATGTTCCGATTCGAACAGGCGTTTTTCAACAATTTCAATGATCTCATTGCGTAGATCTTCGATATTGTCGAAAACGTTAGGGTCGATTATCGAAAGTTGTTCAGAAATCTTTGAATCATGCAGGTAACGGGATGCCCATACGGCAAAATCATTCTGGAATTCCGGATCATCAAAATGAGGATGCAGAAGCCCTCCCCAAAAATGATAATAAAGACATCCGGGATGAACATTTTTCAAACGGTCCCTGAATTCTCTCAGGTTTTGTGCTTTTTCGCCCGTCGCAATAGCTATTAGCGCACAGTCCGAAATCTTAAAGCCTTCATTGATCATACTATAAGTTGTATTTTTTAACCGCTAAAAATAAGGAAATTGATATACTTTGACAAATTCTCCACCCGGATGCCCATATAATCTTATCCCGGGGTGGATAGCATTAACAAACAGCATAGTATATTTATTAATTGTAACTTTGGAACGGGTATTAACAAAAATGGACATATTTTGTTTAATGGATAACACGAGTTAATAATTATGACACTTTTGTTGATCATCGATATGCAGAATGATTTCTGCAGACCCGCCGGGACTTTGTATGTGAAGGGTGCAGAAAAGGATGTATCAAGGTTAGGAACTTTTATTAAGAGATATCCTGACAGACTTGATCATATCATCATGACACAGGATAATCATCATGTCATTGACATTTCTCATCCTGTTTTCTGGGAAGATAGTAAGGGAAATCAACCGGCAGCTTTTACGGAAATAAATACTGATGACATTGAAAAAGGCACCTGGAGACCTCGTTTTGAAAAGGAAAAAACTGTTGAATACATCAGAAATCTTGAAAAGCAGGGAGAATTTCCGCATGTTGTATGGCCTGAGCACTGTATTATAGGATCTTATGGCGCTGCAATAGTAGATGAGATCATGGAGCCGGTCAAGATCTGGGCCCGGGAAGGGAAAAATTTTGATGTAGTAATAAAAGGGATAAATCCTCTTACAGAACATTTTGGAGCGCTGATGGCAAATGTTCCGATAAAAGATAGTCCTGATACTCAGTTAAATAAGGGGCTGGTCAGGAAACTCCAGCTTTTTGATACCATTCTGATAGCCGGTGAAGCCAAAAGCCACTGTGTGGCAATAACTGTCAAACAGATGCTGAATATTGATGGTATTGCCCAAAAACTAGTTATCATGGAAGACTGTATGTCGGATGTAACGGGTTTTGAGACTCTTGCTCAGCCGATTTATGAAAAGGCAAGGAGAGAGGGTGTAAGATTCACTTTAAGTACAGAGTGGTTTAGATAAAGATTTCTTAAGCTTTCATTTATACCTGCATTATGATCCTGAATCATTTCACCGACAATGACCTGTACAAGTTCACCACAATGAATGCCATTCAGAAGTTATATCCTGAGGCAATGGTCAGATACAGTTTCATAGACCGGGGACAATCAGAATTCCCGGATGGTTTTGCCCGTGAACTGCGAAAAGAGGTCGACAGGTTTGCAGAAATTACACTGAGTGAAGATGAGGACCAATTCCTGATATCACGCTGTTATTACTTCGATCGTGTATTCATTGATCTGCTAAAAGGGTATCGATATGATCCCGGAGAGGTAACAATAGAGCAGCAGGGGGGCAGCCTCAAAGTTGAAATTGAGGGTTTATGGTACCGGACTGTACTCTGGGAGGTGCCTTTGCTGGCATTGATATCAGAGCTTTTCTTTATAATGGCAGGCAAGAAACCATGTGATACGGAAACAATAGCTGCAGAAAAAGCATCAAGATTGGCTGAAATGAAAGCTGAGTATTCCGACTTTGGCACAAGACGTCGATTCTCATTTGATGTGCATGACCGTGTGATCAAATCCCTGAAAAATAATTCGCAGGAATTTTTCAAAGGAACAAGTAATGTGTTCCTTGCCATGAAACACAATATTACTCCTATAGGTACGCATCCTCATGAATGGTTTATGTTCCATGCCTCCCGCTATGGTTATCGTTCGGCCAATGCCAGGGCGCTTGATGCGTGGGTGAACATCTATAAGGGGGATCTGGGAATAGCCCTCAGTGATACTTTCACATCAGATAATTTCTTTGATAGTTTTTCAAATCTGCATGCAAAGCTGTTTGACGGTATAAGGCATGATAGCGGTGATCCGTTGGATTTTACAGAAAAAGCGATAGCGTTTTATAAAAACAAAAGGATCGATCCTGCAACAAAAACAATTGTCTTCAGCGATGCACTTAACCTTGACAGGATATCGAAAATCAGGAAACATGTAAGAGGTAGAATACATGATGTATATGGTATTGGGATATATCTTACAAATGATGTCGGCGTTAAACCCTTGAACATCGTTATTAAAATTACCGGTTCCAAACCATATAAGGGTGGAGATTTCCATCCTGTGATCAAATTATCTGATGATCCTGAAAAACATACAGGTGATCCTGCTGAGATCAGATTATGCAGGGCGGTTTTAAACCTTTAACTCAAGCGTGACCGGGAGTCATTGAATCATCTCGCTCTCAGGAAGCCCGAATTGTTCTGCCATTTCGATGCCGAAGGTTTTCAGTTCATTGATGACAGGATTATAGATTTCAGGTACTACCGGCCTGTAAACACCGCTGAGATTTATCTTTTTCTCAAGGATCATCTTAACAGCGATAGATGCCGGCAGCGCAACAGTTCTTGCAACAGCAGTGTTGGTGGATGGTGATCCGAAATCAATCATCGATGATTTAATGACCTCTTTTTTCCCGTTGGCCCATGAAGCAAGGAAAATATGCTGCATTACAACCATATCCCTCTCATCAGCTGACAGAGACATACGGCTTATCATCCTGTTTGAGGTTATTTCAAATGGAGTCGTTATTGAATATTCAAGGAGCTCATCGCTGAAAAAACCCAGAAATTCTAGTGATTTAACAGGAATGGTGTCTTCGCTTGTGCCAAGCTTTTCTGCCACGGCTTTTTTCAAGTCGCCGGTTAATATTCCTGCCTGTTCAGCCAGGAATCCGGCATAGCTCATTCCACTGTAATCCTTTTTCGGTGTATCATCTATCATATTAAGCATCTTCATTGTATCAAGGGTCTCACACCACCCTTTATACCGGAATGTTCCCCTGTACATTGTTACAGCTTCGGGTATCCCGTAAATATCAATATAACTTAAGGAATCCCTGTTAGGATAAATTTCAAGATCTCCCACGCCGGGGAAATCATAACTGAACCTGTCTTTAAAAAGATCAACCGGTTCTATAAAGACCTTTTTCCCTTTTTTCAGATAAAGAGCGTTGTTATTACTGGCCATTACTACTCCTTTAGGACTCCACGAAAACTTATATTTCACCGGATTATCTGCAGCTTCAGGAGCCGGAAGGGCACCGCAAAGTGAATAGAATTGCTCAACCTTACCGTTCCTGTTGTGAATATGATCGATTATCTTCATTGCTGTCATATGGTCTATGCCCGGATCAAGTCCCATTTCGTTAAGCAGCAGTACTCCTGCTTTTTTTGCCTCCTCATCAAGAGCCTGCATTTCAGTCTGAACATATGAAGTAGTAACCAGGGGTTTTGAAAATCTGATACAGGTTTTTGCAACCCTGACATGATAACTGTATGGCAGAAATGATACTACTATATTATGCTCATTTACAAGTTTTTCGAGTGTACTTACATCATCTGCCGACCATGTCATGGAAGAACCGTTCGGATGGCCTTTGATCATCCTGTCAGCCTTTGCCTTTGTTGTTGTTGCGATCATTACTCTGTAATTCCTTTCAAGAAGGAATTCAACCATGGGTTTAACGACGAGCCCTGCACCAAGAATCAAGACTTTATTCATATGCAATAAAAATTACTTTCATTTCAGGTGGCACAAGTTAACAAAACCATATTATAAAAACATGACTTTTCTCTGTGGTCCTTTGTTTCTATCTGTGAAATAAAAGAAAAAAAACTTACACAGAGTTCCACAGAGGAGCACAGAGTTTCACAGAGAGAATTGACATAAAATTGTATCTTTGCTGATGATCAAAAACAATATTTGTCTCCGCCATCATAACTTCAATGTCAGGTAACCAGAAATATGTCGAAACACCACTGATGAAGCAGTATTACAGTGTCAAGGCAAAGCATCCTGATGCGATACTGCTCTTCAGGGTTGGTGATTTTTACGAGACATTTGGAGAGGATGCCATACGTGCATCAGAAATTCTGGGTATTACCCTTACACGAAGAGCCAATGGCTCAGCGTCGTTTGTGGAGCTGGCGGGATTTCCATACCACGCTATCGACACCTATTTGCCAAAACTGGTAAGGGCAGGGCAGAGGGTTGCTATATGTGAACAACTGGAGGACCCTAAGCTGGCAAAAAAAATTGTAAAAAGAGGGATCACTGAACTTGTAACCCCCGGAGTATCTCTTAACGACAATGTACTTAATCATAAAGAGAATAATTTCCTTGCAGCAGTACATATTGAAAGGAGAGTTGCAGGAGCTGCCTTTCTGGATATATCCACCGGTGAATTCCTTGTTTCGGAAGGAACGGTTGAATATATAGATCAGATGCTCAATAACCTGCAACCCAAGGAGGTGCTTTACGAAAAAAGGAAAAAAGATCTGTTTCTCGAAAGCTTCGGCACAAAGTTTTATACTTTCAAACTGGACGAATGGATATTTACACCGGAAGCAGCAAGTGACAGGCTTCTCAAACAGTTTGAGACCAGCTCTTTAAAGGGATTCGGGATTGATAACCTCTCATATGGAATAATAGCTGCAGGAGCTATACTGCATTATCTCGACCTGACACAGCATGAACAGCTTGGACATATTACGAGTTTGTCACGGATTGAAGAAGAGAGGTATATGTGGCTCGATAAGTTCACAATAAAAAACCTTGAATTATTTCATTCACCTTACGAAGGGGCCAAGACACTTATCGATGTGATGGACCGCACCATCTCACCAATGGGGGGAAGACTTCTGAAAAGATGGATATCGTTGCCTCTAAAAGATATTCAGCCTGTGAATGAACGACTCGATATAGTGCAGCACCTGGTCGAAGACGGTGATCTAATGGAAAAAATCTCGGGATTGATAAGACAAGTTGGAGACCTTGAAAGGCTGATTTCAAAAGTTGCAGTGAACAGGATCAATCCAAGGGAGGTTGTTCACCTTAAGAAAGCATTGAAAGCAATTGATCCTCTCAAGACACTTTGCAGTAAGAGCAAATGCGTGCCTCTTGTGAAACTGGCAGAACAGATTAATCCATGCAAATCGCTGGCAGACAGAATAGAAAATGATCTAAACAGCGACCCTCCTGTTCAGATAAACAGAGGAAATATTGTTGCCAGGGGTGTGTCAAATGAACTTGATGAACTGCGAACAATACTTTACAGCGGGAAAGAATATCTTACCGGTCTGCAGAACAGGGAGAGCAAGCGCACTGGAATTACGTCATTGAAAATAAGTTATAACAATGTATTCGGATATTACATTGAAGTCAGGAATAC
>Ga0114918_10001875_pt1 | contig 18909 bp, 10 predicted proteins | sample LantaG_FD_87015 | JGI IMG/M metagenome (GOLD analysis project Ga0114918, IMG submission 87015) | Deep subsurface microbial communities from Baltic Sea to uncover new lineages of life (NeLLi) - Landsort_02402 metaG | ecosystem: Environmental > Aquatic > Marine > Oceanic > Sediment | place... | reverse complement strand
GGGGATGGAGTACCTGCTGCTCTTCATGGCCTGTGTGGTGATTATGACCCCGCCGACGACGCTGCGCCGGGAGGAGCGGGGGTGGGATGCCCGGCAGGTGAGTTATTCGGAGGAGTTCCGCACCGATGTTCTGATGACCGCTTTGGCCAGTGCCGCCATCTTTCTCATCGTCGCTGTCGCCTCCCCCAACGTCCGGGTGTGGGCAATGGTGGAATGGTTCTGGCAGCAGGCTCAGAGGCCGCAGCAGGCGGCAGGGGAGGTGCTGGAACGGGCCTTTCCGGGCGCTCGCCCGGCGACAGGGGGTGGACCCCGGCGCGGTAGGGCGGGGGCGGCGCTGCCCCGCGAGCATCTTCTGGGCGGTAGCCCCGACCTGGAGCGAACGGTGGTGATGCAGGTCGTCACCGACGATCCGCCACCCGTCTCGGATGAATTCCCGGACGAGGAGGCACGCCCGCGGCAGACCTTTTACTGGCAGGGAACGGCATACAGCGAATACGTAGGGATCGGATGGAGACAGGCGCAGATGGAGGCTGTGCCCCAGCCGCCCTATGCGGCGCTGGGGCCGCCAGAGTGGCCAGGGCGGCGTCCCTTGCGGCAGGAGTTCACCCTGCTGGTCCCCCACGGCCAGACCCTCTACGCCGCCAGCGAACCCCACAGCGTGGACCGGGCAGTGACGGCGCGACGCCTGCCGGAGAGCGGTGACCTGGTGGCCCTGGAGGGACGGGCTGACAACTATCACGTTCTCTCCCTGGTCCCCCAGGTGACGGCGCGGGAACTGACCGAGGCTCCGGCGACGTATCCGCCCCAGATAGAGGAAGCATACCTGGCTTTGCCCTACGGGTTGCCCCAGCGAGTGGTGGAACTGGCGCAGGAGGTGACGGCAGAGGCGGAGACCCCCTACGCAGGGGCGTTGGCTCTGGAAGCCTACCTGCGTTCCTTTCCCTATGACCTGGAAGTGGCAAAGCCCCCGGAAGGGCGGGACGTGGTGGATTATTTCCTCTTCGACCTGCAGCGAGGGTACTGTGACTATTTTGCCTCGGCTATGGTGGTGATGGCCCGTTCAGTGCGCATCCCGGCCCGCCTGGCGGTGGGCTACGCCATGGGCCGTTACGATCCTCAGCAGGGGGCCTATATAGTCACCGAGAAAGATGGCCACGCCTGGCCGGAACTCTACTTCCCCGGCTACGGCTGGATTCCCTTCGAGCCAACCTCTGGGTTGGGGGTGCTGGAGCGGGCGGAGGACGCGGAGGAGCCAGATTTCTCACCGCCCGCGCTCCCCTCCCCGCCGGAGCGTCCCTGGTGGGTGCGGTTGCAGGTGGAGGCCCGGCTGGCCTGGCTGCGGTGGCGGTGGTGGGCACTGGCCGGGGTCGGATTACTGTTGGTAGTGGGGACCGGGTGGCAGATCTGGCGCGGGCGGCCAGCCGGCCTGAGCGGGGAGGAACGGGTGACGCTGAATTACGCCCGGCTGCGGGGTGCGGCCCCCCGCCTGGGGGTACCGGTGCATCCGTGTGACACGCCCGCCGAGTTCGCCGCCGCCATGGAGCGGAGGTTGGTGCGCCGTCACCCCCACGTGGCGTGGCTGAAGGCGGCGGTGCGGAGAGAGGTAGAACAGACCCTGACCGGAATATCCCTGGTGGTACGGGTGTACGAACAGGTCAGTTACGCCCCAACTCTGCCCGACCTGGATCTGATGCATCGGGTGTGGCAGGAGGGACGGCATCTCCGCTGGCGGCTGTGGAGACTATGGGTGCTTTCTAGCGCTGTTCCCTACTGCGCGCCGCTCTCGCCTCCTCCAAATGCTCCAAAATCACGCCGTAGACCACCTCTCCCTCGACCGTCGCCAACCCGGCCGCCTCCTCCAACGTAGCCGCCGCCTCCTCGTACCGCCCCTGCTGGCAGTAGACCCAGCCCAGTGTGTCCAGATAAACAGCCCGCTCCAGATCACCCCGCGCTCCGGCGATCGCCCGCTGCGCCAGTTGCTCCGCCTCAGCCAGGTGATCGTGCCGGTACCAGGCGTAGAACCAGGCCTGCCCATTCAGCACCACCGGGTCATACGGTGCGATGTCCTGCGCGCTGTCGAGGTCAGCCTGCGCCCCGTCGAGGTCCCCTTGCTCCGCCTGGGTCATCGCCCGCCCCACGTATGCCTCAATGGAGCGGACTTCGCGCGTCAGTACGGCCGTATATTCCATCTTCGCCTCTTCGGGGCTTCCGCTCTCCAGCAGTGCCTGGGCCAGCAGGACGCGCTTCCACGGGTTCGCCTCATCCAGCGCGACGGCCTGACGCAGGGCCCCAAGCGCCGGCCCGTATTCCCCCCGCTCCGAGAGCAGGTATCCGCGCCAGAGGTGAGCGTCGGCCAGGTCTGGATTCAACGCCAGTGCCTGCTCGAAGTCCGCCATGGCTGTGCTCCACTCCTTCACGTGGTAATAGGCCTCACCACGCCCCAGGTAGGCCTCAGCCAGCGACCCGTTCAGGCCAATGGCGGCGTCGAAGTCCTCTATTGCGTAGGTGTAAGCACCCAGCGCGATGTAAGCATACCCCCGCTGCAGGCGCAGGGTGGGATTCTGCGGATCGCGCGTCACCTGGAGATCGTAACGGGTCTGGGGCGCGCTGGGGGTAGGAGTCGGCGTGGGCGATGGAACAGGAGTTGGGGAAGGAGGGAGCGTTTCAGTCGGACTCGCCGATGGCAATGGCGTAGGAGTGTGGGTAAGCACTCCCGCAATCTGCCGCGAATTCCGCACGATGATGCTCACCAGGCAACCGCAGACCCCGACGGTCAGCGCAATCAGGATAATGAGCGTAACGAGTTGAGAGCGCGTCAACTTCATAGCACCACCTCCTGCCCCAAGTATAGAACAAGAAGGGCACGAGCGCAACTATTGACAGGGTCTCAGGGCTGCGCTATACTGGCCCAGCGATGGGATTGACCAAGCAGATCAAGGAACAGGCACGGCGAATGGGCTTCGACCTGGTGGGAGTGACCCACCCTGCTCCCAGCACCCACTTCGCTTTCTACACCGATTATCTGGCGCGGGGCTACCACGGCAAGATGGCCTATCTGGCCCGGCCCGACGGCGTCGAGAAGCGGGCCAACCCTCGCCGCTTGATGCCGGAGACCCACTCCATCGTTGCCGTGGGGATGAACTACTATACCGGCAAGTCCCCGCCAACCAAGGGACTGCGAGGCCGCGTGGCCTGCTACGCCTGGGGGGCCGACTACCACGCCGTGCTAACGGAAAGACTGCATCAACTCGCCGCCTGGATTGCGGAACAGGTGGGACAGCCAGTGGCCCACCGGGTCTACGTGGATACCGGGCCACTCCTGGAGCGAGAACTGGCCCAGCGGGCCGGGTTGGGCTGGATTGGGAAGAACACCTGTCTGATCCACCCACACCTGGGCTCGTATCTTTTCCTGGGCGAACTCCTCCTCGACCTCGAACTGAAGCCTGATCCACCTTTCGCCGCCGACCGCTGCGGCACCTGCACCGCCTGTCTGGACGCCTGCCCTACCGGCGCGCTGGTCGCCCCCTACACCCTCGACGCCCGGCGCTGCATCTCCTACCTGACCATCGAGCACCGGGTCTCCATCCCGGCAGAACTCCGCCCGTCGCTGGGCGATTGGGTCTTCGGCTGCGACGTGTGCCAGCAGGTCTGTCCCTGGAACCTCCGCTTCGCCCGCCCCACCCGCGAACCCGCCTTCGCGCCCCGTCCCGGTCAGGTCGCCCCTGACCTGATCGCATTGCTGGCGCTCGACGACGATGGTTTCCGCGCCCGCTTCCGCAATACTCCCCTCTGGCGGGCCAGGCGTGGTGGACTGGCGCGCAATGCAGCCGCTGTGCTGGGCAACCTGGGCGATCCGGTCGCCATTCCCGCGCTGGAGCGCGCCCTCCCCGACCCCGAACCGCTGGTGGCGGAGCACGCCGCCTGGGCATTGGAACGGCTTGCACCGCCGTCAAATTGACAATCTTCCCCACATCGTGTATAATATGACCAGGGTCATTTTTACTCTGTGGTCATAAATGATGAACAGAATTCTTTCACGACGCGAACGCAAGAAACAGGAAACCCGTCAGCGGCTGATGGAGGTCGCACTGCGGCTGTTCCGCGAGCATGGGTACGACGCTACCACCGTCGGGGAAATCACCGAAGGGGCTGACGTCGCCAAGGGCACCTTCTTCAACTATTTCGAGACTAAGGATGCGATTCTGCCCGCCCTGGCCGGGTGGCGGCTGCAGCAATTGGAGGAGGTGCTGCTGCCCGAGCACGGCGCGCTCCCCAGTCCCGTCGCGCGCATCAAACTGGCGCTGCGCCTGGTAGCCGAGGACCCGCTATCTGATCCTGTCCTGACATGGCGACTCTTCGCAGCCGGGATGCACTATCGGGGTATCCGCCCTGTGCACGCGCTCATGAACCTGCTATCCGAGCAGGTGCGCCAGGCCCAGGCCGCTGGCGAGATCCGCGCCGACCTGGACCCCGTCTACGTGGGGGGCGTGCTCCGCGCCCTGTTCTTCCAACAGATGATAATGTGGCACTGCGGCCACCGCCCCGCCCCCCTCCCAGAACTCCTTGATGCTGTGGTGGACCTGCTGCTGGAGGGCGTGGCAGATCCGCAGTGGAGACCTGCTACGTGAAATCACTGCTCCGTGCGTTACAGTTTCTCAAGCCATACTGGCATTGGGCCGTCGGGACGCTCGCGGCGATGGTTATCGTCACCGTCTCGGGGCTGGTCGTCCCGCGCCTGACTCAGGCGATCATTGACCAGGGCATCGCCCAACGCAATGTCAACCTGGTGTTCTGGCTGGCGCTGGCGATGGTGGGCTGCGCCCTGCTGCGCGCACTGTTCGAGTTCTTGCAGGGCACACTGGCGGCCCGGAGTGCCCAGGGCGTCGCTTACGACATGCGCAATGCCCTCTACAGCAAGATACAGTCGCTCTCCTTCAGTTACCACGACAAGGCACAGACCGGCCAACTGCTCACCCGCGCCACCTCCGACGTGGAGATGGTGCACACCTTCGTGGGGATGGGAGCCGTCCAGTTCGTCAGCGCGTTACTGATGATCGCTGGCGCGCTGGCATTGCTCTTCCTTACCGATTGGCGACTGGCGCTCATCATCCTCGTCATCGCCCCGCTGACCTTCGCCCTGTTCGGTTTCTTCGCGGCCAAAGCGCGCCCCCTCTTTAGGGAAGTACAGCAACGGCTGGCCGACCTCAACACAATCTTGCAGGAGAACCTGGGCGGCGTGCGCGTGGTCAAAGCCTTCGTGCGCGAACCGTATGAGGCGGAGCGGTACGGCAACGCTAACCGTGACCTGTACACCGTCAACCTGCGAGTGGGACGGCTGGTAGCCACGGCGATGCCAATGATATTCCTCATGGCCAACCTGGGGCTGGTGGCCGTCTACTGGCTGGGCGGCTACCAGGCCATCGGCGGGCGGCTGACGACAGGCGAGGTGGTCGCCTTCGCCAACTACATCATGATGGCTTTCTTCCCAATGTTGATGCTGGGCATGATTATCGCTATGATCGCCCAGGCCGGCGCCTCGGCCGAGCGCGTCTTCGAGATCCTCGACGCGCAGTCGGAGGTCGTGGAGCGGCCCGATGCCGTCGAGTTGCCCCCCATCGAAGGGTGTGTAGCCTTTGAGCACGTCTCCTTCCGCTACTTCCACAGCGGCAGGTGGGTGTTGCACGACGTGGACTTCGTGGCCGAGCCGGGGCAGACCATCGCGCTGCTGGGCGCGACCGGCTCCGGCAAGTCCACGATCATCAACCTCATCCCCCGCTTCTACGACGTGACCGAGGGGCGAATCACAGTGGATGGGCAAGACGTACGCGACGTGACGCTGAACTCCCTGCGCGAGCAAATCGGCATCGTCCTGCAGGAGACGACCCTTTTCAGCGGGACCATTCGCGAGAACATCGCCTTTGGCCAGCCCGACGCCCCGATGGAGGAAATTGTCGAGGCAGCCAGGGCGGCCGAGGCCCACGACTTCATCGTGTCGTTCCCCGACGGCTACGAGACCCGGGTCGGCGGGCGCGGCACAACCCTCTCCGGCGGGCAGAAGCAGCGCATCGCCATCGCCCGCGCGCTGCTGCTCGACCCGCGCATCCTCATCCTGGACGACGCAACCTCCAGCGTGGACTACGAGACGGAGTACCGCATCCAGCAAGCGTTAGAGCGGCTGATGCAGGGACGCACCTCGTTCGTCATCGCCCAGCGCATCGCCACCGTGCTCAACGCCAATCAGATCCTGGTGCTGGAGCGGGGACGCATCGTCGCCCGCGGGCAGCACGAGAAACTGTTGCGCGAAAGCCCCATCTATGCGGAGATTTACTACTCGCAGTTGGGAGGCGGCCTGGAGGAGACTGCGGGAAACGTGGTGCGTGATGCGTGGTGCATCACTGACACGGAGATGACGCCATGATGTTCGGCGGTAGACATATGCGCGGCCTGGCCCAGGGGACCGCCAAGCCCGTGGAGATGGGCAAGACGACCCGACGCCTGCTGCACTACTTTCACCTCTACCGGGTGGGGTTGATTGCCTTGTTAGGGTTGGCACTCGTCGGCACACTGCTGCAGGTGGCCGGGCCATACCTGACGGGCGTAGCGGTGGACCAGTTCCTCCAGTTTCCTGCGGCGACCCCTCGCCCAACCTGGCTGGACCGGCTCCTGCCAGTAGGCGCGGACCGTAGCACCGGCCTGACGATCACGATGATCCTCCTGCTGGCATCGTACCTGCTGGCCCAGGTGGCCCAGGGGGGCCAACTCTACCTGATGAATGTGATAGGTCAACGGGTATTGCTGACCATGCGCACGCAGATCTTCGAGCGCATCCAGACCCTCTCGCTCAAGTTCTTCGACCGGCACGAGGCCGGCGACCTGATGTCCCGCCTGGTCAACGACACCCAGGTCATTAACCAGGTCTTCAGCATCGGCTTGGTGCGCGCACTGGGCATCACCATGCAGGTCATCGGCATCTCCATCGCCATGGTGGCGCTCAATTGGCGGCTGGCACTGGTATCCTTCACCATCCTGCCGGTGATCGTGATCACGACGGTGCTCTTCTCTCACCGGGCGCGGACCGCTTTCCGCCGCAGCCGCGAGACGCTGGGCGACGTCAGCGCCGAACTGGAGGAGAACATCGCCAACGTGCGCGAGGTGCAGGCCTTCTCCCGCGAGGAGGAGACCATGGCCGAGTTCCAACGCGTCAACGTGGCCAACCGCGACGCCGTCGTGACTGCCCAGACCCTCGCCTCCGCCTTCTCGCCGGCGCTGAATGTTCTCTCGACCGTGGCCCTGGCCATCGTGATCGGCTACGGCGGCTACCTGGTGCTGACCCCCCCTGCCCCCCCCACTGGGGGGGGGCTGGTGAGCGTGGGCGTCATCGTCTCCTTCTTGGCCTACGTACGCCACTTCTACGACCCCATCCGCCAACTGGCGAACCTCTACGCCCGGCTTCAGGAGGCGCTGGCCGGCGCCGAGCGCATATTCGACCTGCTTGATACGGAGCCGGAGATCGTCAGCGCACCAGACGCTATTGAACTGCCTCCCATCGAGGGGCACGTGGTGTTCGACCACGTCCACTTTGCCTACAAGGGTGACGAGCAAGTTCTGCAGGACATCAACCTGGAGGCGCTGCCGGGGCAGACTGTAGCGCTGGTCGGGCCGACGGGCGCGGGGAAGACGACCGTCGTCAACCTACTGGCCCGCTTCTACGACGTGGACCAGGGCGCGGTGCGCATTGACGGTTACGACGTGCGCCAGGTGACCCCGGAGAGCCTGCGGCAGCAGATGGGAATCGTCCTGCAGGACACGTTCCTCTTCTCCGGCACGGTGATAGATAACATCCGCTACGGGCGTCTGGATGCGGACGATGAAGAGGTGATCGCGGCGGCCCGGCTGGCCAACGCCGACCAGTTCATCACGCGATTGCCGGAGGGCTACCAGACTCAACTGGGCGAGCGGGGGCGCAACCTGAGCCAGGGCCAGCGGCAACTGATCGCCATCGCCCGCGCGGTGCTGGCCGACCCGCGCGTCCTGATCCTCGACGAGGCCACCTCCAGCGTGGACACGCGCACCGAACTACTGATCCAGCACGCCCTGGACGAACTGCTCAAGGGGCGCACCTCCTTCGTCATCGCGCACCGGCTGAGCACAATACGCAACGCCGACCAGGTGCTGACCATCAACGATGGGCGCATCATTGAGCGGGGCACCCACGAGGAACTGCTGGCCGCGCGGGGCATGTACTACGAACTGTACACCAGCCAGTTCCGGCGGCGAGAGGGAACCTAACCCCCCGGCCCCCTTCCCTGCGAGGGAAGGGGGAGTAAGAGGCCCTTCGCTTCGGGGATCGTTATAGCTTCCGGGAAGATATGTTAGCCATCCAAAACGGGAATTGCTGGAGCGAGATCGCCCTGACCGCCTCATCACCTCCCACTTTCCCGCTCCCTCACTCCCCCATACCCTTTGCTCCTCTCCAGCACCGAGCATCCAGCAACAAGACCGCGTGCGCTCATTGAGCCAGCGCCAACGTCAAGAAGAAAACCAGCGCCAGGTCGGGGAAGAACAGCGTGTTATCCACCAGGCCGTGGGCCAGCAGCGCGGCCATGCTGCCGATGAGGCCAATGGAAATGCTCGAAGCCCCTACCTTTGCGCCTGACGCTTTACGATTTGCCCACTTCCCGATTCGCTGATTCGTTGATTCGCTGATTCGCTGATTCGCTGATTTAAAAAACGCCACCTGCACCGCCACTCCTGCCAACAATCCCAACAGCCCCAGCCGCGTCCAGTGGTCCAGATAGACGTTGTGCGGGTGCTCCAGGTTGAACTCCTCCCAGGCGGAGGGGAGGACGTAGCGGGTACGGTAGGCGGCCTGGAAGTTGCCCGGGCCGACGCCGAACCAGGGGTGCTCGCGGATCAGCGCCAGGCTGCTGCGCCACAGTCCCAGCCGGAAGAAGGTGCTGCCCTGCTGCAGGTCGAACAGCGAGGCGAAGCGCGGCACGCGCAGGAGCGGGAGCAGCGCCAGCACACCGATCACGACGAGCGCCAGCGCCGCCCAGCGGTAGGGGCGCGGTCGCCGCGCCCCTACCCCGGCTCGCCAGCCCATCACCAAAAGCGCCGCCGGCATCCCCAATAGCAGCGCCCCTCGCGAGAAACTGAGCGCAAGCGCCAGCGTCACTGGCACCAACGCCAGCCCGTAGAGCGCCCGGCGGCGACCTAACCCCCCGGCCCCCTTCCCTACGAGGGAAGGGGGAGACAGAGACTCCCTCCCCCCGCCTTGGAAGAAGGGATGGGGAGAGGGGTTCGGGGAGAGGTTCATCTCCCCCCACAGCACCACGCCCACCAAGAGCGGCCACACTCGCCCCAGGTACAACCCCACGTTGTTGGGCGAGTAGTAGACGCTCTGCAGGCGGGGCAGCCCTCCCTCGGCGAGGGCGACATTGCGCCCCAGTGCGTACTGCGCCAGGCCGATGAGCGCCACCCCGACGGCACCCAGCACCCAGCCATCCAGGATCCGCCACCTGGCCCGCCCGTCCAGATGGGCCAGCCGCAGCAGCCCATAGTAGAGCGCTGGGAGCAGGAAAACGGCCCGCAGTTCAAAGAGCGCCGCCCACCGGTCGGCGGCGGCCAAACCAGTCATCACCGCCGCCACCACCAGCAGCACGACGGCCCAGTTGAGAGGGGTAAAGGCGACTCTCTTCCTCGCAATTAGCGATCCGCAATTCGCAATTCGCAATCTACAATTTGCAATTTGCAATTTGCAATTTGCAATCCCACACAACACCACCAGCACTTCCGGCAAACTGAGCGCCCGGTACAGCATGCCCCCAGGGTGCAGGTAGAACGGCGCGGTGAAGGCGACCAGCGCCAATCCCAGGTCGGGCCGCAGCGCGAAGAGAGCAGCCAACACCGGCAGCACGAGCAGGCTGAGAATGAAGCAGGGAGTAGGGAGTAGGGAGTAGGGAGTAGCGGAAAGGCTTCGCCCCCAACTTGCGCTGGCAGTGGCCCAGAGCAGGCCGGTCAGCGCCGCGACCAGCGCCACCTGCGCCCACTCAGGCCAGCCCAGGAACGCCCGGCCCAGCGCCCCCCACTCCACCCGCCGCGCGTCGTGTATCAAGAGCGCCGCCAGCACCAGCCCGGCCGCCGCCAGCCCGGCCATCTTCCAGCCGAAGCCATCGCGCACCGGCTTCGCCCCCACGCGCCAGTCCACCAGCGCCCACTGGCCCTGCCCACCCTCGGCCACGACCTGGACAGTGTGCGGGCCGGGGGGGAGGCCGGTCGCCAGGGGGACGGTCGCGACGGCGGGGGCGGTGTCGTAGAGCACGACGTAGGCGCGGCCCGCCTTGTCGCGGGGCAACCGGTTGGCCGGCGCGCCGTCCACCGTGATGTAGAGGAAGGCGCGGTACGGCCCCCGCCGCACCGTCAGCGCGACAGACGGCCCGTCGAAGCGGAAGGCGGCCCGGTCGCCGCCGGAGCCTGTCGTGAGCGCAGTCGAACGACCAACGTCGGCGCCCAGCGGCCCGACGCGCCAGTCCCCCTCGTAGGTCGCCCAGCGGTTGAGCGCCGGATAGCCGCCGACAGGGGCAGCGTCGGGGAGCGCGGCGGCCCAGGCGACCACTGCGTCGTAGACCGGGCGGGGAGTGCCATCTGGACCCACCAGCGCGAAGCCCCAGCGCGGGGCATCGGGGGCGACGGCGGGCTGGAAGTGCTCCAGGATCAGCGCGCCGGCCCAGGGCCACTCGGCGCGCGCCCGCTCCAGCGCCGCAATGGTGCGGGCCGCCTGGGTCGCCTCGTCGGTCTGGCCCCAGAGGGAGGGCGCGCCCGTCCACCCCGGCGGCAGCGCGTTCCACCCCCAGTGGCTGGCCCAGATCGCTTTGCCCGCGTCGCCGTGCGCGACCATCACCTCCCGCAGCAGGAGCAAGCGCGAGAAGTTCAGCACCATCTCGTCGGCGCGGCGGTCGTCGGGGCCGGTGTCGAAGCCGTAGGGCTTGCCGACCACGACGTCGAAGTAGGGAGCGGCCCCCGCCTGGTAGAGTTGCTCCAGGTAACGCATGTCGCTCAGGTTCTGGGGCCCGGTCTCAATGGTGGGGGCCAGGCCGGCCAGGAGAATGCGGGCATCGGGATCAGCGGCACGGATGGCGCGCACGGTGCGGGCCAGCAGGTCGGCGTAGGCGGGCGGGCTGACCGGGCCACCGCCCCAGTGCGCCGCCAGGTTCGGCTCGTCCCACACCTGATAGTAATCCACCTGCGCGCCGTAGCGGGCGGCGAAGGCTCCGGCGAAAGCGGCGAAGCGGTCGGGGTCGGCAGGGGGGACAGGGGGGCTATCGTCGAGGACGGCCACCAGCCGCAGTCCGGGATGACGGGCCAGCGCAGCCAGGATACGGTCGGGGACCGTCCAGTCGAAGTAGGGGCGCGGTGACCGCGCCCCTACCGTCGGCTCGATCTGGCTCCAGTAGAAGGGCTGACGCACCCAGATGAAGCCCCCCTCGGCAATGCGGGTCAGGGCAGCCTCCAGGGGCGCGGTAACCGCGCCCCTACCGTCGTCGTACTGCTCCAGCGCGACGTTGACGCCGAGGACGGGCACATCGGCCCCGGCCACGGGCGCGGGGAAGCCGTCGGGGAGGCCCCGCGTGCGGGTTTGGTGGGCCACGAAGACGGCCTGCGCGGCCAGAGCGACGGCGACCAGCAGGGCCAGTTGGATTGCAGGGCGGAGTTGATTCAGTGGACGCTTCAATACTGGTTCTCGCTACCGATCCTCGTTATGTACTCGTATTTTGCAGGTCGCCAGTTATACAGCACCTGAACGAGTTCGTCAAGATTTACCAGCACGCAGTTGACGTGACGGCCGCTTGACGGTATACTTAAAAGCCGAACTTGCTGCACTCTCTTTGAGTGATGCTCAGATAGACCTACTGGCGGAAATGAATGCTTTCAACATCGAAGGGCGCTATCCAGATTTGCTTATGCCTCCACCCTCCCTGGACGAGGCAAGGGATTATCTGCGCCGCGCGGAAGAGGTATACCAATGATTGATGAATCAATTGTCAGGGTAGTCAGGCAATACCTACGAAACCTCATCGAACGGGGTATCCCCATTCAGCATGGGGTCATCTTCGGCTCTCAAGCAAGCGGCCATCCCGATACCTGGAGTGATATAGATTTGCTGGTAATATCACCACGGTTTGACGGCGAACGCAGGCGGGCGGACGTGAATCTCCTCTGGCACGTTGCCGCCCGGACTGACAGCCGCATAGAACCTATTCCGGTTGGACAGCGCCAGTTTGAAGAAGACGACAGCAGCGCCATTATTGAGGTTGCTCGCCGCGAAGGTCAAAAGATATTCCTCGCGGTCTGACGCGGTTCACGCACCGACCAGTGCAGCATGGCAAAGCCCACCAATGTAATCACGAAAGCCACGGCGAAGAGCCCTCGATACCCCACCACTCCGGCCAGCCAGCCGCCGAGCATCGGTGCAACGACGTTCACAATCCCGGCCACCGTGTTGTTCAGGCCGATGTAGGTCGGGCGCACGTCGGGAGCGCTGAACTCGAATACAATCATGATGCCCGAGAGTATGAAGCCGGCCGCACTCGCGCCGCTGAGGGCGAAGACAGCGTAGAACCAGGCGGGGACAGGAGCCAGCCCTGCCAGTCCCACGGCCAGCGCCCCGAGCAGTATGCTTAATTCCAGCACCAGTTTGTGCCCTTTGCGGTCGGCCAGCACCCCGAACAAGAGGTTACACAATGCCTGGCCGGTGAGCATGCTGGCGGTAAAACTCCCGGCCTGACTGTCAGGCAACTGCCAGCGCTGCGCGGCGTAGACGGCCAGAAAACCGACCGCCATCCCGCCCATGGCGATGACGACCTGGCTGAGCAGATAGCGCCGGAAGTTCAGGTCGGCACGCAGTATCGCCGGCAGACGACGCCAGTACTCCCGCTGCGAGATGATGGGCTCCTGACTGACCCGGGGCGGCTCGCGGGTGAGTGCCAGGAAGACCCACGAGATGAATATGAAGACTGCAGCCACCGCGAAGCAAAACACGTAGTCGTAGGGAAAATCGTAGTGGCCAAGCAGCCAGGTGGCAGCAGCCGCGCTCAGTACCCCGGTCGCCGTCCCGCCGAAGTTGGCTATGCCAAAGAACCTCCCCCGCCGGTCGAGCGGGATGACCTTGGCGATCATGTCCTGCCAGGCGACGGCAACCACGCCCGCCCCCACCACGTGCCAGGCGAACAGCACGAAAAAGGCGATCAGAGCCAGCGTGGGGAAACGGATGGAAAGCATAGCCGCCGGCGCCATCAAAACCACCGGCAGCCGTTCCGTGAACAGCCCCAGGTTGACCACCACCACCTTTTTGCGCGGCAGTCGCTGTACCCAATTGGCGGTGAAGAGTTGGGGTAGGAGCCAGCCAGCGGCGGCGAGCGTCGAGAGCAACCCGATCACCAGTTTGCTGTCAGTGAAGTGGCTGACGTAGAGCGGCAAGATAGTGCGCGAGGCGATGAAACTGGCCCCCAACCAGAAGAAAGTGCCATCCAGCACGTTGACCACAGAATTGTACCGGTAGTTGCGCTCCACCTCCCGTTCGAAGTCAGAAGCGTCTATCTTCATCTTCGGCGAGGGCTCCGCACGCGGACGAGGTGAACGTCCCGCCCGGTACTGTGCCGATAGGTGATGGTCTGACCGGCCCGATCTACCCCATACGTCCCATCCGACACCTCGACCACATAGCCGTCCGGGTACTGGTAGTTGGGCACGAAGATCTCCGTAGGAGCGCTGACGGCCGGGTCGTGCCGGAACTCGAACTCGAAGGTGCGGCTCTTGAGGTCGAAGGCCATCCGCAGCGGCTCCCCGGCGACCTTGCGGGCATAAGGACGCGCGACTGCCTCCAGCGCCCGCCCGCCGGAGTTGACGTCGTCGGGTTGGAGTAGATCTTCCCCCCTGGAGAGGGGATAAGAGGGGGGTTGCTGGTCCCGGCTGAAGATGGACAGGTCCTCGTCATTCCACTGGTCGCCCCAGCGATTATCGTTGTCGGCGCTGTAGTTCCAGAGAGTACAATTCAGCAGATTGGCCTCCATCGCCCGGAAGTTGGCGTCCATCGCCCGCACCTGGAGGGAGAAGTCACCCGTGCGGTAGGCCCGCTTGTTCCGCATGTCGAAGGGGATGCCGAACTCGCCAATGAGGGTGGGAACGCCGCCCATCCGCTCCGCCGCCCAGTCTTTGATACGCGCCAGTTGCTCGACGAACGAACGCCGCACCCGCCTGCGGCCGAAGATGAGTTTGTGCGTGTGGAAGTCCACGCCCAGGAATGGGACGAAGTTCTTGGTGAACAGGGTCATGCCGTCGTACCAGTGGGAGGCATTGACCACGCTTGTGGTGAGCCCCGCCGAACCATCCGGCTCGTCCTCCGGCCCCCAGCGAGGAGGACTCTGCCCCGGCGCGCCCTCGACGAAGATGATAGCGTCGGGGCTCACGGAGCGAATCTCGCGGGCGTAGCGGTTGGCGAAGGGGCGCAGGTAATCGTTGGCAAAGTCTACCGGGCGGCTGCCGACCCGCGCAAAGTGGTCGGTCCGGAGCAGGCGTGGCGCGCCGTCCGCATCGAGGCCCCATACGCCGTTCTCCTTCCAGACGCAAGTCTTCCCCTCGCGCCAGACGCGCACCCCGTCTGGGTTCACCAGATTGCGCCCGCGCCGTTTGGCTCCCGTGATCCGCATGTCCCACACCTGGACTTCCTGGGGGAAGCCTGCTCCCAGGAGCATCGCCTGGAACGGAGTGGGCGACTCTCCCAGGCGCAGCATGCCGCCGCTGGAGTTCAAATCCGTCCAGCCGATGAGGCCGGACGACGGTTCGTTCATCGTATCGTAGCCCACGACGTTGGGCAGATCCTTCAGCCGCAGCGCGACCTGTTTGATGGCGCTGATGTAGTGGCGCTGGAGGAACTCCTGCACTGGCTCGCCGTCCTCCTCCATAATTTCGCGTATCTTCGTCTCCGGCGCGAAGTCGTTGCCTCCGAAGAAAAGGGTGAACATCGTCGCCGCCGCCAGTTTGGAGTAGTTGGTCGGCCAGATCATACGGGGGAAGGGGTCGCCGTGGATACAGTGGACGATGGCCGCTCCTGTCTCCGAGAAGCGGGTGACGTCCATCCCCACGACCTCGAAGGTCCAGCCAGGCGCGCCGTCGCCGCCGGACATGCGGCTCCAGACGTCCTGGTGGGGGTCAATGAACAGATGGATGCCGTACTCGCCCGCCTTCCGCACGACCTCGTACAGGTAGTCCAGGTACTCCTCGTCGTAGATGCCCGGCCCGGCGTGCTCGATTGCCTCCCAGGTGACCAGGAAGCGCAGGAAGGTGAAGCCCCAGGCCCGCAGCCGGGAGAAATGCTCGTCGGCCTCCTCCAGCGGGAAAGGCCGCCCCACGAAGGAGATGTTGCGATGATCGTAGAATCCCTCCCGGATGTGGGTCGCGCCGTCCGGCCGGAAGGGCACTTTGGTGCTCCCGCCCAGGTTGACGCCGCGCAGGATCAGCGTCCGTCCGTGTTCGTCCTTGAACCAGGGTCCCTCAATGCTTATCATTTTCACTTACTCCTTGTTCCGCTCGTAGTATGCCGGGGTCAGCAGCCGCGCCAGCGCCATCGTCAGCAGGTGCTCGTAAGCCGCCTGGCGGTCGAGCTGGCCTCCAGTCAGAGCGCCAATCGCGCCGCCGCCCTGCTTGGTGTTGTGCAACCCCGTCAGCGCGTCCACCGCCGGCCCCAGTTCCGCCCCCGCCCGCACATCAGCCGCCACGGACGGCGGGAGGAGCAGGTTCTCCCCACCGGCGATGCCCACCACACCGTCGTCGCGGACGACAGCACACCAGGCACAGGTGAACACCTGCCCCCGCACCTCCAGCAGCCCCCCCTCGAAACCGACGCCCAGCGTCGCGCCGCTCATGCGTTGTGCTGCCTGCGCCCGATTGAGTGCGCCGCGCAGCGTCTCCTCGTTGCCCCACGGCTGGTGCGAGACGCCGCTCTCCACGGCCACCGGATCCACACCCACGTCTCCGCCGTAGACACGGCACAACACCGCTATCGTGGCCGCGATCTTGACCGGATTCGTCGAGCCGACAGCAGCCTTCACGTGACTTCTACCGTCCGAAATCGTTTCTATGAGGAGAATCCTCCGATCGAAACCGCCTCTTTCCCTTCGTTTTTGCTCTCGCATCTCCTCAAGTTGGAATTGGCTGACGCCTTCAGCCGACGCTAAGGCATATACGACCTCAAGAACGTCGGCTAACTCTTCCATTTCGCCTGATGCGTCAAATTCGGCGACTTCTTCTCGCAACCGACTCCGTACAGCCATACCTGCAGGCCATAGAAATCCCATCGGTCGAGCAGGTCAAGTTCTTCTTCCAGCGCCGGAGGAATCAGCCCCTGCGGATCGGTGTACCAGTCGTGGCTGTAGACCAGCCACACCCGCTCGTGGCCCTGAACGAGCGCCCGCAGGTGGGGAAGATCGTCCACAGTCATCTTTGGCTCCAAAACGCCCCGGTCGAACAGGTCTACCGGCACGCCGTGCTCGGCCACCGGGCGATTGTACATACGGCGGAAGTAATAGTCAAACGGGATTTGTGTCCAGGTCGCGTTGAACAGAATCAGATCGTTGGGCTCCACCCGCTCTGCGACGAACGCAGCCGCGTCGTCCCATTGCTCCTTCTCAAAATGGACGTAGTACTCGCACAGCGAGAGGCCGTTGAAGGTCAGGATCATCAGGATGACAGCGAGGACGTAGGGCCAGCGGCGCAATTGGAGCACACCGGCGGCCAGCAGCAGGTAGAGCGGGAGCGAGGCCCAGATCAGCGTGCGGTCGTAGAAGATGGGCCGGCGCAGGCTGACCAACCACTCGCCCACGAATGGGGTTGTGAAGATGACGAGCAGGAACGCGATGCACACTGGGCGGCGGCGGAGGTGGATCAGCCCCAGCAGCGCCAGCCCCGCGTACAGCATCCCCACCGCATAAGCCCCGACAGGCGGCAACGGCAGAAAGTCGCTCACAAAGGCCCCCACCGCACCGACGACCGTCCCCCACGTTGGCGCGGGTAGCCAGAACTCCCGGTAGACGCCTACGCTCTGGACGACGAATGCCGGGAGCCACGGACTCCATAACAGAAACACGCCTGCCTGGGCCAGCAGCCAGTTGCGCAAGAATCGGGTTTCAGGTTTCAGGTTTGAGGTTTCACAGTCGCCTAACCTGAAACCTGGAACTTTGTAACCTGAAACTCTCACCAGGAACAGGCCCAGCACGAGGATGTTTGTAGCAACCGGAAGGAAAACCGCCGCGTTGTGAGTCAACAATGTCGCTGCCGTGAAAAACACGTAACTCAGCCAGGCCAGGTCGGGCCCGTGGGTTTCACGTTTATCTAACCTGGAACTTGAAACATTGCAACCTGAAACCCTGTCCAGCAGGCATACCAGCGCGTACAGCGCCAGCGATGCGTTCAGCGCCAGCAGCGTGTACATGCGCGTCTCCTGGGCGAAACGCACGTGGAAGGGGGAAACGGCCAGGATCAGCGCGGCGAGGAGGCCGATCCTGCCATCGGCCAGGCGGCGGCCCAGCGGATAGATCGCGGGGATGGTCAGCGTGCCGCACAGGGCAGAGAGCGCCCGCACGGTCGCCGGATCGTCGCCCAGGGCCATCCAGAAGTGCAGCAACAGGTAGTAGAGCGGCGGGTGCTGGTCAATGCGGACCAGCCACGAGAGCATCTCCCCCACCGGCTGCCAGCCCAGCCAGATGCTGTAAGCCTCGTCGAGCCAGAGCCCCTTGCCGCCGATCTGGTAGACCCGCAGGAACCCGCCCAGCGCCATAACTGCGCCCAAACACAGCCTGTCCACGCCTCTCGCCACGCCACACCTCCGCTGGCTGAGAGAGAATATCACAGCCCAGGACCATTGTCAAAGTGCTTGGTGCGCCGCTGTGAACAGGCGGCGTCGAGTTGCAAACCTGCCCAGCAGCGGCTCTTCAGGCCGGTGCGCTGTCCCCGCTACAGCGTCATCCGTCACTCCAAACGCAAGCGGGCCTACCTCAGTAGGCCCGCTCGGTCTCACTTCCCTGCCTGGGAAACGTCGTCGTGGCTTCAACCCAACTGCAGGACCTCAATCGTGCCCGACTCCATGTCCATCACCAGCAACCGCCGTCGCAGCAGTCCCCCGTGGCCGAGCAGGACCTTCACGACTTCCTGCGCCTCCCAGGCTGCCACCGCCATCGGCGTCGTCGCTGGAGCGCCCAGTTGCGCCTCAAGCCCTTGCTCCGGGAGATCGTCCCCCTCACCGTACAGACTGCGCAAGCCTGGATCTCCGGGGAAAATAGTCATCACCTGCCCCAGGAAGCCCGCAATGCTCCCGTGCACCATCGGGATGCCCAACGCCTGGGCCCCCTCCTGCAGAACCAGGCGAATGGGCAACCGGTCGAGGCCATCTACGACCACGTCTGCCCCTTCCAGGAGTCGGGGCAGGTTTTCGCGGGTGAGTGCCACAGTGTGGCCCACCACCCCCACCGCGCCGTTGATCTCGGCGACGCGCCGCCGCGCAGCCTGAACCTTATCCACACCGAGTTTCGCCTCGGCGCTCAAGATCTGCCGGTTGAGGTTGTGCTCCTCGAAGACGTCGCCATCTATCAGGATCAGCCGCCCCACCCCCATGCGAGCCAGCGCCTCCACCACGCACCCCCCCAGCCCGCCCAGCCCGACGACCGCCACCGTAGCCCGCAGAAGTTTGGCCTGTCCTTCCAGACCGACCGTGCCCAGGTTGCGCCAGTAGCGCCGGGGAACGACGCCCGCCTCCAGCGCCGCCAGTTCCACCTCCCGGATGGGGCAACCGAACGCGGCGGCCAACCCGTGCACCTGCTGAAGGCGGACAGTGCGCACGCCATCTTCCACCTCCGCCAG
>Ga0114918_10001874_pt1 | contig 18916 bp, 17 predicted proteins | sample LantaG_FD_87015 | JGI IMG/M metagenome (GOLD analysis project Ga0114918, IMG submission 87015) | Deep subsurface microbial communities from Baltic Sea to uncover new lineages of life (NeLLi) - Landsort_02402 metaG | ecosystem: Environmental > Aquatic > Marine > Oceanic > Sediment | place... | reverse complement strand
GCTGAAGTTGCGGTAGTAGCTGATGTAGCTGTATCTGCCGAAGTAGCTTTTATTGCATAAGAACTTGATACTGCATATGAAGCAGATACTGCATTAGCAACGTTATTAATAATGTTTTGAAAGGTACTCCCGTCGCCTTTTGTATAAGTTATAGTAGCGTCTACATTACTTGCTGTTACTAAGAGAGAACCAGTATCTACAGATCCTCCTCCACCGGAAGAGTTAATCGTTACATCTCCTGTAGCCTGATCTATAGTTATATTAGTTCCTGCTATAATAGAAGTTACTCCTCCTCCTGGTGCATAAGAAGCACTTAAAGCTGTAGTAGCATATGAAGCTGATGTAGCACTATCTGCTTGTAAAGCGTGTGAAGCTGATATAGCTGCTGAAGAGGTAACAAGTAAAGTATCTACTCTACTGCCCGTACCATCTACTACTGCATATCCGGATACTCCTGCTTCAATAGATCCAGATGCTTGAACCAGTTGTTCAAAGGAATCTTTTATTAATTGTGCTGTAAGATTGTAATTGCTCATTCTTAAATATTTTAATTTGGTGGGTATTGACGGTATCTTTTTTGAAATATTGGTACTCCTGCTCTTCTCATATACTCTGTCATCCTATTTCTTCCACTGAAAGCGAAAGGGCCCCCGTAGCGGCTATCGTAATCTGGGTTAAGTTGATATAATTTTGTATTTGCTGTAAGTTCTGGGAAGTTTTGTTCTTCTTCCATTAAGTAGTCTGTAAGTAATTCTGCATAGAATTTGTATTTATTTTCTGCAGTTTGCTTTTTAACATTATACATACTACGGTCTACTGAAGAATTCCCTTCTCCACCGTCGCTGATTAACAGTCCTCCATTTCGGGGTCTTACGTATATGTCATCATAAATGTAGTACAAAGAAGCATAAATTAAAGCATTCTGTATGTAGTCGTTTAGTAATGATTGATAGTATGCATATTGTGCGTCATTGATAGTTCCTGCATCTACTAAAGCTATTAGCTTGTTGTATAGTAGAGTACCGGTTAATTGTTGTATCTTGATATCCTGTCCTTCGCGAATAGCATTATTAATAAATGCAGTATCAAGATTAGTTTCTAAACCACCATATGTTCTTATAAAATTCTCGCTAATTAATAATGTTGTAGTCATATCTTATGTTATTTCTGGTGTAATGTCTTCTTTTTGGATTGCTTCATTTTCCTGGTCTGTTACCTCTACTGAAGTTACTACTTCTTCTTCTATATCTCCATCCATGAATAAAGATCTTGTTTCTACCCCTAAGACAATACCTTCGTAGTTATAAGAAAGAATAGCCTCTAATTGTTTAAGGACATCTTTCTGTAGAGGCATAATTACATTATGTTCGAACAGCAGTCGCGCGTCGATCATCTCTGATCTATTACCTAAACTACCGGGTTGTTGTATACCTAATAATAAAGGAGAAGTAATTCTGTGAGCTGTTAATATTTTCTGTGTTACTAAATCGTTGATTGTAGTATAGTAAGTATCTGTTGTAGCTGGATCAAGAACTGTAATATCCGGCTGGCTGTCCTTATCAGGGACGTCCATATAGATTAATTTGCCGGAATTTGAGGCTCCTGCATAATTTGCTCTTAACATCTCTTCTACATTCTTAACGTCTGTCTCTGTGCCATTTGAATAAGTTGTAATAGCTAATGACGGTGTTAAACCGTTAGATATATTACTACTATGAAACAGGTCAATTTGCGTATCCAACTCCGCTATACGTAAGGCTGATACATATGCAGGCAATTGATAAGTGGTTTGTCCGGGAGAAAACCCTCTCGTTACTAAGACCTGAGATTCTTCTTCATGTCTTTTATCCCAGTTAAATGACGGTAAGTAATCGTATACTTTATTTGGTTCAAAGTATTCACCCCAATTATCGTTTATAAAATAGCCGGGTATCTTACCACGGTCATCTTTTTCTTTAGCCCTAATGAAACTATAGTCTATATGGTGTACTGCTGCTATTCTACTCTTATCTCTGCTGTATATAATTTCTAATGCAAAGCTACCGTGTAAATAGAAGTCTAACGATACCATATCAAAGATGTCATTCCAGCTCTGACCGTAGCCATTAGCCTTATCTAATGCTGTCTCATAATTTGAAGTTAAACCCTCCCCGGTAATACCCTGTACTATAGAGTTTATACATGAAGCATTTAATGACGATCTGTTGTAAAGGTCAATAATATATTGAGGGAAAAGGTTGTCCTCTCCTGATTTAATATATTTACCTTCTGCTCTTTCTACATTTCTTCTAATAGGAGTATGAAACCTCCCTATAGAACTAAAATGCATTTTTTGTTTTTTTTCTGACATATCTAATTACTATAAGTTTTGTATGCACCATACACAGATGGTCCACCGCCGTATTGTGTTGACGTTACCGCATCGTCTCCTTCGACTTTAACACGTCCTGTATCTATTGTTTTTCTAAGAGTTATAACATTCTCTGAATCCCAAGTATAATCTGCTAATCCAAAAGCCTGTATAGTAGTCCCCCATATAGCTGCTGGAGCTAAGAGTTTTTCCTCTAAACCATAAGTGTACATCCCTGATGCAGAGGGTATCTCTGATGATGTAGCACCGAATAGTAAGTATCTACCTAAACTATTCTGAGGCACTGGATCTAACTTTGATAAATCTAAGCTTGCAGATGTTAAATCGTAGTCTTGTGTAATGTTTAATGTAAAAGAACCCGAAACATTAGTATGTAGAGCTGAAGCAGTTATTGGTGCTATAGCTAATACGTTTGTAGTAGTCCCCGGTTTTATTAAATTCAACATTTAATTCGTTTTATAAAAAAAGGGAATGATAGATTAGAACCATTCCCCCTTAGTTATGTATTTAGGATACTGTGATCCCGCTTAAAGCACTTAAAAGTGTACCGTTGGTAGATTGAATTTCAAAAATAGGTTTTGGTTCCATTGCTGACAGAGTAACATTATACCCTGATAAATCGGCAAATGCTGTACCGGTATTACCCGTAGCAGCAGTTAATGCACATCCATTGTATCTACCTACTAAAAAGTATCTACCTGAATATGAATCACTTGAATCTAATCCGTTTTGAGTTTCTGCAACAACAATAAGTTGTGTATTTTTTGCAAGGACGGCTACTTGATTACGAATACTCGCTTCAAGTTTAGTCAATACAATCTCCAGGTCATCCTGGTAATACACTGTTCCAGCTCCTAAGTCTGCATTTACAGTCTCAGTTAATGAACCATTTTCTTTTTGTTGTTCTATTTTCCAGAATTGTCCTGAACCACTAATAGCACTTATTAAACCTTCTGAAGCTTCTGTTATTGAGGATACAGATCCACTTAGGATGTAGAAGTTTTTTATTCCTCCCACCGACTGTCTGCATGGAATGCTGTAGCCTGCGCTTAGTGAGCAATTTGCACTCATAATATTATATTTTTTTAAGGTTAATAAAAGGGGCAGAATTAACTACCCCCGTTAAGTTTATTTGGTTAGACAATTATGCAAGGTCATTGCTGGCAAAATAATTGACATGGCCAATATTTACACCAAGTTTATTTCTAAGTCTATATTTTAGAGCGTCATCATCTTCTGAGAACCAAATTCTAAAGTTTGCCGTGTCTGAACTTAAGTCAGTACCGATAAACATATCAGATGGTGGGCCAATAATTATTCTTTCAGATGATCTCAGTCCCCAAGTACCAACTATAGATACGTGAGGGTAACCCGGTAATCCTACTTTGTAGTAAGTTCCTGATCTCTCAACACCTGTTACGTCGAAGTGGAATAAATTCTGAACCGTTAATCCGTTCACAATTTTTTGAAACACTGAAGTTCCACACCATACGATTAACTCTCTATCAAGAACGTTAGCGTCCATAAGAGCAAGACCGTCAGTGATTTGAGCATAAGCATTAGTTGAAGTAATTGCTGCTCCAAATTCTGCTGATCCTGTTTGAGATGCTGCAGGTACTTTAACTCCCGCTGTTGATCCAGATAATAATTTTTTGAATCCATCTGCTTCTGCTACTACTGTAGAGTTAGCAAAAGTTGATCCTGAAACTGCATTCCAGATAAAGTCATCATTTTCTTGTTGAGCTTTAGCAACTAAGTCGTTACCAAGTTCAGTTATAATACTTAGAGAATCTTCATACGATCCTTCTGGTAGTGCAGATACCCCTAAATATTTTTGCGTAAGTAACTGCAGATTCCAATTGTCATAAGCAGTCCTTTTAGAAACCACTAAGTCTCTTTGTGTAAATTGTGTTGATCCTGACGGATTAGATACAGTGTCTCCTCCTTGGAAGTAAGGGTCTACAGAGTAAAGGTTAAGTGGAGTTTTGTATTTTACATGCTCTACTACATTTACGAATTCTGAAGTATTCCCCCTAAAAGTTATGTCACCTATCATAGCCCCTGCTAATTCGTTGTTGAACGAATTCAGAGCTGAAACGTTAAATCCCATTGTGTGTGTTTTTAGTTTTGTTAATTAATCGTCCGTAAGCTCTTTTGTTTGCCGCAGACATGTTTGTTTTACTTATATCATCTACTTTTTTTGTAGAAAACTTTTTTTCCATTGCTGGAGATTTAGAAGGCTCACTTAAATATTCTTTAAGCTTGATTTCATGCTCTTCTAATTTTTTTTCTAATTCTTCGATTCTTGGAGCCATCTCTGCCATAATTGCTTCGATGATAATTTCCTTGATATCTTCCTCAGAGTCATGCTCTTCCATTACTTCTTCTTCGATTACTTCATCGACGTGGTCAGCAAGTTCAGTAGCTTTACCTACTGGTAAACCTTCCCCTGGGTTTTCATTAGAAAAATCTTCTAAAGACCCTTCGCCTGACGCGTCCGGTCTTTTTATACCCGTAATATCTCCAGCCTCATTTACAGTAACAGTAATACCACTTTCTGTTGTATGCTCTCCTTCCGGTGCAGTTACAGGATCATCACCATCTAAGATTACATAAAGCTTATCTCCGATAGCAAACTCAGATTCCTTTTGATTGGATATCTTAGTTCCATCAGCTAATAAAGCTTCAGCAAATTTAATAGGTTCTGTAGTGTTATCTTCTGTCATTTTCTCTGTTAATGAGAAGTAAGATTTTACAAGGTCTTTTAATTGAGTTTTAGTCATAATACTAATTTTGTTAAAAGGTTACTTGATTTATATATAATATAAATAGGCATAGATACTACTTTCGGAAGAAAGGTGTAGAGAGACGGTCTTTTACGGCTATTTACCGCTAATAAGATCTTTTACTATCTTAAAGAAATATCCTCCTAATGCTCCTATGAAGCCAAGTAGAAAGGCCGTAAGTATATCTTGTAACATAAATCCTGTTGCAAAGAAAGTAAAAATAAAACCTGCTTTTGGTTCGGGTGATATAATCATTGTAATATATATTTATATATTGTTAAGCTTGTGCTAATTTATCTGCAAAATAACCTTCTAAAGAGAATCCTTTAAGTACTCCTGCTTTTATTAAGCTCCATACCTTAGGGTCATTGATTTGGTAAGTAGCCATCCAAGTATTCTTAGGCATTGTCATACCGTAGATATTAGACTTATCGTTTGCTGGATCTGTTACCAACCAACTTTCTGTCATTACACTATCTACCATAATGTTAGAGTCGTGCTCTAAATTAACTTGATCTACTCTTTTATCCTTAATCATTCTTTCGGATATTTGTTTAACTGTATCTTCTGAGAAAAATACATAGTATGGATTTTCATCTTCATCCAATCTTAGGATTAATTTATTGGGTATTAACAAAGGACCTGTTACTTTCATTTGTTCTTCCTCTATATTAAACTTAAAGTTATTAGAACTCTCTTGTAATGCAAGTGTCTCTCTAATGTTCTTTTGATCTTGTGTAGATAACTTAGCTATGTATGCTTCTTTTTGAGAGAGACTATCCTTAACTAAGTATTTAGCAACTGTATCTATGTGGCCTTGTACCCAATCTATATCATGCTCCATACCTAATCCTTTATCTATCTCTCTCATTACGTCTCTAAAGTCATCTGCAAGTCTGAATACTTCGTCATATTCATGTTGAGTAGCTGTTTTTTTAGCTAATATTTTCTTTTCAAGTTCAAATATACTATCTATCACTACAGCCGCAACACGTACCATGCCTATGGTAGCAGCATCAGGGTCCATAGTAATTAAATGATTAAATGTAGTTACAGCACCAGGGCCTACATCAAAATGTTTAGTATGATAACCGAATACATTAATATTTGGTTCTACTATTTCGAAAGTCTCGTAACATATAGCTGATGCTTGATCATCTTGAAAGCCTTCTGATTTAAGTTTAGGGATACATCTACCCATATATTCGTCTTTAGACTCTCCTGGTATTCTATCTACAAACTTTTCTAATACGGCTAATTTAATTGTTTCGAATGCTATCTTGTCTAATATCTGTTCATCATTGAAAGCATAAAAGTCTGCCTGTATGGCTGGTTCTTTTACTAATGCTACCGATTCGAATGGTAACAAGTCTTCTAATTTTTCTATAAGTAGTTCTACTATTTTCATAATTTTAATTTATCCTAATGACCTTCTTTTATTTAATCTTGCATCTGCCTCTTGAGAAGAGCTTACATCTCCTGTTAATACATATGCTCTAACTGTTGATTGTACTCCTTGTGATTCTGGTGCTTGAGATGTTGTTGCTGCTCCTCCTATATTGATAGCAGGTGGTTGTGCTGCTGTTTGATTTATACCTCCACCGCCTCCTCCTGCTCCACCTGATCTTGATACATTAACTTTATTAATATTTTTAACTGCTGCTAAACCTGAAGCTAATATAGTTGCCACGTTGGCTACCTTAACGATAACGTCAAACGGTGATGGTAGTGTAGATTTCTGTTTAAGTACCTCAGTAACACCCAAATAGGTATTTATTAATGCTTGTGCGGATGCTAATGCTTTACCTGCTGCTGTTTCCTGCCCTATTAAAGTACCTAAAGCACCCATTGCTTGACCAGTAGCATACATTGCCTCTCCTTTAGCATATTCTTCTTCTATCTCTACCTCTACTGCTGCATTCTTCTTTCTGGTTGCCGAAGTATTTTCATCTGTGTTTTTCTTTGCTAAAGCAGCAAGTTCGTTATTTTGTTTTTCTGCTTCAGTAAGTTTACCCAAGTCACCTACAAGAACACTTGTTACAGCTGATCTTTTCTTTATTGCTTCTGTTTCCGGATTTTCTTTATCAGGATCTTGCCCTGTACCTTTAGTTTTTTGCTTTTCTAAATCTAATCCCTTTTGTGTAGCATTATTACCTGCCTCTAAAAGGTCGTTATATGTTTCCTGGCTTTTAATAATATTGCCAACACCTTGACCAATAAGTGCAGTAGCAGTACCAGCTGCATTCCCCGCTCCTTTAAAAGCTGCTGTTGCCTTATCCCAAAAGTCTAACTCTCCTGCCTCTCCTTTAGCTTGTTTAACAGCTTCTTCTGCAGCTGCTGCATAGAAAGCATTTGCTAAAGCTCTTTGCTCTAAAGCTTTAAGGTGTATAGGTGTATTAGTGTTTAGTAGCTCTTCTGCTTCATTTAGATCTTTAGCATAACCTAAAGTTTTACCAAACTCTTTGTTATAGTCTTCTAATGCTTTTTCTTTATCTGTAAAGCCTTGTTGTGCTAATTTTAACTGATCAGTAGTTTTAAGTACTGAAGATAGAAACTCAGTCTGTTGTTTAGTTACATCTTCTGCTACATCTTTGTATACCTTTTGTTCTGCAGTAGCACCCTTTAATGCTGATGTTACCTTATCCCAGTTAAGTGCTAAAGCTCCTACCGCTAATACTAATATACCTATACCGGTACCTATTAAAGCTCTTTTAGATACGTTACCAAATAACTCAACCTGAGCCGTTGCAAGCATTCCAGTATCTCTAATCTGTTTAAACCCTTTAGATATATCATTTATACCCATAGTAACAGCAATAGCACTTGCAGCCTTTTTTTCAAAATCTCCTAAAACTTCACTTTCAATGCCTAACAGCCCCAACGTACCTACAACAGCCGATAAACTTCCAGCCAATGCTTGTATAGCACCATCAGCAGCCATGAACTTCTTCTCATCTGTGAATCCTTCTGCTGCTTTATTAGCTTTATTTAACTGGTTTGTTAAAGTAGCGGCTTCTTTAGATAACTGGTCAAACTTAGGATCAGTCTGGGATATACTTTTCAGTTCATCCTGCACTTGTGCTAATGAATCCTCAAGCTTGTTTATTGAAGCTGTTTGGATGTCAAAATTAATTTTTATTGTTTCGGTACGTGCCATTATTTAATAAATAGTATTATTGTTGTTATATGAGCTTTAAGGTCATTCACAGTCGTATATTTGAATTACATCTCCAGGATTAGCTCCTCCTCCATCATTTACTCTCAAGAATGCATCAACAGTGCTACCATTTGCTGCAGTTGAATCAAATGCATAGTAGTCATTAGGTGATGTTGTACTACAGTCATTATTTGTATATACTGTCATTACCCCTCCACCGTCTAAGAATGCTTGTGTAGGAGGCCAAGTTCCATCATAGTCAGTCCATAATTGTCTTGTTATTGTCTCACCACATGCTGCTCCGAAGCTGGTTGCTACAGAAGAACTAAATGGTAGACAAGGTTCTTCTGGACAAGCAAGTGTTGTAAAGGTATTTAAATCACTATAAATTAAACATCCAGTTGAAGTTGATTGTTGGAAAAATCTAAAGTAGTAATCAGTGTTACACGTTACTGATGACTGCTGGTTATATGAGACGGTATTATATACGTTTATTGCAAAATATACAGTCTTAACTCCTACTCCTCCTAACAGTGGGTCAGTAACCGAACCAGAACTTATAACAAACCCTCTATTAAAAGGTACTTGTGAACCTCCTACCTGTGTATTAGTTCCTTTTAAAGTATACGCATTAGCTTGAATATTATAATAACTTGCAGAGACAAAGTCATCACATAAGCTTGATGTTAGAGTCGTTAAATATGCAGTATCTCCGTATATCTTATCACTACATACCGGATTACTACTACTTATCATAGCTCTGTATGAATAATTTGTATCAGGATTTAATCCAGCAAATACGTGGCTAAAGTTAACTGCTGGTGCTGGAGTATTACCGGACCAGAATGTATATGTGCTTGCATCTCCTATTACAGGATCTGTTTGACCAATAAGCCCTAATAAGAATCCAGTATTTACATAAGAACCTACACCATCGGTACCGTAACTTATTACTTCACCATTAGCCGTAAATTGACTTGCTGTTATACTTGTAGCAGCATTAGTTTGAACCGAAGGACATTCTAATGGTCCTGTAGTTACAACTGGACTGTATGCTGTAAATAATTTTAATAGTTCTACGGTTACTACATCTCGTCTTGTAAGGTTAAATCCTTGTATTTTATTTATTCGGTATCTGTTACTACCAATAATAATTTGATCGTTTAGTTTTATATCTTGGTATTCATACTCTTCAAAAAATAAATCAACTACAATCTTTCTACCATCATTCCAATATAAACTCTCTGTATATGTTTTCCAGTAGTTAGCATAATTGCTTGAACCACTTGAAGGGTATAGAGTCTGTGAGTTACTTATTTTATTATAACTGCTATTAAATAGTAAATCCGGTGTAGAAGAAGTTACAGGGTAATTTTTGTAGTTACTCAAAGTAGAGTAATTATTGAATTGTATCTTATCTCCACTACTACCAGATGCCATGTATTGATACCCAAGTAGTGCCGGTGAAGCTAAATCACTTGATGAAGATATTGGATATGAAGTGTCCCCACTATTAAGTATACCGGAATCTTTATAATAAGATCTATAGCCTATTCTTGGCTTAAACTTAAACGATTCCTGTTTATTGTTATTAAACTTATATAAGTGCGGTATAATAAAGTTATTTGCGTCTTGATTAAAGTTAAGAGTGAAGTCACTACTGAAACTTGATGAACGTAATGCCACAGTAGGCCCTAATACAGTAGGTGCAAATATACTTTCTATCTTTTTTTCTGCTTCCGTTAAACTACTATCTGATATTACTCTTAAAGTACCGTATTGAAAGTTAGGTGTAGACTCTTTTGCTATCTTAGATATTCTATCATCATCTTCTGCATTTCCAAATCTCAACTCTCTTGGCTGTTCTACTACCGGGTTCTTTATAGATATTCTTTTAGCAGTATTATATTTTTCTGTCCAATCTTTTACTTCTCCTTGTCTTATCCAAGTATCGAACGTCTCTATGTTTATTACTCTTTGCTGTGATTGATCAGGGTAGGCTACTAAGTTAAACTGTGTTAGTAACGCCTTAAACATATCTACAGTTTTTATAGTATTGTCTATTTGTGCTCCCATATCAACCGATAAATCCTGGTAATCGAAAGGTGCATCTGTAACCTTAAAGGTAGAGGTTGTAAGTACAGGAGTAGCAAGAGTATCCGCACCACCGGCTCTATTGTCAACTCGGAATACCATTGTAGCTCTATCCCCCGTTGCCATTTCTGTAGTAGCAGTATTCTGTAATGTATAAAAAGGGTCACTGTCTATACTGCTTGTTAGTAATGCTATATTGTCAACAACATCAAATTGGTCTTGTATGAGACCTACTCTATCTATGTTTAAAATTAAGTCATAAATCGGAGCATCTCCAATTGATACATCTTTAGAAGAGTTTTCAAAATCTACCTTAAGGGCAAAGTCATAAGTACCCGGTGTAACAGCTGTATAAAAGCCAGTTCCTATGTTGTAGTTATTACCTGGATCGTATAAATCACCAGAAGTAATTACTATAGCCTCATTGTCATTACCTCCTATTGTGTATGGTATATCAAATGATGCTGAAACAGATCCAGAAAATAAACCATTACTTACTTGACCCGGTCCTGCTACTATACCTAATCCTTCTTTATTTTTTGTAAGTACGAATACTTCATCGAATTCACTTGAATCGATAAAAGAAGAACTATAATCAAAACCAGCTTGTTGGAATATAGCTTTGAATACTTCTCTTGCCCCTATTGCAGGATACACTTGACCTAAGTCTAAAGGATTATCAGCTAATGCAGTACTACCAGAATTACCGGATAATAAAGATCCAGATGATACTGATATCACAGGAAAGTCCGGCCAAGTAAAGATACTATCAAATCCATAATCTATATACGGGTAGTATACTGATCCTGTTCCTCCTGGTGTTATAAAGCTATTTGTGCTTCCACTTCTTGGATTCCAACTCTTAAATACGTTAGCTCCATTTAGAGTATGGTTGTAAGGTGTCCAATCTGCTTGGTATAGAAATTTATCTTGTAATGCTTGGTTAAATTCTATAACTGTACTGTTTACTGTTACATCATAAGTTATAAAGCCATCTTCCGAAGTAACTATCTCATTTATCTGTAACGTACCTAATAGAAGCGTCTCTCCGTTACGAATAACAGAACACTCTATGGTATTATATAAACCCGGTACATCTACGGCAGATTCTAAGTAGCCGTGGTTAAAGAATTTATTATTATTACTTGTTCCCGGTAGATTGAAGTTTTGAGAACTTACTCCGTATACCTCTCCTATGTTTTGATTATCAACCTGTGATATATCTAACCTTAAAGGTACTGCACCATCTACGTCTAAGTCAGTTGTAACTCCGTTATGTCTTACTCGTAAAATTAAATCGTTTATCATTTTAGTTACTTATTGCGTTTAATTGACTACCGTAAGATACAGACTCTTTGAATGAAGTTATAACATTCTCTATTACCCCTTGACTTAAACTACCTGTGTATATCAGTAAATGAGCTATATCAAATGTACTTCCTTGTCCATTATTTATCTGAGCTTCACTTCCTATAGTTAAATTTTCGTGTGAAGCACTAACAGGCTGACTTCCAATTTGGTAGTAATTACCGTTATATGGTGCAGACGTAGCAAAGTCTCTTGTTACATAACCAGTGATACCGTTACTTATTTTAACTATTACTCTTGACTCCCAAGGTGATACTCCTCCACTACCGGAATAACTATACCCTATTGGAGTAGTAGGATATGTAGGTGGCCCACCTGTAAGGTTGAATGAACTTGAGAGAGTAGATTCAGCTGTGCTTAAATAAGAAGCAGTTGGATTTAAGACTGTTGATAAATTGATTGTAGTATAGAAATCAACAGTTCTTGGTCTAAAATTATTGGCACTTCCACTCATCATAAAGTCAATTGCATTAACTGAAGTTGACGTAAAGTTTGGTCTTACAAACATTATAGAAGTAAATGTGCTGGTTGTTGAAATAACTGGGTAGTCGTGCATATCAGTACCTACTCCAGTATATCTTGCTGTTAAACTTGAGTTAGAATATATACTTATGTTGTCTGTTCTAAATGAACTATACTCTCCTTCGTAAAGAGGAGGGATCCACTGTGCACTATACTTCTCAAGACTTTGAGGACCTCTATATAGTGACGCTGAAGGAATATATCCTTTATTATGAATACCGCTTATAGCTGTATCAGCTCCATCAGCGTATAAAGACATACTACCCGTATCTGTAAAATCATACCAGTATAATAGTGATGATGTATCTATAGTACCTACATCATATGGGTCAAATGGCTCAATTGAAGCAGAAGCCGGGGGTTTAGGACCCTCTACGTATTCCGGTATCCAAGTACCAAATGGTTGATTTGCCGGAGTAAAGTTAATTGTATATTTAAATAATTTCTGTCTTGATGGATTAGTATCCGCCGTATAAGAACTATCTGTTATTACTATAGGAATAAACTCTCCGTTTCTTTGTATGTATACCTCTGGAGATTCTATAAGCTCTTCTAACCACGTAGCATTTGCTTGATCTAAGTAATTTGTATCTACTGTAAAGCTATCTGATGTTGACGAATCGTTTACTGTTTTACCTCTACGGCTTATATCGTAAGAACTTAATCTACTGCTATAATCTACTCTTGGTGCGGTATACTCTTGACGTGTGATACTTATTGTTTGTTGTACAGGGTTATAATTGTTATAGTAATCCCATGCTCCGAATTTATTTATAAAAGCAAACCTTACCTTTTCTCTTGTTGTATCGTCGGATGCTTCATATCTATATTCTTCTGTTCCAAAAGATGAACTAATACTTACATCTACATAATTCCAATAAGGTATAGATGTTGATATAGGTACTGCTGTACAGTATTGAGTTCCTACAGTATAGTTTTCAGTACCTACTAAACTATATCCAGAGGCATTTAAACTTGCGGAATAAAAGCTTTTACTAATAAAAGTACCTGCATTATTATATACCGATAAAGTACCAACATCATCTGATTGCATTGACATTGTAGTAGGCATATTACTCATAACCTGACTATCTACTATATCGCTAAAATTATAAGTACCTGCGTTAGGCTCTACGACTCCTTGAAATGCATCTATATCTGTTGATACAATAGCATTAATTACTACTACACTCGAACTTATACTCGAAGCATACTGTTCTCCAAACTTTACCTCAAAGTCTTTAAAGCTATTTGCAAACTGGGTAGGAGCGTTAACATCCCAATTATAGTCTACTGCAAGCTGTCCTTGTACTATTCTTGCTACGTCAAATGTAGCAGTACCTGCAGGATTAGGTGTTTGAGTAACCCTTTTAATAATGCTGCTACTACCACTATTGTGTATATCACATACATATTGGAATAAAGGCTTAGAGACATTACTACTCCCACTTACAGTATATAACAATCTTGTATATGCTGCATTAGGGGTGGATGAACTCTGTATTAGTGTATATGCCATTATCTTGGTTCTCTTAAATTACTAAATTGATATCTTACTGTATACCTAAAGTTTTTGTTTCTGTACTTATTATTAGATATCTGTTCTTGTGTGTTGTTTATAATAATTGGTATAAAATCACTACCACTTTGTATGTATACGTCATCACTCTCGAACATCTCTCTCAACCATTGTGACTCCTGTGAATCTAACATGTCTGTCGTTATTTCGAATTGATCTGTATATTCGGTATAGTATTGTGTATTACCTCTATTAGATACGTTGTATGAAGTTATACGTTCATCGTAGTTTAAATAAGGTTGTGTATATGTTTTTCTGTCTACATTAGTAACTCTACGAGTTGGCATATATACATTATAATAGTCCCATACACCAAAAGAGTTAATAAATGCAAATCTTGTTTTTTCATTATTACAATATGTTGGGTAGTATTTGTTAGCCCACATTCCTGGTCTTATAGGTAAAGCAAACTCTGTAAAAGCACCATTTGGCGAAATACTACCTGTACCTGAAGTAAAACTTAAGAGGTTATCTGGTCCTTTATCTTCGTTGTAGTACCAATGAGCAGACCATGTGCTTCTATAATTGTCAGCATATACTCCTATTTGATACCAGTTCCATTGTGCACTACTACTAATAGATGCAGATAATGGTCCGGTTCCTAAACTACCCGTAAGGTCCGTATTGTTAAGACAGGCTGCTAAATTAGGTAGACCTACTCCTACGGCTAATGTGCCTGGTGGTTCATCTCCAAGATTATCTACTACTGGGTTATACTTTGCTACTACGTTACCTTCTGAACAAGTATTACTCTCCCATATTAGTGTATTGTTATCGTCAAATAGACTAAAGTAAACTGTTACTCCGGTATTATTAAAAGGTGTAGTATCTATATAAGTTTCGGTTGCATAGTCATCGTTACCGATACCTTGTGCTACATAAAAGCCTTTGAGTGAGGCATTATCATAAAGCTCTTTAGGGTAAGCTTGATAACTTAGACTAAAAGTTTGCGGTACCATACGCTTTGCAGTAGATGGTTGAGTAAGCATATTAGGATTGTTACTTAACGTTTGATCACCGAATCTTGCAGCACCATCTGCTCCTATAGATGAATTATTAAGAGTATATGCATTTGCATTAAAGTTTATACTTGATACAGCATCTGTCCTTACATTAGTAGTTTTACTGTATTCCCCTAAAGCGGGATATTGTATATTTCCGTTTAGTACTTGTATGGAAGCTGTTACTTCATTAGCAAACTCTGTTACAGGGCTTGTATAAGACGTACCATACTCTTCACCGAACTTAACTGTAAACACATTACTTGTTTCTGAGCTTATGTCTACTATATCTGCTTTCCAAGAATAATTTGTACCTAAGTAATCTCCTATTGGTCTACCTAAATCTATATTGGCAGTATTAGAGCTATTTTGAGGGTATTTAAATCTTGCTAATTTTGTAGCACTACCGCTAAGGTAAAGGTCTGCAATATATCTATACTGAAATTGAGGCACATTAGATGAACTAATAGTGTATATTAAATTAGTGTTTGATACGTTAAAGTATCCATCGTAAAGGTTAGGTTGCTGTAATATTGTTAGTGCCATTATATTATTATCCTATTAATACTGGTTTTATATTGCCTATTGCTTTAGTTATTTCTCCTACTAAATCTTTTGGCAATGTTTTTAATGCTTGATCCATACCTTCTTCTAAACCGGCATTTATAAACGGTTTAGGTTGTAAACCAAAATAAGCTACACTTACTCTTAAAGGAAATGGCATATTAGTAGGATCCATTTTATTACCAACAGACTTACCTTTGAATCTACCCATATCGTAAAAAGACTTTTGATTGGGTGTAGCTCTTTTACGGCTCTTATAATCCCAATTCTTTGCAGGCTTACCGCTCCCCATAACACCACTATCAAAGAACTGTCCGTAGAAAGGAAACTTAAGAAGAAAGCTAAATAAACCTTTCTCTTTGTCTACCTTAGTAGATACTGCTAAATCTCTTACAAGAGCATTTGATCTTAAATCAGCAGTATTAGGATTAAGCTGTGACTTGATCATCTTCTTCATAGTATTCTCCATTATAGAGGCTACCTTATTGAACGCTTTTTTTGTTACTCTAATCTTCATTATGGGTACTCTGGGTAATCACAGTAGTTAAATGCAAATGGTGTATTAACGTCTATGTTACCTACCCATCCAAATACTCTATCTTGAAACCCTTCATTTACCGGTATACAATTTGTAATATCTATTTCCCAGTTTCTATAAGTAGGATCAGTATTAAAATTAAAGTATGCCATTATATCGTATATGTACATCTCTGTATCTGACATTAACTCAGTGTTACTCTGTGACTTCATTGCCTTAGGTATATCTAAACTATATAACTCAAAGCTATTAGTTCTTACCCTATCGGTAACTATAGAAGCCATTGGTCTAAGAAATATGTATGGGTAGAGTCTTTTCTGACTTGATGAGTCTAAGAAATCAATAGTACCGGTATCAAAAGATGCTATTGCTAAATGTGCATTACAAGCTTGTTGAAACCTGTTGATTATCACATCATACGTTACGTTATAATTTACATCTTCTATTGCCATTATTTTATTTCTTTTATTATGTCTTGACTTACCATTAGTAGGTTAGCTATTTGCTGATCTGATCTACCGCCAGCTCTAAAAGATCTAACTTTGGCTTCAAGTTCGGTTTCTACTTTAAGAATTTTCTCTATAGTCTCTTCGATCTTAGAAAGATCTTGAAACACCTTTTCTTGCAGCTTTTTCTTGTTTTTGTTTTTCATTGTTATAGTCTTTGTCTATTTCTAAAAAGTTTAATACTGTAACAAAATTAATATCGAAGATACTTTTATCTCCTGTTATACTAAGGATGTCTGTTTTTGAGAGGTTGTATACAGTACCCCACCACTGCCAATGCTTTGTGAAAGAGTCCCTAATATCGCTGTCTGTATCTCCTCCCTCATTATCTTCATCTCCGGTTTTGATGTGTCCGAATAAGCTATATGATTTATACAGAGAAGTCCTGTTTGCAAAAAAAAACTAAGCGCTCCTAATATAATGTGCACTGGAAAGTCTTTCATGTCTATCTCTCTGTCAAGCCGGTCTTCTATAGTATAGTCTTCTATTTCATACCAATCAAATACATTGCCGTCTACTTTGTTTCTTACCATCTTTACTCCTTGCTCTATTACAAATTTATAATCTTTAAATCTGCTCTTAGTAATAGGTCTATAAAGTATGGCTGCTAACTTAGCAAGGTTTTCATTTGGGTCCTTTGCATATTGTTCTATGTCAATATACTCTCCAAGTTTTGCTTTTTTTATGCTTGAATAGCCGTATAGTTGACCTTTAAATTCTATAAGAGGAAAAAAGGTGCTTTTAAAGTCTATTAAGTGGCTATATTTCTTAGATACACTCATTAGATCTTTAGGCGTCCAACCTCTTAGTTCTTTTTTCTCTATACCGGTTAAAGAATGTACCTGATGAACTATTGTTTCAATCTTACTATTTTCTTTGTTACCTACTATAGCCTGATATTGTCCTATTGTAAGGTAGTCCGGTATAACTATTTCATATTCCTTCTTTTCCATATGTTAATAAATATTAAATTACTGTTGTTTCTCTACACTAATTGGGTTTCCTAAACATTGGGGTAGTCTTTCTAAAGCTACCTACCGTTATTGATCCTCTGTCTAAGAACTTAACTCTTGAATAATTAGACATCATCAATGCATCTAAGTAATCGTCATTTGCTCCAGGTACGTGACCAAAGCTTAATTTACCATTAGCAGATAGCTTGTAGGTATACGTTGATAGTTCGGTATGCAATTCCGGACATAAGTCACGTGTTGGTAATTCTATTGTATAGGTTTGTATGTCTGTTATTAACTTACGAACTATATCTTGTTTAGATTGTTGAGACATAAAGAACTTCTTAATTTTTCTATATGATGGATTAATAAGATCAAACATCGCCGCTCCAATTCCATTTCCTTCTATCATTCCTCCTACAACGTTATAATTTGTTAGTATGCCTTTGAAGGTATCTGCTATAACGTTTATATTCTCGTTATTTATGGCATACATGTTTAATACTCTACCGGTTGGATTCATTACACATATTACTGACATATCACTGCTTAGCCCTGTGTCTACCCCTACGAATACATCTTCTCTTCTTATAGACCATTCTCTAATAGAAGATACTTGATCTACTCCTACAAAGACGTCATTACCGCTATCCATAAACTCAGCTTCAAACTCTTGTTTAAAGATAGATGGTGGAAGACTCTTCTTGGCCTCTCCTATTACTTCCGGCTTAACGTATGGACACTCACTTAAAGGAAACCTCATACTAACCGTAGACTCTCTCATAAAGTATTCATAGAAAGCATTCTTACCCTTTGGTGTAGATATAAGCAATAGCTTTTTACCATTCGGGTTTAATGTAGGCATAATGTATTGATCTATTATCCTATCTTTCATAAAGGCGGCCTCATCACATATAACGTGAGTAAACCTAAACCCTCTTATAGAGTCAGGACTATCGGCGGATAAGAACTTTATAGTAGATCCATTTATTAGACGAATCTGTAATTCCATTCTATTGCTGGACTTTATTATAGCTTCGTTGCCTTCTATTATTTGATCGAATACGTTTCTACATTGCCTATATACTGGACATACGTAAGCACCTTGTTGGTTATCTTGATCTAACATCCAGAATAACATCATATTTAACGATAGTAGACTCTTTCCTGATCCACGGCTACTACTAACGACTCCTATAAGGTCATCCGTAGCAATAAATCTATCGATGAATTCTTTTTGTAATGGGTATGGTTCAAATAGTACTACTTGCATTATCTTTTATAATAATAGTCTGCGTGATGTTTATTGTCTTTGGTTTTATATCTTTCAAAGCCTAACGACTGTATATACTCGTCTACCTCTGGTGCTATCTTCTGACCTTTATACCATTGGTCGAATTCTACTTCTACTTTTAACTCTTTGGTTTTAGTTAGAGTCTCTAAACCTCCTAATAAGACTTCGTATTCACTGCCTTGT
>Ga0114918_10001873_pt1 | contig 18919 bp, 25 predicted proteins | sample LantaG_FD_87015 | JGI IMG/M metagenome (GOLD analysis project Ga0114918, IMG submission 87015) | Deep subsurface microbial communities from Baltic Sea to uncover new lineages of life (NeLLi) - Landsort_02402 metaG | ecosystem: Environmental > Aquatic > Marine > Oceanic > Sediment | place... | reverse complement strand
GGTTGGGTTAATAATTGGTCATATACAGTTAGAAGAGTTGGAGAGATAAGTTTTTCAAAACAAAGTTTTAGAACTTTTACGCAAGAATATTCTGCAAATTTCTTAGTATTAGTTTACTAAAGGAGGATAAATAATGGCTACAACTTTAACAGTAAGGGCAAACGTAGTAAACGCTGATAATGATTATCAGACTAGCCCCGCTTCATATTTACAATTAGATTTAGATCACGATTATTTTATTTGGACTACAGTAGATGCTACAGTAAAAGATGGTATGTTAAATTCTCCATTAGAATCAGAACTAAACAATGCAGCTACTTTAATAGATGGGGCAGTTCCAGTAACAGTTCCAAATTGTTTAGTAATGGATTATTCACATTCATTCGTTGCTGGGCAATATACTCAAGAAGTAGATGGTATGGGCGATAACAAGAAATTTGTTTTTTGTTTTAGCTTTAATGGTACTACCGCAACTGAACCACAATTAGAGGGTTGGGATGATTCAACACATGCTAGTAAATTGGCCCATGCTTTAGGCAATAATACCCCCGCAAATTCTTTTGTTAAAGGGGTATGTACTACTGGTGCATTTCCTGGAGCAGGTTGGGCAGGGGCTGCAATAGCAGGTTCTAGTAATGTGTTATTATTAAATGATGGTAACGGTGCTTTAGGAACTTTACCTAGTGGTCAAGTAACCCAAGAACTTTTTTGCAATCTAAAAATAGTTATTCCTGCAGCGTACTCTACCCCAGCATCAGAGACTTTCGTATTAACTTGTAGATATTCATGGAATTAATTTTAAAGGAGGTTTATTATGGGTAATATATTAGGTTTTGTCATAGGTGCAGGTATCATAGGGGCTATAGTTTATATCATGGTTAACAAGAAGAAAGCCAAAAAAGGGGCTAGGCCGCCACTAAGCTTTGATGCTATGTTAGGGTTCAGTGAATACACAGCTTTAGATTTGCCTACTTATAACTTTGTAGATCAAATGGCAGATAGAGGGTTTAACTTAACTAGGGTATTTTTAATGGATGTTTGGCAAGATGCTAGTAACCCAGTAGAACATACTCAATGTTTACCTTGGCTTAAAGTTAATGGTAAGTTTGACTTATTACAATTTGACCCAGAATACTTTAAAAAGTTAAAAGCTTTTACTGAGAAATGTAGAACTAGAGGAGTTATTATAGTATACGCAGTATTTGATGATTGTGGATTAAGATACCCTGGATTATTCAATATTCACCCTTTCAAGAAAGATAACAATGTGCAGGGTTGGTTTAGTAACAATGCTTATGAAATGTACAATACTAACAATGCTCAAGCAATGCAAGTTGAAGAGGCTTTTATAGATAAAGTAATGGAAACTATAGGCGATTATGAAAACGTAATATATGAGTACTCTAATGAGCCGAGCCACGCTAATATGAAGTGGGCTGAGAAAATGAAAGCTATCATAGAAGGCAAACATGGTAAAGCGGGTAAGACTCTATATTCTGAACATGGAGTAGCCCAGTATCATACTCATCACAATATTAATAATAAATCTCAAGTTGGCGAGGTTAGGCCTAATTGGATTTATAGTAGTGATGGAAAACCTAGGGGTTCTTCACTAAAGGCCTTAGCAGAGCTTATTAAATACGCAAGGGCAAAGAACATGTGCCATGAATGGTATTACCCTCAAATAATTACAGGTAATGGAGATTTAGACCCAGAGACTTTAGCAATTATAGACAGTATTTAACTTAAAAAAAGTAAGGTGTAAATATGCGAGCTTTGTTTAAAGTTATTTTTAAAGATAATGAAACATATGATGGTGGTACTTTATTAGATACTAAATGGCTAGATATGCCACATAAAGAAATAAAAGCTATTTGTTATTCGATGCCTTTTGGGGCCTATTTAACTTTATGTGGGGCAGATGCCTACTATCACAGAGTTGAGGCCTTACAAGACGTTATGGGTAGGTTAAAAGACCCAAAATTGAAGATATTAGCTAGTTATTTATACGCTAAAAAAGGAGATAAAGTCTTATGTTATAAAATAGATCAGCATGAGAATATAGGTAATATAGAAACTAAAATATATAATGAAAAAGATTTAGAAATTACTCAATTAAACGATATTGGATGGAAATAACAAGGAGGCAGTGAGATGGAAAAGAAGAAAGCAGGTACGTTTCAGATTGAAGAAAACGTTTTAATCAGAACAATTGATCGAGCAACTGGTAAAATCTTAACAGAAGAAGAAGTAAGTAATTTGATAGTAAACGCAGGGCTAGTATTAGCGGCTAAACTTATTTGTGGAGATGAAACTACAGGTTGGAGTCAAATAGCTATAGGTACCGGAACTACAGCCGCAACAGTAACAGATACCTCATTAGAAACCGAGTATACTAGAGCAGCGGCAGATAATGCAGGTTCTCGTTACGAAGCTAGTTATAAAGCAGTTTTTAGTAAAACATTTAGTTTTGCTAGTGGAGTTAGTGAAAATATTACCGAAGCAGCAGTTAGTGATTCCGCTTCAGCTAGTGGAGAAACATTGCTTAACAGATATGTATTTAGTGCTAAAGCAGTAGATGCGGATACTGATTTAAGCGTAACTGTGACGATTTCTCTTTCAACGGTATAAGGTATCTTTATGACTACCTGCACAGATTGCAATAAACGTATTTCTGATGTTAGCATTAGATGCTGCAAGTGCAATGGTGCGTACAAAAAAAGTACAGGCATGGCTAAGTTGGTTATTAGAAATAGAGATTTTTCAGGCAATAAAAACCCCAACTGGAAAGGTAATAAACCTAAGTGCATTGATTGCGGCTTACAATTAAAATATAAAACTGCTAAACGATGCAGACCATGTGCTAGTGTAAGGAGGGATATCTAATGTCTTGGAATATAACTGCAGACACGTTTGCACAATATAAGATGAATGATGATGCGGCCACTCCCGCAGTCGTTGATGCGATAGGCAGCCATAATGGAACAGCCACTACTAACACTGAAAATATGGCCATAGCTGGGTTAATAAATGGTGCATTGAATTTGAATGGGTCTACTTATTTTACTATTCCATATCATTCAGACTTTGATTTTACTAGTGCTTTTTCTATTGCAATATGGGTTAATTTATCTGCAACTGCGGGGGCCCCACGGTTTCTTATGTCCAAATATGGGTATGGGGCAGTATCTTACGATGGATGGTATATAAATCAAGAAACAAATAATAAAATATCAATTTCATTCAGAGCCGCAGGTGCAACTAAATTATCAACAACAACAACTGCGATTCCACTTGGAACTTGGACTCATTTAATTATAACTTGGGATGGAACTGGAGCAGCAGATGCAGTAAAGTTTTATTTTGATAATACCGCAAAATCTATAACCGGCTCAGGTACAAATGGCCCAGCCGCATTTAACATAGAAACTTGTATTGGAGCGCACTCAACCTATTATAATTATAAATTAATTGGAGCACTGGATAACATTGTATTTGTTAATAGAGTATTCACTACCAATGAGAGAGCAGGCTTATTTAATGCTGGAGTAGGCACCGAAGTATTAACTGATGTTGTTGCTGAAACAACCTCTTCTGAAGAAACACTACAATTAACAGATGCGGTATCTACTGAACTACTTCAAGCTTCTCAAAATAACTCAGAATCATTACTGCTATCTATCGAAGAAACTGTTCCTAGCGCCCATAGAACAGTTACTAACCCAGAATCATTAATGTTAGGCGAAACTGTAGTAGTAGAAAATGTAGTTAATTTGGTAGATGGTTTAGCTTTATCAGATTCTAATTATGTTAATATACCAACACAATATGCCAATAAAAGTGAGGGCCTAGTATTAGGCGAGGATTTCACTATAACAGTATCCTTAATAGAATCAGATTCTTTGTTCCTATCAGACTTAAATTTAGTTTACCCACTATTAACTATAGATGAAGAATTAGATTTAACTGATACCGTTACAGCTACAGAATGCCCAGTACTTCGTTATGACGCTACAAACCATTTTAATTTTTCTTTAGGATACACTTCAGACGTAGCTAATGATTTTAGAATGTTAGGTTATACTTTAAGCGATCTAGGTAATGATTTTAGAATGAAAGCTAGTTGGCAAACCCCAACTGCTGGCAACGTAGGTCCAGTTTCTAGAGGCAAAGAATATGTTAAAGTATATATAGGCGGGGTAGAACAAACCGATGCTATAGTAGACTCTATGAATATAAGTTGGGTACTTAATGGGGCGTGGACTGCTAACTTTGATTTAGGCAGACAATATGATAGCACTAGACCTAATGATGAAGCTATAGTAGAAATTAAATATGATAACTGGAGACTATTCTATGGTTATGTAGTATCTGTAAATCCAGGCGATACTCCAGAATCCATTAAAATAAGTTGTGCAGATATATATTGGTTAAACAACCGCAACACTAAAAAGTATTTTTATGTAGGCCACAAACCAGAAGACGAGCGAGAAACCTTTTATACCACTATACAATCGGCCTTATCAACAGAATACAGTTGGGTATTAACTATAGGTGGGTTTGTACCTCAAACCATAGACGCTTTTGGGGCGGGGTATAGTGAAACATTAACTAGTTTAATTGCTGAATCTGGTAATTATGCTTGGTACTATGACCAATGGCAAACTAAAGTATTGTATACAGCAGGCAGTGGCAGTATAGTTAGTTTACAACGTCAAGTTATAGGTGATAACATAGGTTTGTATCAAGTATTATCACATTCTTTAACTACTAACGTTGACAGCATAATTAATAAACTAAGAGTACAAATGGGGTCTAAGAGTTGGAAGCAACTAGATGATGGTGAAATACAACAGTCAGACCCGTATATTAACGTACAAGCGGTATTAAGACCGCAACCTGATTGGGATATAAACTACGAAAAAGTAGTATCAAGAACTACTGGGTCTCCAGCGCATGGTATAAACTATCAAGAGCCGGGAGAAGAATATAAATATGAAAAAGTATTTAAAGATTATAAACTGCCAACTGTAGACAAAAGGTTTGAAGAATGGTCTGATGTTTTTGAACCTAGAGTCACTATTTATAAAGACAACGGGTGGAAGCTTAAAAACGCCCCACCTTCATATTATGAAAAATCTATAGTAGAAGATGGTGGGGAAAGTTCACACGCTTTAAGTGCTGTAATTACTGATGGTTGGACAGTTGATTATACTAATCGCAAGTTTACTTTCAGTACCCCAATATATCAATATAGAAGCACTAATCCAAATGTAGTTAAAGCTGTACAAGTATCTCTGAGATTATTTAAAAGGAAATACTTAGACGCTAATGATGGGTTTGACGAAGAAACTTATGACCCAACTACTGATCCAGCTAATGACCTAATGTTCTTTACTTCTAAGATGGGCGACTACCCTACCACTATACTGGGCATGTTGAATCTAAGTAATCTTAATATTCAAGAAGGTGGTGTTCATATATTAGAAGATGGCACTACTGAAATTATACCTTCTTGGGACGATACCGCTTTCGCTACAGACATTGCTAATTGGAACTTAAGTAAAATGTGTGATAAAAGAATAGATGCTACTTTAGAAGTTACCATAGATACTATTTGTTTATATGGTATATCACTTAATAAAAGAATGAGAGTTACTAATATGCTAGATGAAGATTTAAACATTAACTCTATATCATTTAGTTTTGGTAGTTTTACAGCTACTATAAGTTGTAATAAAGATAGATATTTTAAACGTACAGTAAGCGTAAGCAATCACGATACTGGCACTTCTACTAAGGTTGGTAAATCTGTACCTTCTACTTGGGGTAATGCGGGTTCTAGTGGAATGAACGCTTGGGGCAGTGGTGGTGGATCTACAAGTAAGTGGGGGTAATTATGGCTACATTAAATCAAAGAATAGCAATCTTAGAACAACAAATAGAGACTTTACAAGCTCAAATAAATAAAAATTCTCAAAATACAGAAGCTACTGAAGCTAAAGGTACTTCTAAGACTAGAAATATAAAAGCGGGGGCTACTATCAAGCCGGTAGCTATGACCCCCAGTAAGATGGCCAATTCTCAAGGTCAAACTTTATTTGATATATTCGATAGTGCTTACTTACCTTGGAACGATGTAGAAATGGGTAGGCCCAATTATGGGGTAAAACCACCTACCCCCACAGAAGGTTATAATAACCACATGCATAGCCTATATAGTGGTGGCCCCCTAGATATTAATACCATGCAATTAATAGAGTATACCGCTGCATTTTCTGGCAGTAATAATATGCATTGCCAACAATTCTGGACTTTAGGGTACGACGATCTTTATAAGAAAGACAGGTCTGGAAATACCACTTATATTAAAAAAACCTCTTTAGCTGATGGTGATAGTGGGGCTGAGGGAGTGCCTAAAATAGGAACTCTTGATATTGGGTTTAATGGTACTACTAAAAAATGGGTAGCGGCAAGAAGTCTTAATATAGACTCTACCATAGTAACAGATAATGATGGAAACACAGCTACCTTAGCTACAGGCGGTGTAGTGTGGGGTGGTAGTTTCTTTGTATTTCCTTTAGTATATGCTTAAAAAAGTAAGGAGCGGTGAATGACTTTTCCAATAGTTGCACATGATACTATAACTGCTAGTTATGGCAGCAATTTTAGAACCTTAGCCAATGCTATTAAAGCAAGGCATTTAGCTGTAATGGATAATGGGTTAGCCCCACAAGCCAATGCTAATTCCTCATCACCCAGAAAATATTTTTCTCAAACTATTGTTTGGAATGGCAATTATATATATAGCGAGGCTTTAGCAGGGTTAGTTGGATCTGACACTATCTATGAGTGTATGGCTATTTTCAGAGGCATGCCTATTGTAGTAGGTTACAGTGCAGGTAATTTTGTCTTCCAAAGTGGCCCTAATAGTGTAAATACAGTATATGGTGTTAACTATATTCCAGTAGATGGAGAAACTATAAAAGTTTATTGTTCTGCTTATGATACAGAAGGAGACCTCTATAGATCAGATAACCTTCCAGCAGATACTTATGTATTTAGAGGTATATTAGACACTGCTATAGAACTATTTAGAGCATCTGATGGTAGAATATTAAAAACCTCTATACGAGCTATGAGAGACATCGCTGCTATTATGGGTACTGCTGCATATACTTCTAGTTATCATGGAATCCCTGCTGGAAAGTATTGGGAAATAGGTGTTTTAGATTCTGGAGATGTTAATATAAATACCTATTTATTTTTTAAAAATGATATTTGTGCAGTACCAGAAAACAGTGCAGCGGCTAGTTATTACAATAGAACCTACACCCCCGCTATTGATGATCCTATACCATCTAATTTATATACTGATAAGTCCATGCTACCTCTCTCTGCTACTATACATAAAGTAGCTAAGGTAATAAAGACGGTACATTATAGAACTTCTTACAGTAGGTCTTGGTCTTATAATGCTGCTACTGAGAACTTAACATTTACTTTATCACATTCAGATATTTACAGTGTAACCAATGTAACGGTAGGAGGCGATTCAGTAGGTTATTCTAGTGTAGGTAACGTTGTTACTGTAGGGGTAGCTCCAGTGGATATGACAGATGGAGATGAAATAATAATATTCTATGTTTATAATACTTACAATTACTTATGTCAAGGTTTTATATGGAACAGTACTGGTGCAGATACGATAGATAAATGGGCTAATGTAGTATATGCTTGGACTAGTACACCACTAAGATATTCTGGTAGAAAAAGAATAAAGAGAGTTAATTATACTTATTCTGCAAGTAACAAGTATCAGATAGCTAAGTCTAGTTCGCAGGGGATTTATTCTAGCTTAGAAGGGGTATATGTTAATAATGATAAATTAGAGGCTGGCGAATATTCTATTTCATCCTCATATTTAGTTACCATTACAAGACCAACTACTTATGGAGATACTATTAGAATAAATTATTGGGCTTATGGTATTTATTACCCAGCCAGCTATGCCACTAAATTTGCTAGCGGAGATCCTGGAGATATAGTATATGCAGAACATGTAAATGAGTTAAGAACCATTATAAACGTAGCTAGTGATTTTGGTATAGACAACACTGCTACTTCTTATTTTGTTGGTGGTGGTAGTGGATTACGATGGTCGGGAAGTGCATCTGCTAATACTTGTGCTGAGGCTCAGAGTGCAGCGTTAGCTATATTTACAGATACTGATGTGAATCCTACAGAAGCATCAATGACTGATATTAGCCCCTCTATAGATGCAAGTACTGGGTACTCTCAACGAGATATATTTAGTTGGAAGAACGCTTATATATGGTATGATGCAGGAGACCCCGTACCAGACCCCCCAGAAACTCCAGAAGTTGGAGGGGGTGGGTATCATAGTGGTTGGTTTTATGCTGGCAGTGTTTATTATCCTGGGCCTAACGCCTTTCAAGCACGTTATGTAGCATATACTTGGGGTTATGGTATTAATTGGGCTACCAGTTTAGTAGATACTATAGCATATGGTTCAATGGGAGCAATAACTTATGGCTGGAACTGTCAAGGTAATGGGTTATCAATATCTATGAATGGTATTTTTAAAGGTCTTGGTGGAGACACTATAGGTGGCACTGTTTCAACTTCTGATCCAGATTATGCCACTTCAACCTTTTCTATTCCAGCAACTTTAGATCAAGTATCTGAGGTTGATATAGGTGCACCACCAATGCCCTCAGCAGAACACTTTATTTCTTTTAAACTGGATTATACTGGTTTTGGAGTTTGCCCTACCCCATCAAGCCCCCCAGTTAGATACTCTCCCACTTGGAATGGAAGTGCTTGGGTTCCAGCTTTAGTTGGAGATCCTAATTGGTATCATTCAGATGAAAATGCAGTAAATAATGCTGGTAGTGTAAGGTATCTAACTGCACAAGAAGTAACTAATGGAGAAGGGGATTACTCAGGTATAAAAGCTATAATCTCAGGATTTAGCCCAACGTTTAGTTTAATTTAGTATAGTGCAATGCGCTTATTTGTTCTTCAATGCCAGCCCAATACTCAGGGGTTAATTCACTATCTTTAATTAAATCAAAAAACCTAGGGTAATCTATTTTCTCAAATGTTTCAATATTACTCTTAGGGCTTACATTATAAATCTTAACCTTAGTTTCATCTTTATAAACCCCAAAATCTTTATCTCCCCTATTACCTGCATAGTAACTAGTTTTACCTATACCTCTATGGTGTTCTGTTTCATCTTCTTGATAAAAGTGAGTTAGCCACCTATCATTACTATCTCTTTCATCCGTAACCGTTCCATTATCGAATCCCAATAAGAATATAGTTCCTTCATCTATTAGGTGTATAGCTAAAGATAAACTGAATAGTCCAACTAAGGAAGCCTTGTAGCACCCAAGGGTTACATCACGGTAGTAGGTGCCATTACAGCGAAGCAGGTGTGTGTTAGGAGCCACGATCTTTATATCCCTATGGTACTGGCCCACTACGCAATTTAAGAGGCTTAAATCGTCGTATTTCTCATTATAAAAGTCGTGATCCACGTAAGTTTGTATATCGCTCTTAAACCATTTATAAGAACGATTAGTACCTATAACAAACTTATTAACTAAGTGTTCCGAGAGCCCCAGCTTCTGCCCTTCTTTAATACTGAGGCCCCCTCCTATTATAACACATTGCATGGCTTACCTCTCTTGTTCTTTAAACCACATAATAAATCTATTAGCTAATTCTTTAGTAATATAGCTATCTTTTGAATGTTCACCATTACTATTAATAATTAAACTCATACCATCACCGTATTTTTCAATTAAGTCTGATACTTTAACCATCTTTTTAAACATGATTATTCCTTGTTAATTGTTTTTATCCCACATATCTAAGGCCACCTTAACTACTAATACTATTAAGGCAACCAAGGTTATAGATACGCTAGCTACTATTAAAGCCGCTATTGCTATTACTTTCATTTTAAACCCCACTTTGATCTATCTCTATATTTCCTACTAGCTTGGGTGTGTAATATAACTATTTCATTCTTATTGATGTGAGGAGGTATACTGTTATCTTGTCTAGGCACTACTATATATTCTTTAGGTAAAGGGTAGATATTAATATCTCCTCGTTTTTCAATAACATTTTGCATAGTCTTTTGCTCGAAAGCATTAGGGTGATTCTCTACTTCAACTATGAACTCTCTAAGTAAGCTTATAACTTTAGGGTTATACTTAAATAGCATAGTACCCGAAAGCAATTCTTTTCTATCACTAGATTTACCTCTCCACTGTAAATTCCAATCTAAGTGATGGGCACACAAATCATAATCATCTGGTACTTTAAATAGTATTTCTGGAGTTTTCATAATTCTAGCGTCAGCATCTACAAATACTACGTCTGTTTTATGTTTTAATAACATATTCAATATATGTTTGCTCTTGTACCCAGTATTTAAGAACCAACTACCTAAATCTTTAACTTCTTCTATATCATAAGCTAAATTAAACTGTTGTAACGTAGGTAATAAACATTCGTTTATAACCGCTTCGTAAGGAGTACCCTTAGTATAATAAGATATAAACACCACTTTATTAGATTTAGGCTTTTTATTAACTACAGGTGCAGGCGACTCACTAACTATTTTCATTTGCTTAATATCAAAAAAAGGTATTATAGTATTCAACCTACTTATAGGAGATATACTATATACCTTAGTATCAGGAAACAAAGTTTTAGCTAGACACAACCCAGCTACAAAGTTCTCATAATATCTCTTTAATTTCTTATTAAAGGCTTCAGCGCTTTCTCCATATCCACCATGAAAGTGAGTACCATTCTCTGCTCTAAGGTCTACACCACCTAAGTATATCTTTTTATAACCCATAAGTAAAGCAAATTGTAAAGCACAAAACCCACTATTATCGCCATTAGCAAAGCCATTAAAAGTATTGCTTAACCCTCGTTCTATCGGGCTCTTTATAGTAATGTGAGTATCATCTAAATTATAAATTAACCCACATCTTACATCTGTAATAGCCCCATTAATGGTTTGTATATAATTTTTAGTGGTATTAGCTATGAAGACTTTACAAACATCTTTATTCTGTAAATAAATAGTATTAGTTTTTATTTTTCTTACATAAGTATAATCCATACTTAAAAAATAAGTTGGGTTAGGTATATATAATACTGATTTATTAACTACTATAGTATCTTTATCTTTTAAAGAGGCAAAGTTCATGTTCTTCAACGATACCCCGCCAGCTATAATATAAACTTCTTCTCTCATAGGGTACCTTCCATTCTACCTTTATGGTAATATTCAATCATTTCTTTATATGATAATTTACCTAAAAGTTCTTTAGGTATTTGGTCTCTGAATATTCTTTTATGACTGCCTATTCTTTCGGAGTGCATTCTTACATGATACAATAGTTCGGGCACTACCATTTCTGCTGGGTACTTATCCCTCATTCTTTCAACCCAGTCCCAGTCTTCACCACCTAATTTAATAAGCGGGTTAAATTTAATAGATTTGTCTACTCTAAACAATAAAGTAGCAAAGGCTAAACTAGGGTGATCTTTAGGTTCTAAATGCCACATACCCCCAGTTCTTTTAAACCAAGTCCACTTACAAAACACCCTATTAACTTTAGGGTTATCTTTTAATAATTTATATTGCAATTCTACTCTACCGTGTTTAATTACATCGTCTGAATCCAACCAACAAGCTAACTCAGTATTACACACGTCTAACAATACATTACGAGCATAGCCTACCCCTTTATTAATAGGGTTCTTAATTACAGTTATATTCTCATATTTACCAGCCCACCCATCTAAAATAGACGGGGTATCGTCTGTACTGCCATCGTCATATACAAGTATCTCTAAATTAGGGTATGATTGACCAACTGCACTTTTCATACACTCAGTGATATACTTTTGACGATTGAAAGTAGGTATAAGTATAGTTATTTTTTCATTCATATTTTTCACCTATATAATATATATGATGATAACCTTCACCAACATCATCAATTAGGTTAATAGTAACATAGCGATCTACTAATTCTTTTAATTGCGGTTTAGTGATTTGAATAATAGGTTCTGGCATAGCATCTGGCTTTACGTTATCGCCTATACTGAATTGTATCATAATCTGGCCACCAACTTTAAGTTTCTTATAAGCCCAATCTATATATTCTTTCATAGTATCTAATTCAATATGTTGGAACACTAATCTTGAATATACTAAATCGAGTTTATTTCTTATTTTATTTTTATATTCATTGGCCAATACATATTTAACATTAGTAAACCCTTCTAAATAACCTTGGTTTAATAGTAAAGTATCTTCGGTAACATCTATAGCAAATACTTTTTTAGCATAAGAAGCTAAATAGAAAGTTTCTCGGCCGTACCCACAACCTATTTCGGCTATAGTCTTACCAGTTAAAGATTCTAATGCTAAATGCTTAGGTTTAGTAAAGTGAAAATCTTTATATAACCTATGGTTAGCAAAGTAACCTTTTCCTTGCAATTCTTTCCATCTTTCAGCTACTAGTTCACTCATGTTCTATCCTTTATTTTTTTAGCTGGATTACCTGCCCAGACTTCGTTTCTAGGTACGTTCTTAGTTACTACACTGCCAGCGCCTATCACTGCCCCATCTTCTATAGTTACCCCATCTGTTATTACAGAGTTAGCTCCCACCCAAACATCATTACCAATAATAACCCCCTTTCCAGTTTGTGGTTGTGTATTAATATTCTCTTTCTTAGCTATACCATGAGCTTGGGCATAGATATGAACATTAGGTGAAATAAGTACGTTGTCTCCTATCTTAATACCACCAAGCCCGTGCATAATAGAATAATAGTTAATAACAGTGTGGCTACCTATTACGATGTGCCCCCCACAACTTCTTATTACACAATTATGCCCTATTCTTACATTATTACCTATTACTATACTACCTTGACCATTCTCTTTATAGCCAATAAAAGCATTAGCTGCTAGAGAACAATACTTACCATGAATCACATTCGCAGTTATCATTTTTTTCTCCAAACACATTCTTTAACATACTTATAATTAGATTTCATATATATTTCACCTTCTACCAACCATTTAACTATGCTTGGTTTAAAGTGCCCAGAAGAAGGTTTAACCATCTTACTTACTTCTAAGAATATCATACCCCCAGACTTTAAGGATTTAGTTATTCTTTTTATTTCTGCCATTGGGTCAAATACATGTTCCAATACATCACTACATATAACTAAATCATAATATTGTTGAGGTAAGCTAGATTCATGGTCTATAGTAATGTAGGTTGCAAGGTGCCTTAATTTAATACGTTTAATAGCAAACTCTAATAGCTCACTGCCTGCTACATCTAACAAAGTTACTTCGCAACCATTTTCTAATAAAGCTATAGCATGAGTACCTACTCCTGATCCAAAATCTAAACACTTCTTATAAGTAGTGCTGTTAAGAAGTTCTATTAAGTTGCGGTGCCTACCTTTAATACTAGTTAGCATTAAAGTCTTTAAATAAGCATTTAGATTAAGATACCCATAATGAGAATACAATTTAATAACTTCTTCTTCAGATAACTCTGATTTATCACCATTATAAACTCTAATAGAATCTGGAGTAGCTATACCTAAAGCTTCTACTTCTTCTAATGACAGATTAAGAAGTTCCGCTAACTCGCCATCTCTCATGTGTTGGTTGTCAGTTAATACCCCCATAATTTACCTCTCTACTTTCGCTAATATTTTTAATAACTTAGGCACACTAACACTGATATCGTGCTCTGCATAACATCTTTTTTGACCAGCTAATCCAATCTTTCTTAACATATCTGGCTTCTTCAAATATTTCTTTAAAGTATCTATCATATCATCAATATACTCGTAAGTTAATACTTCTTTACCTTCTTCCAACATTTGTAGCAAATCTTCTCTTTTTTTACTTAAAGTAGGAGTACCACAAGCGGTACACTCTAATACTCTATGAGCAAAAGCAGAACTACTATTAGTTATATCTATGCTAATATGAGCTTTATTAATCATTTCAATAAACTTATCACCTTCCATAAAATCGTGAGTATGTACGTCCCAGTCCCATTCTCTACCAAACACTGTTACACTTAACCCAGCTTTTCTTAATGCATTTACAGTATCGTTTCTATTGCCAATAAACTTATGTTTACCAACACCATAAACTAGAATATCTATAGTCTTATCTAAATTCAAATTAACATGGTGTTTCTTATCACAGCTAGTTTGATAATAAAGAGTAGGGTGTACTTTAGCTAGCTTCCTAGATAGGTTTAAGTCGTTAGTACAATATAAGCTACTATTAAGCATGTGGTCTTTGATATACATATTGGGATCGCTCCACCCAAAAGCTATAACAGGCCTATCAATACGAGCAAACTGTTCAGCCGTTAATTGAGTTCCAGCACCCATTAACCATATTTGGTCATAAGCATTATACTTAATAGTAGGTTTATCTTTCATGGCGTATAAGTCTACTTCGTGCCCCAACTTTAATAGTTCTTCATAATGGCACCTAATATTTGCATGATTGTTCCATTTGTAAAACCAGTTTATACAAAATGCTATTTTCATTTTTTATCCTTTATTGGTTTAATTCTAGAATCAATGTTAGTGTCTGTAGATAAACCTATAGAATATATTTTATAGGGCTTGGGTGCCGTTTTTCTTTTACCTATTTCCAATCTACAGTATTCTGTTCTCATAGCGGCAACCGCTGGGTAAAGCCCTATAATATCTTCATCTAATGCTAGGAGCTCAAACGTGCCCCTTATTTTATCTTTATATTTTCTTAATGTTACAGTTCCTATACATCGTTCTTGATTAAATCCAAGACATACTGGCACTTCTCTTGGTATTATCATATCATTTAGCTTTGGAAATTCACGTTCACTAACCAGATTGTCTTTGTATACTATTGCTTTAAAAGTTTTCATTTTATAACTCCATATCTCTTTTTATATCTGCTTTACTAGGTTTCTTTCCTGCAGTTATTATATTTATTTGATCTTTGGAGGAAGGCGGTAACTTTTCACCCCTATTTACCTTTTCAAGAGAAGCAAAACAAACTGTTAGGGCATCTATTTTTCTTTCTAACTCGTCTAATCTGTTCATTACAAAATTAGGAGCGTTCTTGGTTGTAGGAATATCTTCTGGTTCCCATTCATAGCCAAGGTCTGCCATAACCCGATCTAATTCGTTTCTTAATTGCAACGTTACCTTTCTACCCGCAGTATCTTTCATACTCTACCCCCTATTTATTTTTCCGTATTCTTCTATCCAGTCTCTAAAGTACTCGCTCTCCGCATTGAACTCTTCTAAAGAACGGTCTTTAATTCTAATTATATTTCTTAATTCATTCTTCCCTGCACTGCCAAAGAAGTAAAAATTGTAATCTCTTAAATTCTTATTTAGAATCTCTATATTAAACCTATCTGGTTCGTTAAATATAGGAGTTCCGGGAAGAGGCACAAAACTAGTACACGCTATAGTATCATAATCTACCTTCTTAATATACTCTATATTCTTTCTAACAGTATCTTTGGTTTGGAATGGAGTTCTAATCATAAATAATATTCTAACCATCATTCCAGCTTGTTTAGCTAATTGAATTGCTCGCATATTATCTAAAGCAGTGGTTCCTTTATTCAACCCTTTCAATATATCATCATCAAAACTTTCAATACCAAAACTAATTTCAACGCACCCAGCTTTACGCATTATCTTTAATAACTCTAAAGTTAACGGTTTAACTCTAGCAGATATTCTCCACACTACCCCTAAAGGTTTGATTAGTTCACATATTCTTTCAGCGTGAGCTCTTTTAGCAGTGAACATTTCATCCGATATTCTTATTTGTTTTATTTTATATTTATCAAGTACTTCCACAAATTCTGCATAAACATTCTCAGGGCTTCTAAACCTTAGATTAGGATTAACCGCCTTCGCTGCGCAGAAAAAACAATTCCAAGGGCATCCGCGACTAGTTAAGATAGCAGTGGTTCCTTTACCCTTAAATGGCATGCTAAAGGTCTTATCATACGTTTTATGATTAGCAAATATATATCCGCCCTGCTTATCTAATAAACTTCTATCTGGAAAAGGTATAGTATCTAAGTCCATAACTCTTTGACCTAAATAAATCTTTTCTAATTTACCATACTCAACGTCTTTAATCATCTTTAGTATGGTAAGCTCGCCTTCACCTTTACATATACTATCTATGATATTAAAGTCTACATACTCATCACTAATAGTTCCAGGTCCGCCTACTATAACTTTAGCATTACTATATTTCTCTTTTATTTTAGCCCCAAACTCATTAGCATCCATCAATTCTAAAGAAGTACAAGTAATACCATATATATCTGCTTCTGGCAAGTCTGCTATAGCTTCTTCTACAGTGAAAGAAGAATAGTTTCTTAAATCTACCAATATATTATTCTGTTTTAATATACTTGCCAAATACAACAACCCTATTGGAGGCTGGGCCTCAGGATCAACAAGGAAAGGATGTGGAAGGTATATAAACAAAACGTTCATCTTTAATCTCCGAAATTATATTCTTTGGTAAGTTTATTAACAACTTTTTTATGACAAGGATAGTACTTGCATTCTTTATTTTCGAAAAATCTATATGAATCCTTCATACAATTGATCCTTAAAATATTTACTAGCTAATTTAGCAGTTTTTCTAGTTATAGCTTTTCTAGCTTCTTTACTTTCTACTATCTCACCCTTAGCTTCTCGCTCTATATCTTCTATCATGGCCTTTGCAATAATACCAAAACCAGACATATCAGTGATTTCTGGTAGTTTATCTAAGACATGTTTTAATCTCATAGGAGTTACCCACTCTTCAGCGATTTCACTAGCTTTTTCTAGAACTAATAGCAATTCAGGGTCAATTACTTTTCTAGAAGTTTTAGTTTCGTGAAACTCTTCTCTCTTATGTTTTACTCTAATAACCCCACCTGTTTGATGAGTAAATTCTACTAAAGGTCTTAACACAACACCTTCCCTAGGTATGTTGTGTTTTCCAGTTCTTCTGAAACCTATGATGGACTCTCTGTCTCTTTCGGAGTCTATAGCTTCTAACGTACAAGGTATCTTCTCATAAGGCATAAATTCAATTCCTAACTCATTGCAGATCATTTCAGCCCTAGGTACTGATAACCACATGTTATCTATTCTTACTTCAAAGGCTACAAACTGTAATTGGTCACCATATGATTCCCTCATTCCTTGACACTTTCCTCCATAAGCTTCACCAAAGATTGTTATATCTGTAAATTCTCTTTCAACAAAGTACTGTTTTAAAGCTTCTTTATCAAATAGTTTTGTAAAAATCTCATGTTTACTACCCCCAGAAAAGAGAGTTATACCGTTTTCAATTTTATATCTAACATTAGCACTAGTGCCGTGTACTTTTTCCATCGCATAGCACTCTTTAAATAGAAGTATAATTTGATTTTTATATAGATTACTAATATGCTTATACCCCATCTTTACTCTCCTTTATTTGATTTACCATATTTAGCGTATAAGTAAGCATTGTCACAATATACACAACCATTTTTAGTTAAGTACTTCTTTTTAGCTACTGTTTTACCACAAACCTTACATGTTGCCATTGTATACCTCCTTAGTTAATTAATAATGGACAAGTTTTATAAAACTCCATTATATCAAAATCTATCTTACCAGAACTTGCTAACTTACTAGCTTCTAGTATATCAGTATTTTCATCTATAATTACAGGTTCAGTTTCAGTTCTACCTACTGAACTAAAATAATCTAAGTATTTAAAGTTTCCCCCAAGTATCTTATTAGAAAACCTAGCCCACACGTTAGGAATACCATAAGCGTCTGCAAATATTAACCCATGTAAAGAACTAGAAAATATAACTTCACATTCTAACATCTTGCTTACGATAGTGTGTATAGCAGACAATATATCAATATATACTACCCCCGCTTGACTTCTTACATTTACTAAGCTAGAATATACATGAGCATCTATATAATGAGGTATAACCCCTATTTTATATCTCTTAGGTATTAAAGGGGCTTTATAAATTAAAGGTAATATTAGTCCAGGGTCTCCATAAACTTCTGGACAATCAATACCTTGAGCTAATAAAGAAGCTCTAGTTAGCTTACCTCTAACTGCATGTATTTCACTAGGGGCTACCTTTACCTTAGAATCTTTTTTTAAGTACCCAGCGCCCCACACAATGCTATTATGATCTGCCCAATGCAATAAACTACCTGCAAGTATATAATTGATATCTCCACCACTATAAGCGTTATTTACAAAGGTAGGTTTTCTACCAGTAAATTGCATAGCTAGTGCGTGATTCAATTGTATATCTCCAGCATTTTGATTAGCTAAACAAGTTTTAATTATCATTCTAACCCCTGTGCTTTTCGTTTAGCGTGGGCGTCATCTTTATCACACCACACGCAGGAACGTTCAGTTAAGAAAGTTTCATTAGGCATTACTCTTTTACACTCTGTACATATTATTGTTTCTTCTACTTTTTTATATTCAGCTTTAAATGTAGAAAGTGATTCCCTATAACACTCAGTATACCCCACTTCTTTTACTATGAAATCATTAACGACTGCCCCAAGGCACCCATCTAATGTATTGAGCCAAACAACATTATCTGCAGTATCTAACCAACATCTACCACTACAGTTTCCAGTAAATTTTCTTATCTCATTAAAGTTTTTACCATTCCACTGTATGGCTTCAACTATTACTGAGTGGCAACGATACTTCATTAACTTACCCCCTCTAATAATTCGAGATTTTCAAATTTATT
>Ga0114918_10001871_pt1 | contig 18928 bp, 16 predicted proteins | sample LantaG_FD_87015 | JGI IMG/M metagenome (GOLD analysis project Ga0114918, IMG submission 87015) | Deep subsurface microbial communities from Baltic Sea to uncover new lineages of life (NeLLi) - Landsort_02402 metaG | ecosystem: Environmental > Aquatic > Marine > Oceanic > Sediment | place... | reverse complement strand
TGGTGCCCGAGGCCAGAATCGAACTGGCACGAGGAAAAACCTCAACGGATTTTAAGTCCGTTGCGTCTACCAATTCCGCCACTCGGGCTAAGACTAGAACATACTTTACCAAAAACAAACGGCGCTGTCTAAGTATTTATAAAATAAACAAACACCAACTATCAAATGTTAATTTTGTTGTGGTGAAGATTTTATCAGAAATTAGCCAGGCTGTAAATAATACCATCCAATATATCATTCTCGCTTACTACTATACTAGTTTCTTCCAATAACTCCATTATTTCCAGCACTACTGCAGCCCCTCCTATTATGACATCTGCTCTCTCTGGTTCAAGGCCTGTAACTTTTTTCCTTTCCTGCAAATTTAGACTACACAGATTTTTATAGATCTGCTTTATTTTACCAAGACTTAATATATGGTGATGTATCTTTTCCCTGTTGTACTCTCTTAAATTTAAATCAATAGCAGCCAGCGTAGTAATAGTCCCGGCCAATCCAATGATAAATGAAAAACCATTTTTTTTGATTTTTTCTACAGTATTTTTTAATTCTTTTCTTATAAAAACTCGCATATTATTTAAATCATCTATCAGCGGCGGATTAGAATTTATAAATTTTTCTGTTAGCCTGACACATCCTATATCTATGCTTTCTGTTAAAATTACAGAGCAGCTATAGCTTCCTAATATAAATTCACTACTCCCTCCCCCTACATCAGCTACTAATACATTTTCACAGCAGCTTCTGTCCTTATGGCTAACTTCGCTTCTACTGCAAGACTTGCCATTTCTAAATCTCTCCACCCTGCACAATATTGACCCTATATCAACATCTCTAACTGCCCCGGTAAAACTAAAATATGCTTCCCTGTCACCTGAAACTATTTCTACCTGCATACCTAATTTTTCATATATATAAGATAGAAACCAATCACTATTTGATGCCTGCCTGAGGGCGCTTGTACCTATGGCTTTATATTTGCTGACTTTTTCTTTCTCCATTAACTGCTTGTATCCAGATAAAACTTCTAATGTTTTTTCAGCAGAATCTCCTGAAATTTCCCCGGTTCTATCCAAATTCCTTCCAATTCTTGTAATTGCCATCTTCCTTGCAAGAGTTATGAATTTTCCATTTTTATATTCTGCTATTAGTAGTCGGGTGGAGTTAGTTCCTATATCAATTGAAGCTAATTTCATCGGCATTGCTTGCATGTGTTATTTTAGAGTTCTTTAAATATTGTCAGTGTGTTTTACAGATACAACTGCTTTACTGATTATTTATTTCTTTGTTGTAAAAATTTTTTATATTTTCCCACAGATCAGCATTTGAATATGCGTCATCGCTTAACTCTGTTTTAGTTTTAGATTGCCCTTGTCCAGGGTCTTCATCTTTCTCTATTGTCACATAGAAGTTTATTTCGTCCTCATCGCCTGTCATATTAAACTGCTTCCTTGCTTCAAGCTCCACTGTATCTTCCTGGTATAAACTTTTCTCAAGCGCCAGCAGCTTAATATTATTATTTCTTATCCAGCTTAATTTTTCTTCAAGCTCTACAATTTTTTCCCTCTTTTCAATTACATCTACAATTTGATTTATGGAGAAAAAAATAGTCAACACAACAGACACTAAAAATATGCCAATAAAAATATTTATCTTAGACTTTCCGGAAAGTCCGCCTTCAGCCTTAATATTTTTACTCATTTTTACCTGCCTTGCTTTAAATTTACTACTAACTTGCTGCTTTTTTGCTGTATTTTTAAAATTTAAGTAATTTTTTTCATATGGAAATTTTATATATAAGTATATCATATTTTGCAATAATCCCAATATTGGCTAACACATCAGCCAGCAACAAAAAACAATTGTCTTTACATGTCAATTCTACTAAAATGGTTATTTAAAAGTTTGACTTATTGCCAAATCGGGGTATAATACATTTTTTTAATTATTTTAAACATTTAAATATTGTAATACAATGAAAGAAATTCCCCTATTTTCCTCAAAGACACGAAACCAAATCGCAAAACAAGTTTTTCTTGGGTTCGCAGTAGCTATATTTATAGGCTCCCTTATCTTATCTATACCCCAAATGACTGAGGGTGGAAAAATAAGCTACATAGACGCAGTTTTTACTTCTACCTCTTCTATTTGTGTCACAGGGTTAATAGTCCAGGATACACCAACTTACTTTACAGATATCGGAAAAATAGTAATACTTATTATGATCCAATTAGGCGGACTTGGCATAATGACTGTTGGTTCCATATTTGGCCTGCTTCTTGGAAGAAAAATTAACATAAGAGATAAATTTTATGTTAGTTCCAGCTTTGGTACAAAACAACCATTTAGCACTTATAAATTTTTTATGGTAATTGCTGCTACTACATTTACTATTGAGTTTATAGGTTTTATTTTAATGTCAGCTATATTTTATTTTAAATACTGCTACCCTCTAAAGTCTGCTTTTACCTTCGGTCTGTTTCATACTATCAGTGCATTTAATAATGCTGGTTTTTCGCTCTACTCAAGCAGCCTTAGAGGCTTTGCAGGAGATATACCGCTAAACCTGCTGTTTATGCTGCTAATATTTTTAGGAGGAATAGGATTTCCGGTAATATCAGAAATCATTGCCTTCAAGCGAATTAAAAATCTTTCTCTCCACTCAAGAGTAGTTTTAACCATGTCTTTTGGATTGATAATAACAGGTGCGTTGCTATTCTTTCTCCTTGAGTTTAAGAACTCACAGTCTATTGGTAACTTACCTGTTTCAACAAAAATTTTATCCAGTTTTTTCCAATCTGTTACTGCCAGAACAGCTGGCTTTAATACAACACATGTTTCAAAATTAAATTACTCAACACTTTTTATGCTGGCCATGTTCATGTTTATAGGCGCTTCTCCCGGAGGAACAGGAGGAGGAATAAAGACAACAACATTCGCGGCAGTTGCAGCAGGAGTTCTCAGTTCACTTAGAGGAAGAAAACATGTAACTTTTTGGAGAAAAAGATTACCTGAAAGTTTAATTCAAAGAGCCCTAACAATAACTCTTGTTGCAATCGCCATTATATTTTTTTCTACAATAGCGATATTAACATTTGAAAAATGTTCGCTGGCAGAAGCCTTTTTTGAGGTGGTATCAGCCTTTGGAACAGTTGGCTTAAGTACAGGGATAACACCTGCGCTGACTGCTCAAAGCAAGATAATATTGATACTGTGTATGTTTATTGGTAGAATTGGCATAAGTACATTATCAGTTGCCATTGCAATCAGAGGAACTGTAAATAAAATTAGTTACCCTGAGGATACAATGACCATTGGATAACGTGCCAGAAGTAAGCAAAATAATATAAATTTAAAAATAAGGTAACTGTAAATTATTATGAAAAAACAATTTTTAGTGATAGGACTGGGAAGATTCGGGGCAAGTGTTGCAACAACATTCGCCAATGCTGGATATAGCGTAGTTGGAATAGACCAATCAGAAAATCGTATTCAAAGAGTTTCTGAAGAAATAGCAGATGTTATTAAATGTGATGCCACTGATTCAGACATACTCGACTCTATAGGTATTTCAGACTTTGAAGCAGTAATAGTTTGTATAGGTGAAAAATATATACAAAACTCAATACTGGTAACTTTGCTTTTAAAGGAAAAGGGAGCAAAAAAAATTATTGCTAAGGCAGGTACTAAAACACAAAGCAGAGTTCTCCTAAAGGTAGGAGCAGACAATGTAGTATTCCCTGAAAAGGATATGGGAGAAAGAGTTGCCAAGAGCCTTATAAGTGCCAACATGATGGACTTTTTGGAAGTTAGCCCTGAAGTGAGCATAGTTGAGATGAAGGTTCCAAAAATGATGATTGGCAAAAATTTAATTGAATTAAATTTAAGGCATAAATATGGAGTGACTATAATCAGCATTAAAAACAGAAAAAATGAGATAACAGCTCCGCCGGATGTGAATTATAGATTTGAAGAAGACGATGTTATGACTTTAATTGGCGGAAACAAACAGCTAAAAAAACTCCGCTTCATTGACGCATAATTTTTTAGTCCTATTCAACTTTTCTAACATTAATAAAATTTGTGCTTCCAGGTTTATGTGTCATAATCCCACCGGTTATGACTACTGTGTCCCCAGAATTTATATAATTTAACTTTTTTGAAACCTCTATAGTATTTTCTATCATGTCGTTAATATTCTCCGTAAATTCAGTTTTAGCAGGAATTACACCCCAGCTTAGCATTAGCTGTCTTACAACCCACCCGTGGGGGCTGGCACCAATTATTATACTTTTTGGCCTGTTTTTTGAAACCTGTTTTGCGGTATGCCCCGACTGAGTTGAGGAAAGAATAGCTTTCGCACTTAATGCATTTGCCATTTCACAGGAAGAAAAACTAATTGCCTCAGTTATCGTATTCTGAGCAATATTAAACTTCTTTCGAAGGATAGCATTATTTCGCACTATGGCACTGTAATCTAAAACCATCTCTGTTTTTTTTATTATTTTAGCCATCATTTCCAAAGATTCTACAGGATACTTTCCAATAGCAGTCTCGCCTGAAAGCATAACAGCATCAGAACCATCTAATATAGCATTGGCCACATCACTGACTTCTGCTCTTGTTGGTCTTGGATTTCTAATCATTGAATCCAGCATTTGAGTTGCAGTTATGACAGGCTTTCCCACCATATTAGATTTCACTATTATCGTTTTCTGTATAGATGGAACATCCTCGGCTTTAACTTCTATTCCTAAATCTCCTCTGGCTATCATGATAGCATCAGTATATTTTAGTATATCATCAAAATTGTCAACTGCTTCGTGTTTTTCAATTTTTGCTACTACCATAGCATTGCTACCTTTATCTTCAATAATCTCTTTTATTTTCTTAATATCTCCGCCATTTCTGACAAAAGACTGTGCAATAAAATCTACTCCTATATCTAAACCAAAATTTAAAAAATTCAGATCTTTCTTGGTTATCGAATCTGTGTTAACTGATATTCCAGGAAGATTTATGCCCTTATGGGATTTAAGTACTCCTCCTCTAACAACCTTGCAGATTGATATCTTTTTAGATTTTTTAATTTCCAGAACCCTGCATTCAATCAGTCCATCATCTATAAAAATTACAGCACCCACATATATGTCTTCTATAAACTTATCGTAATCAACTTTTACAACTTCTTTTATGCCATCCCCTGTATTTGCCCTGTCAACCTTATATTTCTCATCAGTCGTAAGAATAATTTTTTCTCCATCTTCAACAATTATTTCTTTTTCTAATTTTCCTATCCTTATCTTTGGACCCTGGAGATCAAGCATAATAGCAGTATTTTTGCCATACTCTTTTGAAATTCTTCTAACTATTTCTACGATCTCCAAAATTTCCTGCTTACCACTATGAGAAGTATTTATTCTAACAATATCCATGCCGCTTGATATAAGTTTTTGCAAGATTTTCTCATTTCTGCTTGATGGACCTATTGTGCAAACAATTTTAGTTTTTTTCATAATCCCTTCTTTTTAGCCCCTTCCCACAATTTATCTTTTTCTTTTAGAGATAATTTTTTAAAATCTAAATTATTTTCTTCAGCATACTTTTCCATAAAATCAAATCTTTTTATAAACTTCCTGCACGTTTGCCTTAAGCACTGTTCGCAATCTATTCCAAGGTGGCGGCTAAAGTTTACAATACTAAATAAAACATCCCCAATTTCATCTCTTATGTTGCCGGTATTGCTAACTTCATTCTTTAAAATTATTTCTTTCCCATCACACTTAAAACCATCTATTTCCCTGTCAATCTCATCCACTTCTTCTTTTATCTTCTCAAAGACTTCTTTTAGGTTATCCCAATCAAACCCCAGCCTGGATGCCCTGTTTTGTATTTCGTAAGCATAATGAAGAGACGGCAAAATCTTAGGGATATTGCTAAACATAGAGTCTTGTTTTTGAGGATTTTCCTTCCTTTCTTTTTTCTTGATGTTTTCCCAATTTGCTAATATCTCTCCGCTGCTTTTTAGAACTTCGCTTCCGAATACATGTGGATGTCTCCTTATAAGTTTATTAATTATGCCTTTCAGCACTTCGGAGATATCGAATTTTCTGCTCTCGCTTGCTATTTGGCTATGAAATACAACTTGCAGCAGTAAATCTCCCAGCTCCTCCTTTAACCCTTTGAAATCACTATTTTCAATACACTCTACAGCTTCATAAGTTTCTTCAATTAAATTTCTCTTGATAGTCTCGTGATTTTGCTCTATGTCCCATGTACAGCCATCCAGTGACCGCAACTTTTTCATAATACTTACAAGAATAGAGAACAGTATACTGCTGTCTTTTATATCATCTATTTTTTTAAGGTTGTAATCACTTAATTCGTGCTTCATTTCTCCTCAGTACCTTCACCTTCATCGGTAGGAAAGCTTTCTATATCAACATAATACTTGATGTCAGCACTTTTTCTAAGAGAATCTGTAAAACTTTTCCATTTTTCCTCTTTAAAAACATTTCCTAAATAATTTATAATTGTGCCTTCAACTTCCTCAAAATCTTCTGTGTGCTCTTCCTGCTTATCAGTAATTTTAATAATATGAAAACCATAGGACGTTTCAATTATTTCACTAACTTCACCAACATCCATTAAAAAAGCAACCTCGTCTATTTCTTCCACCAGCTGGCCTTTGGATATATACCCTAAATCTCCTCCGTTTACACTGCTTGCAGTATCATCAGAATATTTTTCCGCAAGATCTTCAAATTTTTCTCCTTCATCCAATTTAGTTTCAACATATTTTATCTTTTCTAAAGCTTCTTCCCTGCCTTCCTCATTTTCTCCTTCATTTGAAGAAACCATAGCCAAAATATGGCTGATTTTCACACTCTCATGAACTTTAAACAGCACCTCTTTATTTTCATCGTAATATTCTCTTGCCTGATCGGGGCTCACAAAAATATTTTCGGTAACCTTTTCAAAAATTTTACCAACTAAAATCTGGGCGCTAAGTTCTTCTTTTAAAAACTTTGTGCTTATATTCTTCTCCTTTAAGTCCTTTTCAAAATCACTCTGTGTTGGATATGAGCTGGCAATTGCTTCAAATTGCCCGTCAACTTCTGCTGCGTCTACTTCAATGTTATTTTCTTTTGCATATTCCTCAAGAAGCTTTTTATCTATCAGTGAATTAATTATTATAGTTTTAGCAGATTTAAATTCATCGCTATCTTCAGATAAATCAGCATCAGGATTCTGGTTTTTTAAAAATTCAATGTAAGTGTTAACTTCACTTTGTTTAATTTTTACACCATTTACAGAAGCAACTGTTTTACTGCAGCCAACAAACAAAAAGGAAACAACAATAATTGCAAGTACGGCTAAAAACAATGCAGGCCTATTTTTTTTCAACTCTTACCTTCTTTCTTTTTAAACATTACAAACCACTTTTTAAATAAAATCAATTATATCATCTATATATTTTAAGACTACGCTTAAGTTTATATTCTCATTCATTTTTATAAATATCTCTCTACATTTTGATTTGTAGATTAAGTTTCTATTTCTTTTATTTATTTTGACAGCATTTTCCTTTGATATATTTATTTTTTTTATAGTAATTCCTTTACCTTTTACAAAAATAAGTTTTTCTATTTTGGCTTTCTTTAGCATATACTTTATTTTAGCTATATAAATGAGGTTATCTACAACAAAAGGAACCTTTCCATATCTTTCTTTTATGTCTTCGCATATCTTGTTTATATCCTCAAGATTATTTGCGTTTCCCAATATTTTATATATATTTATTCTATCTTTTTCATTCCTTATATAATTTTTTGGGATATAGGCACTTACCGGCAGCTCTATTTGAACGTTTATATCTTCTTCTACTTCATTCCCTTTAAGTTTCTCTATTTCTTCTTTCATAATCTGACAATACATGTCAAATCCAACACTGTCTATGTGGCCGTGCTGGCGCGGGCCAAGCAGTTCACCTGCTCCCCTTATTTCCAAATCCCTCATTGCAATTCTGTGCCCTGAACCAAGTTCTGTGTACTCTGTTAAAGTTTTGAGCCTGCTAAATGCATTGATGCTTAAATCTTCTTTACTTGGGTAAAATAAGTATGCATAAGCTTTCTCAGAAGACCTTCCTACTCTGCCTCTTAATTGATACAATTGCGAAAGCCCAAATTTATGCGAATCTATGACTATCAATGTATTAACACTGCCAATATCCATTCCGGATTCTATAATGGAAGTCGTCAGCAATATATCATACTTTTTATTTATAAAACCTTCCATTGTCCTCTCTATGGTCCTACCTTCCATCTGTCCATGCGTTAGCGCAATTTTGGCATCAGGAACTATTGCCTGAAGCTTTTGTCTCTCATTTTCTATACCTGCTACCCTATTATAAACATAGTATACCTGTCCGCCCCTTGTCAGCTCTCTTTCTATAGCCATCTTTATAATTAGATCATCTTTTTTGCCAACATATGTTTTTATTGGATATCTGCCTTCCGGATGAGTTTTGATTATTACCGTTTCCCTGAGCCCGGTCATCGATAAATAAAGAGTTCTTGGTATCGGGGTAGCAGTTAAGGTTACCGCATCCACTTCTTTCTTCAGTAACTTTAGTTTCTCTTTACTGTTGACGCCAAATCTTTGTTCTTCGTCTACAATTATAAGTCCCAGATCCTTTGGCTCAATATCATTTTGAAGGATACGATGAGTTCCAATCAACATATCAATTTTTCCCTCTTTAAAATCTTCCACTATTCTTTTCTGCTCCTTTTTAGCCACAAACCTGCTTAACGCCTCCACTATAACAGGGTAATCTTTATACCTTTGTCCGAAATTACGATAATGCTGCTCAGCAAGGATTGTCGTAGGTGCCAGCATTAAAACCTGTTTTCCGTTCTCAATAGCCTTAAAGGCTGCCCTTATTGCAACTTCCGTTTTCCCAAATCCCACATCCCCACACACCAGTACATCCATCGGTTTTGGTTTTTCCATAGATTTTTTTACATATTCTATAGCTTTTATCTGATCTTCTGTTTCCCTGAAAGGGAAAAGATCTTCTATCTCTTTCTGCCATGGACTGTCCTCAGGAAATGCAAAACCTTTTGTAGATTGCCTTTCTGCATATAATTTGGCAAGGTCAATTGCCAAATTATGAACAGAATTTCTAACTCTCCTTTTAAGATTATTCCACTGTTTTGAATCAAGAGGAGTAATTTTTGGTTCTTTATCTCCAATATATTTATGTATCCTGTCTGCCTGCCATGTAGGAATGTAGAGTTTGTCGCCACCTGCATATTCAACAAGAAAATATTCTCTTTTATGCCCGTTGACTTGTTTTGAAATAATGTCTGTATACTTGCCAATTCCATGATTTTTGTGAACTACATAGTCTTCCGGGCTAAATTCCTCAAAAATTTCAGGCAGGATAGCCTTCCCGTCATATTCTCCTGATAAGGCCTGCTCGTATATATCCAGTTCTCCATACAAAGAAATGCCTTTGGATACATATCCCTTGCAAATCTTAAGATTAAAAATATTGATAATCTTAGATTCAAGATCTCTAAAATCTAACTCTTTTTTCCCTCTTAAATCTTTGTAAGACACTGAGTTATCCAGAAGTATTTCTTCTATTTTCCTTCTTCTTTTTTCATTTTCCAACGAAATAACTACTTTGTTGCCGCTTTTTAAGTCTTTTTTCAAATTTTGCACAAAAACAGCAGCATTTCCTGAGCTCCCTTTTTGGCTTTTTATCTCATCAAATATAAACTCATCTTTGCCTTCGCTGCTGCTCACAGGCAACATAAGATTTAATTTTAATTCAAACTTCTCTTTTTTAATAAAATCCTTGTCCAATATATAAGAGACGGCCAACTTTTTATTTTTTACGGTTAAGTCTTTCTCATTGATACTGTCAAATGATTTCTCTAATATATCAATATCGCTTTTTACCTTTAAATAAACTTCCAATGGGTCGCATATGACAATTCCAAAAACCCCAACGTATTCTTTTAGCAAGTCAGTCAAAGACAGCATCTTTTTATTATAATCTTCAGAATCATCATGCCTCAGATCAGTATATCCGGAACCATTACAACCTTGAGTGCAGTCTTCAATCTTCCATGGATCTAAATTAGGGCAAATATTAATTTCATCCAATTTCCCTACTATATTCTGATCCGAGATATTGTAAGCCATTATTTTATCTATGCTGTCCCCAAAAAAATCAATTCTAACAGGATTATCCTTTGTTATATCAAAAATATCTAAAATTCCTCCTTTGACGCTAAACTCTCCCTTATCATAGACTTTATGCACCCTTTCGTATCCTTTCTCAACAATACCCGAAATTAGGTTTTCTCTTTCATGCTCACATCCAACCTTAAGATTTACATCGTACAGCATTGGTATTTTTGATTGAGGCATCAGATTTACTAAGGCGCTGCATGAAGAAATTATAAAAAAAGGTTTCTTATTTCTTTGAAACTCTACCAGCCTGCTTACTGCCCTGAGCCTGCGTGAGAGATTATCGCTGTCTGGTGTTTTATTTTTATAAAAAATACTGCTGCCAACACCTGGGTATCCGAGTATTTCTGCATTGTTAATAATATATCCCAGCTCTTTTGATAATTCTTCAGCTCTGTCAGCTGTTGAAGTTATTACTAAAACCGGAGCTTCAATAGAATCAAAAAATGCTCCTATTGCAAATGGCCATATATTTTCATCTGCTGCAATGCTGTCCAGGTATTCACTGCTGACACTGGCAATTCTTGATCTGGTTTTTTTATAACTTTCCACAAATTTGCGCCACTGGTATTCCTTTTTAAAATTTTCAAGAAACATTTTCCCCACCAAAGTACCAAAAATAAAGCAAGCACAATTACAAATTAAGAAATAGATAGAAAAATATAAAGTAAAAAATGGTAAAAATTATTTTTTGTAGGCGCACATTTTTTAGGTTACCAACAGTGAAAATAACGAAACAGATAGCGGCAGCAATTACTCAGTTGTATTTATTCATACAATACTCTATCCCATTTACTATATAATCTTTTACAGCATCTGCTGCTCCCTGAATACTGATTTCTGCTTCGCTGATTTCATTTCTTTTAAATTCCTCAAGAACATAGTCAGATGCATCTTTTCTGCCGGGAGGTCTGCCGACTCCAAATCTTAGCCTGTCAAAATCTGCATTTCCAAGGCACCTGACTATAGACTCCAGTCCCTTGTGTCCGCCTGTTCCTCCGTTAACTTTGAACCTGATTTCCCCTAACTTGACATCTATGTCATCACTTATAACTAAAATAGAATCTATTTCATCTTTGAATAAATTATATGCCGAAGCCACTGCATTCCCACTGTTGTTCATAAAGGTTAGAGGCTTTAGCAACAGCAGCTTTTTTTCATTATAAGAAGATTCTATTATAGAAGAACTGAATTTACGATACTCTTTTTTTCTATCTAAAGCTTCTGCAAATTTATCTATAACTAAAAAACCTATATTATGCCTTGTAAGCCTGTACTCTTCCCCAGGATTGCCAAGGCCGGCTATTAAAATCATACTTGGTCATTAAAAATTGCTATTATTTTAATACTTCAAATTGTGCTTGATAAGTTTTTGCTTACCTGAAATTTTTTCGCCCTAAAAAACTTACTTCTCCTCTTTCTTTTCTTTATCTTCCTTCTTTTCCTTACCAACTATTTCCGGTTCTTTTTCCTCTTCCTCAACTGCAGCTTCTTCCTCAACTGCAGCTTCTTCCTCAACTTTCAGGTGAGTAGGGTGAATAATCGAAACTACAACTTCGGATGGATCACTTAAAATCTTAATATTTTCCCCAACTTCAATATCAGAAACTTTTGATACATCGCCCATCCCCATATTTATAACATCAAGCTCTATTTTTTCAGGAATATCCTTAGGCAAGCACGATATATGAAGCTCACGCATACCATGCTGCAGTACTCCCCCTTCTTCTTTTACTCCACTAGAGTTTTCTTCATTTATTATTACTATAGGAACAACAGTTTCCACTTCTTTCTCCATTTGTATCCTTAAGAAGTCTAAATGCACAAATTTTCTCGAAATTGGTGCTCTTTGGATGTCTTTTAGTAAAACTGCCTCTTTTTTACTTTTTTTGTCCCCGTTTATTTTCATATCAAATACAAGGCTGGTTGTTCTTTTACCTTTTGATAACTCTTTAAATTTTTTTGCATCTACTTTAATACAAACAGGGTTTTTACTTAAACCATATAGCACAGCAGGTATAAAACCTTCCCTCCTGAGCCTCCCTGCAGCATTTTTTTTCAGTTCATCATTTTGCCTCATATCTACTTCTATAACCAAATTCTCCATATTATTTTACACCTACCTTATTTTGCTTCTTTAAATTAAACAAGATTTTCCCCTTTAAATAATTCACTTACAGATTTGCAATAATAGACTTTTTTTATAGTTTTTGCAAGTAAAGGAGCAATTGAAAGTACTTTTATTCTGTCAGGGTTATATTTTTTATTTAACGGGATAGTGTCTACCACTATTATTTCCTCTGCCATTGAATTTTCCAGCACTTTAACAGCATCACCAGAAAAAATCGGATGGGTTGCCGCTACATAAACTCTTTTTGCCTTATGCCTTTTTAGTATATTTATAGCTTCTACTATTGTACCGCCTGTATCTATCATATCATCAATTATTATAGCGTCTCTTTCCTCTACATTTCCTACAAGATGTTCTACCTCTGCCATATTAGGAGCCGGCCTCCTCTTGTCAAGTATGGCAAGTGGAAAATGAAATTGCTTTGCAAATATACTTGCCCTTTTTACTCCGCCTACATCAGGACTCACTACCACTCCGTTTTTAATGTTTTTACTTTTAAAATATTTAGATATTATGGGTATTGCTGTAACATGATCTACTGGAACATCAAAAAACCCCTGAATTGTAGCAGCGTGAAGATCAGATACTATCATCCTGTCCATGCCAGCTACTGAGAGTAAGTCTGCAAACAATTTTGCTGTTATAGGTTCTCTTCCTTCAGATTTTTTATCCTGCCTTGCATATCCATAATGAGGTATTACAGCGTTTATCATTCCAGCCGAAGCTCTCTTTAAAGCATCTATCATTATTAGCAATTCCACTATATTGGCGTTTACAGGTTTGCAGCAAGTTTGCACAACAAACACATCAGCACCCCTTACGCTCTCATCAAATCTTATATATATCTCACCATTTTTAAATTTAGTTCTTGTTACTTTGCCAACTTCTATCCCTAAATTTTTAGCAATTTTTTCTGTAAGCTCAGGATTTGATGAACCCGAAAAAATCATCATTCTCTTATTGTTTAGATAATTTTTCATTTACCTTGCTCCCTTTACTCTTTCATTTCCTTCTTTTTTCTATACTTAACAGCACCGTCTTTAATATTTTTTTGGCTTCCGCGTTCTATGGCTAAACAATTTGATGGAACATCATCTGTAATAACTGACCCGGCAGCAACTACTGCTCCCTTTCCTATCCTGACTGGCGCTATAAGCATTGTATCCGAACCTATAAATACATTATCCTCTATAATAGTTTTATTTTTTCTGTATCCATCATAGTTAACTGTTACTGAAGAAGCGCCTACATTTACACCTGAGCCGATTTCAGTATCCCCTACGTAGCTTAGGTGCGGAACTTTGCTTCTGCTGTTAATTTTAGATTTTTTAACCTCACAAAATGCGCCTATCTTGACATTTTCGCCTGTTACAGTGTCAGGCCTTATATAACTATATGGCCCAATATTATTATTCTTGCCAATAACTGCATCAATTATAACCGAAGAATTTACTTTGCTTCCAGACCCAACTTCCGTATCGGTTATCTGTGAAAATGGGCCTATAACACAATTGCTTCCAATTATGGATTTGCCCTTTATAAAGCAAAAAGGTTCAACAACTGAATCCCTTCCTATCTTTACTGAACCCCCGATATAGCAGGAACCAGGATCTTTTATGGTAACCCCATTTTGCATCATTTTTTCATTTATTGTACCCTGCATAACCTTTTCAACTTCAGAAAGCTGGATCCTGTCATTAATGCCCAGCGCTTCCTTGCTGTTGGAAATTTTGAGACATGCTACCTTATTCCCATTCTCTACCATCTTTTCCACAATATCTGTTAAATAATATTCTTTCTGTGAATTTTTAGAGTCAATATTTTCTATATTCCCAAATAAAATTTTTTTATCAAAGCAGTACATGGAAGAGTTAACTTCATTTATCTTCTTCTCCGCATAAGTTGCATCTGCCTCTTCTACGATTTTTAAAATGTTCCCTTTCCTATCTTTAATTATCCTGCCATATCCTTTTGGATTAGAAGCAGCAGTCGTGAGGACGACAGCCGCACTACTTGTTTTAATTTTTCTATCCACTAATTTTTTTAAAGAACCTGAAGTAATTAATGGACAATCACCAGGAAGCACAAGTATATCTTCTCCCAGGTCTTTACGGCACTCTTTCACAGCAAGCACTGCATGGGCCGTGCCCAGTTGCTTCTTTTGATATACAGTTTCAATATCGGGGAAATTACTTTTCACATATTTATCTATAAGTTCTGACTTGTGACCAACTACTACAAATACATTTTTGGGATTTATTTTATTTACGGAAGACAAGATGTAATACAAAATTGGCTGATAGCAAATGCTGTGAAGTGCTTTAGGAATTTCTGACTTTATCCTCTTGCTCTTCCCGGCTGCCAATATTATTACGCTTAAATTTTTTGAATAACTCATTTTAACAAACAATCCTACAAAGCAAAAAGAGAACAAATATTACAACAGCTTCTAATTTATTGCCATAAGAAGACCTTAAAATTTTAACACAAAGCAGCATTTTTATCTAAAGATTAATCAATAAAGTTTCCACCAGTAATATCCCTTGAGACAACATTAAAATTTGACCCCAGATAGACAGTAATATATATCAGGTTATTACATTTTTTACCCAGTATCTCTTTCCTTAAAAAAAATGCTGCACCGGATGGGCCTTCTCCCTCGTAAATTCTGGAAATATCACTGGTACTTCTGGCTTTAACTTCAATTTCTTCTCCACACCTGCTGCACTTGACTTTAAAAGTTATAAAATTAGATTCACTGCCACCAGCAGGTTCCGTAAAGATTTTTTTTAAGTTTTTTAAAAAGCTTCCCATTCTAATTCCCTTCTTAGATCTTTTCTAATTCTTGTATACAGATGTCCTCTGCTCTTCTGCATAAATCCTGGCATATTCTATTAAATCTTTATCTAATGTTATATTTATTTTACTTTTACTAATTTCTGCACCATAAATATACCAGTAGTGCAAACATACCGGTAAGTGAAAGAATATCTTCTATTAAAACCCATTCATCCGGTGCATGAAGGTTGTCGCCATGGGGACCAATCAGTATAGAAGGCATCCCGCCAACTTCTCCATAAATTCCAAGGTCACATGAAAAAGGAGCACCGCCTACTACAGGTGGTTTTCCAATGTATTGTGTAAAAGAATCAATAACAGTCTGTACAGCAGGATTTGAAATATCTGTTTCCCATGGTTTTACATAATGAAAAGTAGGCACAATCTCCATTTTAAACGGTTTAAGTTTTGGATCAGATTTAGAACACTTTTCCCAAAACGTCCTGAACTTTCTATAAAAATTATCCTCTGTCATACCAGGATAGCACCAAACAATCCATGCTATTTTTATACTCTTAGGTGTTCCCATCTGGATAAATTCACAAGAATCATTAGTATCAACGGAGTAGAGTACAACTTTAAGCTCTTTTCCGCTTTCATTAAAAAGTGGATGAGCGTTAGAAGAGCGCCATTCTTTCTCCCACCTCTGAAATAACTCAATAACTCGTGAAGCTCCATCAACTGGATTCGGAATAGTTGAACCCATGAATGGCATACCTGCTTTACCCTTTAAAATTAAATCTCCGATAAACGCACCAAAACATGCCGGGCAAACCTGCATCCGTGAAGGTTCAGGAATAATTGCAAGATCTGCATTATAGCCATTAAGACGGGAGGCAAGAGTTCCATTTCCTCCTGCATATTCTTCATCTACAATACTTTCAAAAATAATATCACCAGATGGCTTAAAACCAATATCCCTTAAAATTTTAAGAGCCCAAAATAAAGCTGTAATACCTCCTTTCATATCAACCGAACCTCTTCCATACAGGCGATTGTCTTTTATAACTGGCTTATAGGGAGAGCAAACCTTCCAATTCTCCGGTATAGATGGTGCAACATCAATATGCCCACTGAATAAAATTGACCTGCCTTCTCCAGATCCCTTCCATTCTGATACCAGATTTTTCCGCTCCTTCGGATATTTCCTACCAGGCAGCCAAGATGGATGGTCTTTAATTCCTGAAACATCTTCAGGAGTAAACATGTCAGTATCCCATCCCATATCTTTACACTCTTTCTCGATAAACTGCTGGGCTTCATATTCATACCCGTCCGGATAACGATTCTCACTTGGAAATCTAATGAGTTTTTTTGTCCATTCAATTATCTCATTAGAATGTTTTAAAACAGCTTCCTTTATTAACTGAGAATTAACATCGGTCATAATATAATCACCTCACGCCTATAACTAGTTAATTCTCTTATACCGCTTTTTGTAACAAGTATTCCATCTTCATACCTTAATCCATTTTCTCCATCAGATAACCATATATCAATATTAAATACCATATTAGGTTGTATGGTGAAATCTGCTTCTTTTGCAATCCATAATCCCTCAACTTCTGAACTTCCCGTTCCGTGAGCTGGCCCATACAGAGTAAAGTTTTCAAATCCATAATAGGCAAGAATCTCATAGTAACCATCAAAGATTTGAGAAGCACGTTTTCCAGGAATAATTTCCTTAAGTGCATAATTCATAGCTTCAAGCGCAACGTTCATTAACCGAGTGACTGATTTTGTTGCTTTACCTACCACAAATGGACGGCACATATTCCCACAATATCCCATATACTTTGCACCAAATGTAAATTGAACAAGTTCATCATTTTTTATTTGCCTATCAGTTGATCTGCACAGACTTAATTTTGTGTTTGGGCCTGAGCAGACCCATGCAGGATACGGCATACCTTCTGCTCCCATCAATGCCATTTTTGAACGTGCAATTGCCTCCAATTCCCATTCTCTTTTCCCTGGTTCAACTGCCTGAAACGCAGCTTTCATTGCTTCTTCTGTTATACGATAAGCTTCAATAATATAAGGTATTTCCTCATCAGATTTGATTGCCTGAACCCTTAAAAGTATATCATCAGCAGGGATAAATTCAGCACCGGGAGAAGCTTTTTTTAAATCTTCAAATATAATATGAGGAAATATATTCCAGTTACCAATTCCTATCCGTTTTGGTGTGTATCCACATGCTTTAGATAATATTGAAGAGAAGTCCTCATTGGAAACTTCGGGAACCCATGTTGGAGAAGATGTCTCAACTAATAAAGGATTTACACATATTTTAGGCACACAAGAAAATGCTTTAGCAAAATCAAATGATTCAGGACCGCCTGTTACAAGAATTGCCTCTCCTTCAACAGGAACAATAACACTTGAAAAATCAAAAAAGGGCCAAAATCCTGTAAGAAATCTGGATGTTGCTGATTCACATTCACTGCTATAGCCTACAAATACATCTAAATCCTCTTTCTTCAGTTCTTTCTGCAATCTTTTTATTCTATCTTCATATTCAGAAAACGGGATAGGTTTGAGCCTCATATTTTTCTCCTATCTATCGTGTTAATGTTAACAATATATCTATATTCATCGCTTTAAGTAATTTTGTTAAGAATAGTACCGCTATAGACAATACATCAATTTTTTATTCTATTATTTATAAACTATTCTTAAAACTCAATAACCTTATTTTCTCTTGCAGATTTTTCTGCCATCTTCATAGCATAAACAGCATCTCTGGATTCCTGTGGTGTAATTACAGTTGGTTTTTCGCCACGTGCTATACACTTTACAAAATAATCAAATTCTTCTTTTAAGTATCCTCTTCTTAAGCCATGAACAGTTGGCCAATATGTTGACTGTGGATAGCCCATACCTTTTTCAGTCAGTACCATATAATTAGAGCCAGAATTATCTATATAAATTGCCCCCTTTGTCCCAATCACCTCCATTCTTGCATCTATAGCAAAGGGAACATTATCGGGCAGGCACCATACGTTTTCTATTACAGCAAAAGCATCGTTATCAAGACGAAATAAAGCCCACCCAATATCACCATAGCGAAGCTCGGGTCTTGTATTCATTGTTTGCGCATAAACACTTTTTGGCTTGGCTCCTGTATACCAGAACATAAGGTCAATATCATGTATACCGTCTCCAAAAAGAGCGCTAATTTTATCAAGATGGCTATGAGTAATCCATTTAGCAAGGTTTCTTCGTGCATACATAGAGAGGATTTTTCCAATATTACCAGCTTCGATTTCTTCTTTCGCAAGAGCATATGCTGTATCAAACCTGCAAACATGTCCGACCATAAAAGATTTATCAGTCTTTTCTACCTCTGCTAAAATCTTATCACAATCCTCCACACTATCAGCCATCGGCTTTTCAAGAAACACATGCTTTCCGGCCCTAAGAGCATCTATAGTTGGTTTAAAATGATCTTTAACATGAGTTACAATTGTAACCATATCAATATCTTTATCTGCAAGAAGATCGTGGTAATTTGTGTACTTTTTTAAAATATTATACTTTTCAGCTATTTCACTTAACCGATTTTCACGGCGTGTACAAACTGCTGCAACATCCACAGCAGGAAGTTGTTTAAGAGTGTCCACATGATGTTCACCAAACCATCCTAACCCTATGACACCACACCTTATTCTCTCCATTATTATAACCTCCTAT
>Ga0114918_10001870_pt1 | contig 18932 bp, 19 predicted proteins | sample LantaG_FD_87015 | JGI IMG/M metagenome (GOLD analysis project Ga0114918, IMG submission 87015) | Deep subsurface microbial communities from Baltic Sea to uncover new lineages of life (NeLLi) - Landsort_02402 metaG | ecosystem: Environmental > Aquatic > Marine > Oceanic > Sediment | place... | reverse complement strand
TTTGGTTTTTCAGGATATCCCTTATCAACAATTACAAAATGGACTTTAGCTCTCCAATTTTCAGCTGGCTCTGGAAAAGATATCCAGTCTGAGATAAGAAAAGCCTCTACTTCCCCACCTTTTTTCATACCAGTATTTTCGCCATCAACAACTCTGGTTTCTCTACCTTTTATTGATTTTATTTTGTAAAATGGTAAGTTTTCATAAAAAGCACTTGCCATCTGACTATCAGATATTTGGTCTTGTAAATCAGAAAATGCTTTTGGATCCTCATGCTCTTCTGTAAATTCTCCAGGAGAAGTGTTTCCAGTTATGTCTTTCCTTAATTTGCCAGTAAAAACAGCCGCTGCCCATGAAACAAATATATTTTTAGTACCAATTCTACTTGGTGCTATGTTAGTACCATATTTTATATCAACACCAAACTGCTCTCCAAACTCATGTAAGTTATTACAGAGAGTGCCGCCAGGATAATACTTCTCTATATAAGAAGGTGCTGGCTTTTCACGATGCCTTTCCTCATTGGTAAGTGCTGTCATTTTCTTTACAGCAACATTAAGTTCTTCAATTGCAGGTTGTAACTTTATTATCTCTGATTCATATTTAGGAACGTCTAAATCACTTATAGCATCTTCAATTTCCTTTATAGTATTATATGTTTCAACAAGCTTTGGCTTTAATTCCTCTGCTTGCTCAACCATATTTTCAACCTTCTCTCTTTTAGATTTACTAAATAAATTTACAATCTTATTTTTTAATCTTGATAATATCCCAGCAGTAATCTTTATATCATTAGATTCTTTAAGCTCACTTGCTATTTTTACTATCTCTAGCATTGATATTATTCCTCTTTTACTTCAGGTTCAAAACCAATATCATCTAAACCATCTAAGCTTTCAGGCTCTCCAACATCTTCTGGTGCTTCATTTTGCTCTTCTAATGGGGTGCTTTCATTTTTCATTGATTGATACATCATATCTTCAAATCTTTTCCAAGCAGCTATAAAGGAATCATTCTCAATAAATCGTTTATAATTAACACCAAAACCATTTTTTCCTTTTACCGCATCCCAATATGCTTGAGAATCACCTTGAGACCTAAAACCATCTAAAGTTTTTAGAAGAGAAAGATTTGCTTTTAACATATTTGAAATGTTAGAATAAACAACTCCAAAAGCTTTTATTAGTTCTTTTCCTGATTGTGTTTTACCCCAAAACCAAGATGCCAAAAAGGCTTCAGAAATTAGTTCTGGTGTTTTATCAAAAGATGTTTTTACATCCTGATCTGTTTCGAGTCTTGCCCAGTCATCATTAGAATTTGTATAATATTCCATCCATCGTTTTATTGATGATGGTCGCTCCATTTCCCATTGCTGTTCTACATCAACTTTCTTTTCAACTATTTGATTTGGATTATATTCTGGAGTTTTACCTATTTCCGAGGAAACATAATAGTCTATACTTTTCAAACTATTAGGCTCAATACCTATTTTCTCAGCATACTTGTCTCTCATATAACCAACAAGTTCTACTAAAACAGCTTGTTCTCTTAAGAAAGCAGCTGTATCTTGAGCAAACTTAACAGCCTCTAATCTTTTACGGTCTTTATCCATTGCTTTTAGATAGTTGTTTTGCTTACTAACAACATCTCTAAATGCATCATCTGCCTTTATAGTTACCTCTAATGTTTCTTTAAAAGTATCAGATCTTGATGATAAATACTTTTTACCAATATAGCGTAATGGGGATATTATATTTCCTATACTTCTGCTTTGTGCTGATTTTTCCATAAGGGACCTTTAAATAGAACTACTAAGATTATATTCAAATCTTAGTAGTTTAGTTTTTTTGGTTTTATTTATTCGCCTGGTGCATCGCCCATTGGCGGCGATGGTATTCCCCCACCACCACCTAAACCACCCATACCTCCGTCGTCGCCTTCTTCTCCAGCAACAGGCTCTTCTTCGGGTGATTCTCCTGGTACCGGAACATCAGGTAAGTCTGGTATTTCCTCGTCTTCCCCAAGCGCTCTTAGTTCAATAAGACTAAGCTTATTAAGCATCTCGCCTTCTTTAATCTTAATTGTTTCATCAATACTTTCTTTTCTTATTTTCCTTTGCTCTTCTTCATAATCTAAACCTAATGATCTATATAATGTATGAATTGATACCATTTTCTTTTCACCAACTAATTGACTTAACTGGTTGATATAGTCAGACATATCAAAAAGATTCATATGGTTCTATTCAATATTTGGAACGATTAATTTCTTCTCACCATCAGAATAATCCCAGAAATCATGAAGCTGTGCAATAGGTGCAAAAACCTTTGTCCTAATCCATTTTGATAACATATTTTGGAACTGCATATATCTTTGTCTTAGAACATCCAAACTCAAACTTCCATTTGCATAAGTAATGTCCCCACCTTCCATAATAACTTGTGGAACCATCAATCCAATATATATTTCTTTAATTAACTTTTCAAGGTCTGCATTGATATCAATAACAGTTTGAGCGCCAATTCTTTCAATAGTAACACTTCCATGTGTTATAATCTTGAAATCTTTATCATATTGAGCTTCCTGAAGTAATTGCCTCCAAGATTCTAAGTCGCCTTGTGTTACTTTGTATTCTGCATCCGCACTACCACCAAGCTTCACCAAAGTAATTGGGTTAATAAGGTTGTCTGCCTGTGCATACTTACACTCTCTTAATTTATCCCAAAGCATTAGAGCCTTAAAGCATGATGCTATTAGGCTGGTCCCTCTAGTTTCATATGGTGATATTTTTCTAGCTATATGAGAAATATAGAAGTTATCAAGTGGAATATTCTTTCCAGCCTTTACATATTTTATAATTTCTGGTGGTAATGATGCTCTTATTCTTTTACTATCAGGATCGTTACCTGTTACTATTCTTTTAAGTTCAGAATCTGGTCTTAAACTTATTTCTGGTTCTGTTGGAATAGCCGTTCGCTTTACATAAATATAATCAGGATTTTGAATTACGCATCGTTTCCATTTCATTGTAGATTCATCTAAATCTAATAGTGGAAACACTTCTCCAATAACAAAATATTCTTGAGCCATTTGAACGCAAGTATTTAACAGGTCCATTTCCTCAGCCATTTCGCTAAAGAAATCTTCAATACGTTTGTCAGCACATACTATATTCATTTTCGAAATAGGATATGTGGAGTGTAATGATAATGCGTTATTTACTATTGGATTAAGAGCAAAGAACGCTCTAGCCCAAGCATTCATTGTACCTCTATCTCTTGGTAAGTGAGTATTGCTTGTCAACCAAAGAGGACTATATATTTCAGGACCTTGCCTTACAGTTCCACCAGAACCACCCCAAGCTGTTCCAATTGAATTAGCACTTTCACCACCTAATGATGCTTTCTTATGAAAATCTAATTCATCAGCAATACCACTTGGTGCTTTGACAAGTGCAACATGTCCAAATGAAGTTATTCCACCATCTTTTGGTGAGTCTTGCGATACTCCACTTGTAAACTCACCCCTATTTAATTCTTTGGCTATTTCGTGTTTTCTAACGCCACTAACAGCTTTTGCAACATTTACGCCTGGTGTTTGATCACCATTTCTTCTTCCAAATACAAATCTCTCACTTTTAGTTATATTCATCTTACCTCTAACTTCTTATATAACCTAACCAACAATTTTCATTGCAGGGCAATAAACGCCAATAGCGGTGCCTTTGCTTCTATCATTAGGTTTATCAGAAAATAATTTAGCGTTATTTTTAAATCCATTCGTAACATCAAACTTATATGCAAGATAAGCATTTATTAAAGCCATTAAACCGTCATTGGGCGAAATACCTTTAGAATATCTTAATTTTACATTACCATATCTATCGCCAACAGGCTTCGCAACCATGCTTGAACAATGACTAACAAGCCATGCTATTTGCTCCCAACTTCTCATTGGGAATCTAACAGAGCCCTTTTGTAATAGTTTTATAAATTCTTCTATTTGATTGTCCTTTTCAAACCTAATTGTTTTTGGAGAATCAACATCATCAAACTTTATTCTGCCTTTTATTTTAGTTCCTAAAGCTTCACTTGCTAAAACCCTTAAACCGTATTGATTTTGCAATTCACCCATAATCTCATGACCATAACCAATATCTCCAACGGCTCTTTTCACGTTGTAATTTGTCATAATCTGATCTATAACTTCTCTTTTATATGTAAGAGAGTTGTCTTTTAATTTAGTTGCAAATTGTATACTAAATAACTTAGGACCTTCAACTTTAATAACACAAGCAACTGTATATGATTGTCCTTTTGAAACCACAACACCTTCTTTATTTTTTACGGCTGCATCAACCTTTTTACCCCAGTCAATACCGAGATAAACATCTCTTTCATTAGTACATTCTGATGGTCTGATTGTTTTAACCATTGGTCTTTCATAATCACCACAGGCAGTTCGTATTTGCTCTGCTGTTATAGTCGAGGAATCTCCAGAATAAAACTCACCAAGAACTTCATTATTCCAAGCAGTTTCGTCTGATAATGGGTTGTTTTCTGGTTTCTGATCTAAAATATTTTTTTTAGAGTATAAAGGCATATATAATTGGTTTATATGAAACCCAATATATTTAGCAATAGGTTTTCCATTTTCATCAAGATCATCAATGGAAACTGAATGAACCCACTTACCCCTTTCTGCGGCTTCTCTTTTATCTTGAGTTTTACCACAATGAACACATTCAACAATATGCCCCCTGTTATCTGGATGGAATTCGGCGCATCTCTCATCATCTTCATCTAACCAGATTTTTTCCCAAGCATCACTATTTGGAGTATAAAGAGGGAAATGTTTTCCACACCTGCTACAACCAAGGTGGTAATATGATTTAGTGGAAGCTGTCCACATTTCATAATACTTACTATCTTTTGCTTTTGGTGTTCCCATGTATACTTGAACACCTTGACCGTTTGGTCCATATTTGGACTGAGCTAATGTTTTTAAAGCATTCATTATAGCTCTTGGGAACATATCCTGAACTTCATCAAAGAACATTATATCATATGTTCTACCTCTTACCCTGTCAGCATTAACGCCAATAGAATCAACGGCAATCATATTATCATTATTAAACATCTTCGAATAAATTGACTCACTATTAAAAGAGTTAATTATTGAAGACATAAAACTCCTGTACTTACCATCTTCACATTTTATTTGTTTTGATGAGTTTATTCCAGGAGATAATTTTGATTTAGAATAGTATGTAGCTATATCTAATTGAGGGAAACAATGAGCAACTCTAATTGGGGGTCGCCCCTCAGTCCCAAACATACCGCAACCCATCCAAAATAGCTCAAGGTTAACTCCCATAGTGGTAGCACCAACCTGCCTGCCTTTAACTAAAACAATTGGCAAAGCCTTTTTACTTAATGCTTTTAATCCAATATATCTATAAATATCAACGAATGGCTTATAACCATTACCCCGTACCCTAAAAGGATTACCATCTAAAGTAAGATAGTTTTCACAAAAGTTTACGGGGTCTATATTTAAAATTGATGTTTTTAGCTTTTCAAATACGTTTATCGAACTAGCCGTCTTATTTTCCATATTATTCCTTTATACATACTCCTCCGTACTATCAAAATTAAAATAAGCTTTACTTGGATCAGAGTTTGTAATTGGAACTTCTCTATTCTTTAATATATGATTGTAATCAATATCTTCATCATCTGGATTTATTTTTGATTTAATATAGTCTACTAGTTCAGAGTCCATTGTGACACCTTTCATGTCATCTGGTACTCTAGGATCATTATTTACAACGTCTTGTAATTTATTTAACAAATCAACAGTTCTACTAAACTCCTTTCTACCCAAAGCACCATCTATAGAGTTTTTTATATCTTCTAGTTCTAATATAGATTGAATATCTTTAGGCGCTTCATTATTTAATTCTACTGCTTCTTCTATTGCTGCTGTTTTTGTGTTTTCGCTTTCTTCTAACTGAGCATTTACTTGATTTAGATAATGTTTCAAACCAGTTCTATCTTGAAAACTATTTAGGTATTCGCTAACTGCTTGTTTTGGATCACTAAATCTATTAGCTATTAGACCTTTGATGTCAATAGGTGTGGATTGTTTTGCTAAGTTTTCTTTATACTTAGACATAATATCACCCTCAAAACTTTCATAATAATCTGATCTGCTAAATTTCATAAAGCCCCATTACGCATAATATTGTGTAGTATATTCACTTATTTTTGTTTCAGATGGGAAAATTGCTTTATCTCCAAAATTAACTCGGTCTAATAATAGTGGATAACCCATGTCTTTAATAAGAGTTACTACCTGGAACTTCTCTCTATTATCAAGGTCATATTGGTCAGCCATTTTATTGAAACACTCTTCCATATCTTTTCCTGCTTGGACTGTTGTTTCAATACATGTTCTTGCTATATTTGATATAAAGTAAGGAACTGTTACAACTATTTTACCTGTTGTGGTTGTCTCTGCTTCTTTTGTAATACCAAAAAGCTCGCTGGCTTTTTTGCCCTTGCGTTTTCTAAACTTTTTAGAACGAAGTTTTTCTAATCGATCAACCAAGCTTTCCATTCCTTTCGAAATTTCCTCTCTTGCTTGCTCTGCTTTTGCAGCATCAATTTCTCTTTTGAAGTCTTTTTTCATTGCACTAGAAATTTCTTTATCTAATCTTTCGAAATAAGAAATTGCACGCTCAACACCAGTAGTGTCTTTTCCTGTATGTTTTGGAATACCTTCAAACATTTTTTGAATCCAATCTAAAAATGAGTGAGTTCCACCCTGTTTTTCCCAATCCCATGCGTCAACAGGTTCAGCCTCAACAACCTCTTCCACAACTTCTTCTTCATCCTCTTCAACAAAATCATCTTCTGCTGCGCCAGGAATCAAATCTAATTTGAAAAAGATTTCTTTTGGTTCAGGATTTCCATCATTCTCTTCACTCCAGGTATCAACCTCCTCAACTATATCGTTGAAAAATTGATCTAATGATTCTGAAGGATCATCATCTACTTCCAATGTCATTGGAATCACGTCTTCTAGGTTTAAATCTTGGGTATCTTCTAATGCCTTTTTTTCCATTTCTTCTCCATACGCATAATTAATATGAAAAAATTACTTTTAGCGTCCTATATATATATGTTTGAATGCACAGAATTATAAATATATTTGCTATTCATCATTACCACCCTTCTTTATATCTGCATCTTCTTGTGCAAAGAAGTAATGATTGAACCCAGTATAATCAGAATTGTATGGTACTGAAAAGAAACCAAAATCCAAATAGGTGTTAACCATTGGTCCTGGGTTTACAGTAACAGCACCTATACCGGCTGCGTAATCACCAAAACTACATTCAACTTTTTCATTATCAAAAACAACGTTAGCGTATTTACATGGACCTTTCTTTTCTTTGTTTTCTTGATCGAATGCAAATATTCTGTTGTTAGCTTGAGCAACTAATTCTTTCTCTCTTTCATCTTCGATATCTTCTAATGGGCACATCTCATTTATAGCTTTACCAACACTATCACAAGCTTCTGTTATAGGTAAACCATATGGACAGCTTCTCTCTTCCTCTTCCCTAATAACACTTAGTTTTACTATTTTTCTCATAAGCCCCTAAAACAACCCTTTAATGTAAGGAATTTTATTTTGGATATTCAATGTCTTTATCATTTTATTAGTCATTTCAGGATTATATTTTAAAGACTTTCCAATTCTTGATTTTATATAACCATCACTAACGCCATCTAACGCATTATTATTTTTACGGACCCAATCTATAACTCTTTTTGTTGGAACAAAATCAAGCTTGGCACTTAGATAAACTATCCTTATTATTCTTTTTGGATCGTATGATAAAGTAATTCGTGGAGACAAGCATGTGTCTAAAGATTTATTTCTAATATCTTCCATTGCAAGACCAGTAGCATCTATAACAGATGATAAGTTCATTGGCATTAACAATGTATTAACTGTAAAATCTCTACTATACAGTTCTTCCTGCATCATTGTTGGTTTTTGAATACCAGAGTTTATAAGCATTTTTTGTATGTTTGGTATTCTAAAATTATTACTAATATCTATTTTGAATTTATCATAAATTATTCTACTATGACCATCATTAAATGTTGTTAGTGTTGTCCCTGGTAAAACACCAATTAGTTTATTTGCTAATGTTTTTGTTTGTTGATCGCCACAAGTTATATCTAAATCAGATACATTTTCTAAAGACTTCATAAAAATATCACGAGGAAAGCCACCAACTAAATAAGGTTTTGATAATTTATTTAGCTTCGCTGTTTCATCTATTGTGTCTAACAGTTCTTTTAGTGGCATTTTACACCGCTGGTGCTATTGGTACTTCTTCTGGTTCTATTGTGGGAGCTTCCGTTTGATCTGGAATAGCTGCATTCTCTGCTTTTTCAGCTACTGGTTTTGGGGCGTTTTCAACTTGTTGAACATCTTCGTTTAGATATTGCTCCATCTCTTTATCAATCAAACTATCTGTTTGTTTTCTTGATTTTGGTTCTAGTTTATCTGAATCTATAACAGACGCCCCAGAAGTATTAACGGATGATACTAATCTAGATAACACCTCTTCAACGCGAGATTGGCAATACTGATTAGATTCTAGCGCTGATTTAGTTGCTTCAGCTAATGATGGGAAAAACCCAGAAATACCTAAGCTATCTAACATTAAATCTATTATACTAAGTTGTCTGGCAATCTCTCTATTTTGGAAAACTCTACTAAGAGCTTCTAATCTCTTAACAACATCTGAAACTTTAATCCCTGCAAACAAAGTATCAATATCTTCTTTTGATTTATTCTCTAAAAGATTCTCTGAATCTATTGGGGGAGCAGGCGCTTCATCTAAAGTATCTTTTGGTTCTTTGGGCGTATTATCTAATAGAGGCGGCGCAGGTGATGGTGGTGGTGCAGGAGCCATATTTTCAATAGCAGGCGTTGCCTCTTGCGCTATTTTATTTAACTTATCTCTATTAGCAAATATAAGCAAACTTGCTACTTTGAAAATATCACCAGTTAAATTTTCTAATGCTTTGACTTCTTTAGTTTCTATATTATACCAAGAAGCTTTGCTGTCTAAATTATCTTCTAACTTTTCTTTAATTCCATCAAACTTATCTTTTATATTCTCAGGAACCATTTCTTCAGTGCCATAACCACGAACTCTTCTAACAAATTCATCTATTGCTTTTACGCCCTCTTCTGAATCACCAGATGGCTCTTCTTTATCACCGCCCTCTCCCGGCGCACTAGGCATACCAGACATATCATCTCCAACAGGGATATCATCTAAAGATGGCATTTGTGCCATCTTATAAAGAGCTTTGACAACTGTCTTATCACAACCCTCTTGTTCTAAATAACCACCTGTTCTAAGTATTATATCTTGAATCATAGATGCCGTTCTAACACCTAAAATATCACCCTCTAAATCTAAAATAGATTTCATTATTTTAGAATAATTATTTCCAAGAAGATGTGGTCCATCTTTTGTTGAAAGCATTTTCTTAACAGAGTGTATTCTGCCTAAAACTTTTTGTTTTATAATTTCATCACGAGTCTTTTCTTGTTTAACACTTTCATCAATAACTGGTTTTTTGGACATAAAACCTGGAATGTGTTGTAATTCTAGACCAACCTTTTCTTCAAACAAAGCTATTCGATACAGGTTGCCTACTCCATTTTCTTTATCCTTTGCCCAATTTCCAAAATCTCTCTTTTCGTCCATATCGCTCCAGTTTCTAGTAATGTAATCAATTGCGTCTTTCTTGTTACCATACAACTTTGCTCTTATAGTAATATCATTCAATGCAGTCTTCCACTTCATCATATCATATTTTTTTATTGGATCATTATCAGAACCATAATTTGGATAAGCTGTTTTAATAATATTAGATCTTGAGAAGTATTCTGCAACCTTATCTTTTATATCATTAGAACAATTTACATTACTAGAATCTAACATAACATAACTGAATACATCAGACATCAACTTGTTGTCATAACTACCATAAACACACTTAACAAAAATAGGAACGTATTGAGAGATGTAATGAAATCTAAGTAATGACTTTTCGTCATTAACATTAAATTTATTCATCATATAAGCTTCTCTAACAATATAGTTTTTATACTTTCTATTAGAAGTTTTTATATTCTTAATCTTGTTCTTTAGAAACTTATTAATCATCATCATCGTTACCCTCATCTTTTTTTATGGGTAATAGTTTCCCTTCAAGCATTTCTATTTCTTTTTCACTTTTATCATCTAATAGCTTGACGCTTTCCTTATACTTTAACTTTTCCATTTTAGAAACGATTTTCTCCATAACAATAGAGGCAACATCTAAATCTAATTCAGATACTGCTTCTTGAATTGCCTGTTGAAAAACGGCAGCTTGCTGGTCTATTGCTTGAACCGTAACATTGTGTTGTATTATTTGATCTGGCTCTCCTTGCATCTTTCTTATATCCTGAATAACATGCAACATTCTATCAAAATATTGAAGAAGAACATAATCAGGTTTATAGTTGTTAGGATTTAACTGAACCATATCATATAAATGTTGAACGCGTGAATCCATGGCATTTAAAATACCATACATGCGTTCACCTAAATCAACATGCTTTTTAACAGCTTCTTTCTTTAGATCATTGTATGTTTTATTTTTCCTTACAATGATATCTAAATCATCTTCAACTTCAGCAAGCTGTTGCTCTTTATATTTTTCTTTTAGGTCTTCAAGAACTGCGCCCTTGATGTTTAGAAAATTTTTCCTATAGTCATCCAGCGTCTGGAATGCTATATGGTTTTGCTTATCTTTGGGGTATTTTTTTTTAAGCCAGGCGGCTACAGATCGAACGGAATTACCAGAGGCTAATTTTGATGTTATTTGGTCTCTGTTTGGGTGATTTATAATTTTTCCATATTTTATAGACATTTTCCATTTTACTTGGTGCTGAATTGGTTAGGAATGCTGACATCTTCTAGAGCATCTGTTTGATTTTCTACAGAGGTACCTGGAACTGTTTTTCCATCTAGCTTATATCCTGCATTATAATCAATTTGTTCACCGGTATCTATATTATACCATAGGTCATCAGTAACTCTAACCATCATTTGTCCTGGAGCGCCTGGAAAACTTCTTGTTGAAAGGGGTGCTTGTAATGGTCTATAAGTCCCCTTATCTGTATCGTCTATGCTCGCTTCACTTTTTTTTTCAGGCATCTTTTCTTTTGCTGCCGATCTTTTCTTTATGTCTTCAATTTTCTTATCCATTGAGCTTTTAAATTTCTCTTGGTCTTCTATTGAAGCTGACATTGTTAAAAGAATCTCATCAATCAAACCAGCCTTTTTAATTAATTCTGGATTGCTTGAAGTATCAAAATCATTAGCCATTGAAACTAAAGTCTCAAGAGCATCACTAACATTATATTCATATTTGTTTGAATCTTCTATTCCAGAAGTAAGTTGGATATCCATTGCTGACTTTCTAAGAACAGCAGCTGCTAAAACATTAGCATTTGCAGCTACGCTTAAAGAATCCTCGTCAAACTCTAACAAACTAAAAACTTCATTTTCTGGATTGTCCAACCAACTAGCAATGCTTTTCAACATATCATACGCTAATAGGTGATTTTTTGTTTTAAGATCATTTTCTTTTTTTTCTAAATTATTCAAAATACACCTTTTTTATAGAAAGACTTTGCTTGTATTAAACAATATTCCTTCATAAGTATCTTTCATAGCTTCTCTATACTTAGGAATACACCTTCCGCTTTCATCTTGAGCAACCTTACTTAGTGGTAAGTGCAAGTGACCGCACATTGGTTCTTGATGAGTTGGTGAATTTACAACTTTATTACATCCACATTTCTCAGAAGCTGTCTTATTAAGACTACCATCTAAACTTCTCATATATTCAGTTAAACCTTTTGAGTACATCTCTGGACCAGAAGTCTCAGATAATACAACCAAAGCATCTTCAGCAACTCTATAATTGTTTTTATCAGCAGCAACTCTTATAGTCTCAATCAACTCACTTGGTTTTAGACCATAATATGGAGATACTGTTGCAACCATTTTAGAATCAGATAGCTGGCTAGTTATAACTTTATCAATTCCTTCTTTTGAAAATTCAAACACGCTGTCTTTTACTGCTAATACAGAAGGGATCATTGGTTTGTTATTTTTTACTTCAACAACAACTTCAAATCCAATAGGACCATTTCTAGTATCACAACCAACTGCATAAATTATAGAATCATCACATGTTGAAGATACTGATACTTGAGGCTTATAACCAAAAGATGCCATTTTACTTATAACGACATTCCTACCACCATCAACAATATCTTTTCCAAAAGAAAATTCAGCGATGCCGTTTCCATTATTCAAATAAGATGCAAATGTTTTCATGTCTTCAGACTCTGCAGTCTTGATTGCACCACCTTCTTCTGTATATACATCAAAAAATCCTACTGTTGCAGGACCATCCACGTGTAAAGTATTTTTATTATCAGAAGCTTCTTTTGACAAACTACCTTTATTGACAGCCTCTTGTGCTGTTAATGCTTGAATCTCAAATTCAGAATACTCCTTTAAACTATTCATTGCCGATAATGACTTTAAAAGAACATTAGTATCAACAACTAAGTTTTGACCAGCAGATCCTAAAATAGATTGCTTTACTGTATTCTTATTTAAAGACAACATCCCAATTTTTGAAACTATAGTTGATGGAATCATTGTTCCAGATTTTGAAATTTCAACAGGTACTAAAATATGAGCCTCTCCTTTAGGTGTCTCATATAACGCATCACAAATTATATGCTCTTCACTACCACCAACAGTAGTTACTGCTTTTGGTGAGTATCCTGTTCGTGCTAACTCTAATGAGGTTAATGTTTCAGCTTGTTTTGATAATTTTGGATCGTGAGAACTTAGTGTACCATATTTAGCAGGTTTCCCATTATCATCCCAAAAACTTGATAAAGCATTTGATATCTGATTGTCTGCACATTCATAAACATCAAAAGATCCAATTTCTTTTCCAGCAATATCTCTCTGAGGGTCAACATCAACAATGTCTAACTCATTAGCAAAGACTTCAATTGCCTTTGTTCCTCTTGATGAAAATTTACTGTATAAATCTTTAAACTCACCCCGAGTTATAAAGAGCTTACCATTTTCGCTCATTTTTCCAAGAACATTTGCGAGTAATCGCAATGTCTGATCATTTGGTCTTTCATTAGCACTTTTATGAGCCTTACCTGCCAATAATGGAATTGCTAACTTTGTGTTTTTATTTATATTATCAGAGGCTGTCTTTATACTATTTATAAGTTCTAGTGGGTTTACCATCATACACCGTTATTGTAAAATTTCTGGGAACTGCTTGATTAAGCTTGATTTATATCCAGCATCAATGCTTGAAAGCATTGTTCTTACCACTTCTTTATTTTTAGCTAATCTTTCAGGTAGATGTCTTAAAAATGATTCAACATCGCTATCTGGAATGCCTACTTCAGCAAAAACTATATTTGTAACAGGAGCTTTTTTATAAAAAATCGTGGCTGTTTTTTTCATCTTATCAGTTTCAACAGACCAAGCTCCAAGAACAATGTTTTCTGGTTCGTCTTCATACATCGCTGCGATATATTCAGATCCATCATCATCTTTCATTATTTTCCATAATCCAACTTTATTATTCTCGTCAACAAACCGAACAATGCCACATCCTACTTTTTCTATCCTATCTTGGACACTCGCTAGTTTATACATTTTAGGAGCAGTAGCTTGCTTTACAATCCCGTCGAGATCAACTCTATATTTGTCCATTAAACCTCCGTTATCCAAAAATATGCAATTTGATTACTATATTTAAAAATATTATTCACTATCAAGCCTCGCAGTCTGTAAAATATTTTCATTTATACATAAGCATGTTTAGAGTATTATATTTCAAAACATTCGCTTATTTCTAATATCTCTTTTAAAATATCCTGGATCTCTTTATCAGATTGGCATAGTTTAGTTATTTTTTTTATTGCACCACCATATCGCTTCCTTCCGTTCTTATAATCAATATTACCCTTAATAACCTTATGAACACTTGTTTGATTAATACCAAGTTGCTTAGCTATTTCATTTTGGGTCTTATTTTGAACATATAATTTGATAACTTCTTTTTGTCTTTTGGTTAATCCATCTTCTATGATTTCCCAAACACGAACTTTTAACTTTTCTCTTAGGTTTAAGAGTTCTTCATTATACCCAAACGGTTGTAATCTATACATCATACCCTGCGCTAATGATAAGTCACTTAAAACAAAAGGACAAACGCTTGTTTCAAGCAGTATTGATTGATAAAAATCACTTCGGTTTCTATCCCGATCCATATATTTTTTGTTGTTCATAATGTCTATATAACATTATGAGAGACAATGTTATTCCACTAAATCACTCATTGAAATTTTCCATCTAGATTCCTTAATGAAATCATCAATATCTTTATTACCTGGAACTTTCAATCTAGTAACGTTCATGTCATATTTCTTAGCATATTTGTTAATTCTATCCCGACCACTTTCTCCAGCCTCATCCTCATCTAATAAAACATAAAAATTATTAGTAAATCTCATCAACAAAATTACTTGCTGGAATGTTAACTTACTACCACATAAAGCAACGCAATTGTTCAACCCAGAAATAAAAGAAGAATAAAAGTCAAATTGCCCCTCTACAATTATAACACTGTCCTTTTTTATGATATTCTTATAGCTCTCATTCAAACCAAAAAGATGATACCTCTTTTCAAAAGATAAATGCTTGTACTTAGATATCTTTTTTTCCTTCTGCTCCTCTTTTCCACATAACGTTCTTCCAGAAAAACTCAATACATTACCATAAACATCGTAAAATGGAATCAATAAAGTGTTGTTTTGAAAAAATGATTTCTTTTTAGAATAATATGGATATACAATATTAAGTTCTTCGAAAACATCTGTTGGGTTTTCTTTTGTAATAGAACCGAACTCATCCATGAACTCTGTAAAAGAATTTTTATTTGGTGGGAAGTAGCCGAAATTGAACCTATCTACGTGCTCTTTAGAGGGAACTCTATCGAGCAGATAAGAAAGTTCTTTTTCGGCTTCTGGTCTATGGAGCCATTCATTAGCTATTTTCGAAATAACTTTTAAATGGCTCCATTTGTCCTTTATGTTCATTTATTTATTTCTTAGTATTGTGTTCTTTTAGCATTTTGATGAAGTAAGGTGTTATATTCAACTCTTCACCGCAATGAAAGCAAACATACTTTCCATTTTCATCTTCTTTTGGTTGCCCAACTCTGGTGCATTTCTTACATTCAACAGAATATGCTTTTTCGGTATGCTTTGATCTTACCTTACCAAGACCAATCATTGATCTCTTTGTGAAAGGTGAAATACCCGCAATTGGCTTACCACATTCAGCACACATGATTTCATCTGTGGTGGTATCTAAAAGCGAATCACTTGTTGTTTTATAACAACCTTTATTTGTACATGTTAAAGTAGCCATTGTATTCTCCTATGCTATCGTCTCATCTATTGTTACTGTTCCATCATTATTCTTTTGAAACAGTTTAGTTTTTAATTCTTCAAGGAAATCTGGATTCTCTTTGAAATATTCTTGAACCTTCTTATCGCCTTGTACTTTATCTCCTGTTGGTAAAGTATACCAACCAGCGCCAGCCTTGACAATAAGATTTGCTTCTACTGCTAATGATAATATTTCCAGATCAGTATTTATTATTCCAATTTTATCATAACCAGCACCCTCGGTAAATAAGAATGTTGTTTCGCATGTTTTTGGAGCGGGACCAAATCTGCTTTTCTTTAAAACTGCTTTTACTTTTTGACCTAGTAATGTGTTCTTATCTTTCTCAACATTAAGGATAAGATCATCTACACCGGTTCTCTTCTCTAAATAAATATTCAAACTCATTTGATGTTTGATATTTTCGCCACCTGGATGGTGATATTTTTCCCCATATACTTCATCTAAGTTTTGTCTTACTTGGTTTATTAGGATCATTGCTGTTTTTGACTGTTCTAGCAAGTCAGAAACCCTTCTTATTTCAGAAGTTAGGAATCCTGCTAATGCTGAAACGGTAAGACCACCAACCGGAGACATTTTCTCTCTAGGACTAATGATTGATGCTAAAGAGTCAATAACAATTAAAGGACACTTTAGGTTACCAGCATTGATTTCATCAAGAATACCATTTGCTATTTTCTTAGAGCCAAACTTTTCTTTTTTGATTTTACCATATATCGCTTCGAAAATTTCAACGCCATCACTTGTCTTTATAATAAGCATTCTATTCTTTTCTGGATCAGGACTCCAAATGCCCATTTTTTCAGCCCAATCATATGTGAAGCTTCTTTCTGCATCTATCCATACAACATAAGCATCAGGATCTGCATCTAAAGCATTCTTTGCAGCAACTAAACTTAAAAATGACTTACCAGATCCTTGAGGTCCAAATATGTGACTGATTCTACCTTTTGGAAATCCCCCAATACCAATCATTGCATTTATATTTGGAGAGCCACTATCTATAACCTCTATACTTGATTTCTTAGAAATAAACCCAGCATAATCTTTGTTTATCTTCTCTAAGAATGAGAATGTTTTCTCTATATTTACAGATTTAGATACTACCGCAGCACCACTACCAGCCTCTCCTCTTGATTCACTTTTTTTTACCATTTATCCTCTTTTATTTATAAGTTTTTTCTAATATATCTTTTAATTCTTCTGTTAACTTTTCTTTTTTTGGATATTTTGCTTGAACAACAACCGTGTGATTGCCCTGTTCAAACTCTTTTGTTTTATATGTGTCTTGACCTCCAGCAACCCCACACCCTTTTATTGAAATAGTGCTGCCCGGACTTGTCATCTTTTTTATATCTATTTCTTTAACACCATGAACTGTTCTTACTTTTTCTTTACCACCAAATAAAAGCTTGTCTAAACCTATCTCTACAGTTGAAATTATGTTTCTACCATCTATAAACATTTCGTCTTTTTTGCCTGTTGGTCTTACCATAATAATAACATTACCAATAACATTATCAAACTCGTTTCCTTGAGCCCTTATAAAGAATTTTTTCAAAGCATTTCCTAATGGTGGTATGTTTAAAGATACTTTCTTTTCCTTGTCGCTCATTCCAACACCAGAACATTTTTTACAAGGATCGCCACTAAACCCTCTTCCATTACAAAAATTACAAGGGAAATTGATTGTTCTAAAAAAAGCACCCATCTTCTCTCGTATTGTTAAATGACCACTTCCACCACATTTTTGACATCTGCTTGTTTTCATTGAGTTAATGCCATTACCACCACAATCAGAACAGCCAACTTTAACATTATAAGAAAATGATTTGTTAACACCAAACACACTTTCCTCAAACGTTAGTGAGAGATTTACAACAGTATCATGTACTTGAATGTTATTTGGTCTGCCACCATTATTGAAAATTTCATTAAATATATCATTTATATTGCTTGGGCTATTATCGTTATAATCAAACGCATTTTCATTTTCTGCTTTCTGTTTGCCAGTTAAAATTTGATACGCTTCATTTACAGTTTTAAATCTAGCCTCAGCTTTTGGATCATCTTTATTTTGATCTGGATGATTCTTAGCAGCAAGAGATCTGAAAGCTTTTTTTATTTCGCTCTCAGTAGCACCATCTTCTAATTCTAAAGTTTTATAAGCTTCTTCTCTTTTCACTTCAATCTCCCTTCTTTATTTTTGGAACAATCTTCCCAGTCAAAATAAAACTATGATACAAAGCAACAGCCAAGCCATCTGCAACATCATTGTTTTCAACTTTGTTATTACCTCTAGTATTTAACTCATATGGAAATGAAAACTTAAGGTGCTTTGCTATAAGCTCAGGCATATCTTCTTTTTTTGGTAAAGTTTTATCAAACTTCAAACCATGTCTAATTGACATAACATTGTACAATGCTGGTGGTTCTCGTAATATATCAGCTGCAACCAAACATACCATTCTATTAAAAGTTGCAAATGTTATAATTGTATTAGCGGAACTTTGTTTGCTCATAAATTGAATTATATCTTCTATACCAATATGATCTGGACTACATTTCATAATTAGTTCAGCAACCATATCTCTTGTTGTTATAATTCTATCTACAATAGATCCATTTTTAGGTGGTTTTATAAATCCAGAATCAAGGTATTTGATTTTGTTGTTTTTAATACCAAGCAAACCCCAACCAATTGTTGAAGAAGAACAGTCTAAACCCATAACTTTAATTGTTTTATGCTTCTCATTTCCCATATTATCCTATAGTAAAAATCGCCAAGTGAAATATTCACTTGACGATTTTATTTAGGAGCACAAATGAACTACAAAATCTATGCGTTATCTACAGTAAACTCATAATCATCGTCTTTTACTTTACGACTTTTTTTTGGAGCAGCTTCAGCTTCGGCTTCCGCTCCACCATTTCTCTTAATCCAAGCTTTGATTTTCTCAACAGATTCCCCAACACTATCTGGTGATAGAGGTTGACAGAACTCTTCAAGTTCACTCTCATCAAAATCATTCTCAATCACTACCATCTGCTCAGCGGTAAATGGAACCTTCTCTCCAGGATAAGCCTGGTAGAAATTTTGAGGTCCACCTTTTGGATCCCTAACAATATTTATAAAATAATCCTTGGGATCATCATAGCCCTTCATATGAGTTTTGATACCTTTAATCTTATTATAAAGAAGGGTACCCATATCTAGAAGCTTAATCTCATTGCCCATAAGAACTGCTGC
>Ga0114918_10001869_pt1 | contig 18934 bp, 20 predicted proteins | sample LantaG_FD_87015 | JGI IMG/M metagenome (GOLD analysis project Ga0114918, IMG submission 87015) | Deep subsurface microbial communities from Baltic Sea to uncover new lineages of life (NeLLi) - Landsort_02402 metaG | ecosystem: Environmental > Aquatic > Marine > Oceanic > Sediment | place... | reverse complement strand
TTTTTAGTTTGAATCGAATACGACCTTGTTTCAGCATCGTAATATCTCTCCACACTTTCGTCAGGATGATGAAATTGTAAGTTTTGTGTTTTTAATTCCATACCAGATTGTGTGTCACAACCCGCCGTTCCACATGATTTTTTGGTTGGCATCATTAATTTATATTCACCATCTTTAAATGTAAGCTCTCTAATACTTAAAATAATATAAATACGATCCTCTTCTAGTAAATCTTTATAAGATCCCCGCTGTTGGCCATATCTTACTTTAGAGCATGATGCTAAAATATTATTTAAGCGATCATCAGCATCTTTAAGATTGGTTTCATCAAGCATAGAAAAATCACGAATTTCACCAACCCTAGCTGCTCTGATATGAATTTCAAAATCTTCTCGATAAAATCTACCAGCTGATGGTAATACATTTAAGTCAAGTTCAATGTAACCAGTAAGCTCATTTAACCTTTTTATTTCAGGATCATCTAAATCTACTTTTTTCATTCTACTAGGATCAACCGTTCCTAGGTCTGTTACTTTTTCAGTACCTTCGGTGGTTGCTTCAAATTCTTTTTTAATATCGTCTTCGTATGCCATTTTATTTAATTTTGAATTGATTTTCGGTTTTAGTTTCTTCTACTATATGCTGTAAAATAAGTTCTCTTACATATTTAGAAATAGATACGGGATCTTTCCCATGCTGCATTGCTTTTTCAATTATAATTTCATTTAATTGAGATTCATGTTCAGGTGTAATTAAAACTTGTAATTTACGTGTAAGTTTTTTCTTTGCTGGTATTAATTCTTCAATACTTTCATTATATCCATGTAATGGTACATCTGCATTATATTTACGAATCCAATGCTCTAACCGACCCATTATTTTTAAAAGGTCTGTTTCATCATCAAAGCGCTGTAATACTTCACGCTTAAACATACCCCGTCCAAAATCCCTTAATGCTCTGGTAATATATTTTCCAGATCCCATAAAATTAGAATTATCATTTACTGAATATCCAACATATACTTTATTGTTTTCCAAGTGAGTTACTTTAAATATGATCATTGATTATAGATTATGTATTATATATCCAAGTGTAAAGCAAAAAAAATACCCCGAAGGGTATTTTTAACATAGATTTTTAAGGTTTATCCACCTACATTTTCCTCTACAAAATTATCACAACGGTAAACCATAGTTAATTCCGCCGGATCATTGGTTTCATAACTTAATTCATCTAGAAAATCTGGTTGTCCAGTTGGAAATATGTCTTTAACAGTAATTTTACGGAATATAGAACCCGCTCTATCATATTGAACAATAATGCCACTTCCAGTATAATCTTTTTTAAGTCCCATTTCACCGGTCAATGGATCATAAATCAATTTATACCAATTTCTCATGGTATTATAAATGAAGTTTTCGTTAGCATCATTTAAGTTTAATGTAAAATTAACAGTAAGATCAACAAAAGTCTGTGTTGGCATTCCAGCAAAACTGCGATCTGCAAACTTGTACTTCTGTCCAACTGTTTCTACAGTTGGATTCAAATTGTTAAGTCCACCAATAGACTTTACATGTTCAAGTATCATTGCAGTATCGGCACCTAAAGGTGAAAATAATGTAACCTCAAATAAACTTGGGTATATTGGCTCAAACTTGTTATTGCTTGTGCGACTTTGTGTGTAGTGTGGTAGGGCCATATCCTATCTTCTTTTTTTATTTATTTTTCTTATTGAAAGTTTCCTGTACTAATTGCTCCAGTTTTAAGGATTGTAGTTCGTTGTACTAGAACTTCCATTCCACGAACTGGTTCAATATATGTATCGATAATTCCAATATTTTGATCAATTACCTCAGGTGTATTATTACTTTCGTCCATTATATTCCTAAAATCATAAACACCGTCATCATCCTGTACTGTACCCAAGAAATTATCAGCAAGTGTTTTGATTTCTAGTCTAGTTTGAGCTGTATTAAATTCAAATAAATAGTTTTTCAAAATTGCTTCGATACCATCTTGGATGTATATAACAACTTCTCTAACATTAATTGAACTTAGAGCAGACTTGGGGTTTTGCTGTGCAGTTTTATTTGCAAAGATGGTAGGACCTGTTCCAGTTTGGAATACGATTGGATTAATTCCAAAAGGTTCTAAATAACCTTGATCATCACCGTCTAAGTTAATTTCTAGACCGACAACACCAGCACCACCAACTACGCCACGGCGTACACCAGCTACAAGTGACCATGGTAGTGCATTTTCATACTTAGCAATAAAGTTATTTGATACGTAAGATGCAGGCGGTACATTAATGTTTCTACCTAAATCACGTACTGTAATAAATGGGAAATAAAATCCACACCAACTTGAACCTTGCGTAATAGACGGTAATGAATACCGTACAGTTGGGTTCAGGCTTAGGTTTCCGCCAGTTGAAATAAACCGTGTAGAAAGTGCACCTGTTGCATCTTTAAAGCTGGGATTAATATTCCGTTTAAAGTCTTCAGCAGAAGGTGTATTTATAATTGCAAATGCATTTTTTCTAGATTGACAAAGTCGAGAGTAAATCGCTTTAGATCCGGACTCTATACCATTACCGAATGTATCTACAACATAACGGAAGTTTATTACTTCGCGATCAGTAAGTGCACTATATAGGTTAGTTCCATTTAAGGTTCCATTTAATATTGCATTTTGTCGATCATTAGTACCGTTAGGTATATGCTTACTTGGCAATAAATTAAATCCATCAAAAGTAAAGATGTTGAAATAATCAATCCAACTATCAATAGGGTAATAAAGTTCTACTTTCATAACAGATCCTACAGTATCAACTGATATTTCGGATTGACATGTTACTAATAAAGCAGTAATTCCAACAGGAACTGCGGAGTTAGTTGCATTTGTAACACCACCTTGAACTTCATTGATCCTTGTTAATCTAGAATGTCCACTTACAATACCTTCATCATGTACTAAGTAGTTTCCTACCATTATATCACCAGCATTTAATACTGTTGAATCAATCAACACTTGGTTAGGATAAAGACCTGAACCAGCAGTTTGTGAATCTGCAATAATATCAAAAGTGACATTATTTGCACCGTCTAATGATTGAATAGCAAGGCAGTTATCCGCGGCAACACTTCCATCCGTGTTAACAAAGGCAGCAGTTGGTGAAACAGCATTATACAAACTAAATTCAGCTATATTAGTAACTTCAGTAGTATATGCATCACTAGAATACGGTATTACTTCAACTGATGGTAAGTTATAAACAGGATCAGATATAGCTAATACATTTACATTACCCTGAGCTTCGTGGATGTAACCATAAGAAGCTGTATTAAATACCAACCATGCTGGATAATCGATAGGTGTAACTAGATCGCGATATACAGCAGTATCTCCATCAGTATAAATTCCGGTAGAGAAATTAGAATAAAGTGAACTAGATGGTCCACCCATAATTCGAGTATCAATATCTGTTGCTCCATCTGCTTTTTGAACTACTTGAGTAAGCCCAGTTGGATTAATATAATTAATAGTGTCACCTATTACAAATGCTAAATCAGCGGTTGTAATTCCAGTACCAGAAAATATAATGGAAATTGAACCTGCAGTTGCATTTACCCCAGTAACTGGAATATATGAAGTACCAAGCTTACTTTTTACAAAACTTCCAACTACAGTAGTTGTATTAGCTGTAAATGATGCAAGTGCATCATATAAAGTATCCCCTGATGTTTCAATGTAAGTTAATTCTATCTCACCAGTAGTTAATTCAGTTGCACTTATAGATGCACCTGTATCGATGTCAACAGATAAAATAGTATTAAAATTTTGACATTCTGGAAAATCTGCAGCGATTGGTCCTTCATAAGAAAGGAAGTTTACTGTATCATATTGTTGCTTTTCGATGTCGTGGCCGATTAAATCAATACCTCCCATAACACCGTCAATTAAAACATCTCCACTGAATAGGTCTTGATTAACAGCACAGAACATTCCAGTAGATGCCGTATCAGCATTTACCAAAGTTTCTATAAACAAATTATTACCCAGTTGATCAATAAAATCTGGAATAAGACATGCTGTATATTGTGCAAACAAGTTAACTTCTGATTCATTAAAGAATTCTTCTAAGTAAGTATCAGTTGTATCAGTTGCGCTTCGCTTTCTCTTAACACCTCTGTTTTTATCAAAATATTCTTGGTAAATTGGATCTGCTAAAAATCTTTCGTATGGATTTGCAGCTCCAAATTCTCCACCAAAGTTACCTTGTATAAAGAATACATCAACCATAAAATCAGAAATAAGACTATCTTTATCTAAGAATCCAGGTACGTTTGCAGATCCATACCACTCTTCAACTGTTACGTTGAATCCGGATACATTAGCTGCGGCAGCTTTACGGATGATAACAGATGTAGGACTTTGTCCAAGATTGGTAAAATCTACAATATTATTAGTATCAATTCTAGATGAATTAAAGGTATCATCTGCACCAGCAAGAGTAAGGAAAGATTCATCTTCTGGAAACCAGAACTTATCTTTATTATAGAATCCTGAGTATTCTCCAAGTTGTGCAACATTATCGTTATCATTGAGTGTCATTGCAGCCGCTGAAAACTTTCTATATTGAACTTTGTCATTATCATCTAATGAAAGTAGATTTAATGCAAGAATTGGCCCTCTTTCGAGAGCAGTAAGACAGCTTCTATGGAAGTAAGAATCTTTACGTTCAAGATTACGATCTATGTCGCCATATACTTGTCTGAAAAATGAACTATCCGGAACAAATACCGGAGTATTAAAGGGTCCAGTTTTAGAAAATCCTACTACCAATCTGATTTGATTGGCAGGGATACTAACTACTTGTGACTTATCAAATTCAAAACGATAAGTCCCAGAAGCTTTAATGGACGCGATTTTTGGATCAATTGCCATGATTTAGATTATTTTTTTTGTTTTGTTTGATTTATATATCTAAGCCCTTGTAAGAAATTAAACTAAATCATAAATGTCATAATTAAGATTACCACCTTTCAGATCTCTCTCCAAAATATTTTCGATTTGTGTTTGAATATCAGTATCTACTAAGTCAAATAATTCTTCTACATATTCAGTAAAGTCAATAGTATTTAAAAATTCACTACTATTAATAGAACTCATAATTAAATCATCATTTCCAGATTGTCCCGCATAACTACCATTAGGCAATTTTCCAAATGTTGTAGATTCGAGTATAGTATCACTATCAGTAATCATAATACGATTCTGGGCAACAGCTTTTTTAAAGTTTTGGCAAATTATAGGTTTATTATCTGATTTTAGTTTTAATCCATACGATGGAGTTCTAGCATCTATTCTATGTTTAAACTTAGATATACATTCTTCATCAAATTCATTCCTTTGGGGAAAAATAGTTTCTAGTCGTTTCATTAGTTCTGATCCGAATGTATTCCATTCTATTAGCATTTTCATATTTTCAGGATTAAAAATATCAAAGCCTAATACATATAATATTTTGGCAAAATCTTCTATTGGATGTTCATTGCTCCGAAATCGTCCTATTTGCTTTAATCCAAAAAAATCAACCATACTACCAGGTGAAATAACTTTCTTAAAATTAGATGGATCCATATTAATTATTTGAAAAATATTAATTACAGAATAATCACCACCATTACCCTCAGCAATATCAACAGAAAATAACCAATAATTATGCTCACCTTTAGTTTCTTCTATATCAAAGTCAGGATGCCATAAAAGATCTTTATAATTTATTGATTCATAGTCTATCTCTACTATTTCATGATGCACATAATTAAGTTGATCTTGTTGTAATTTTTTTAAACTACCTGGATCTAATAATAAAGAGGAGCTAGCAATAAATTGATTACCATATTGTCTATTAAATGCCTCTTCACTTCCCAAATTCATTATTTCCCGCCGCATCCAATCATCATCACGACCAGGTACATCCCACCAATCTATTCTAAATGGTTTATACTCACTATCACCTCGTTCGGCTGCTGTATAAATTTCCCAAAACTTATTAAATCCCCAGGGTGTACTAGTAATAATTACTTTAGAATTTTTAGATGCAGAAACAGTAGGATATGCATTTTCATAAAAAGTATTAATAAATTGATGAGGTATGTGAGCAAACTCATCCATAAATAATAAATGAATAGTAAAGCCAATCGCTGCTTTTTTGGTTGTAGTTTGTCCAATAATTCTACAACCATTATCAAATTTTGAATTAAATACATCGTATTTTAAAATACCAGGCTTTAAAAAAAATGGTAAATTTTCTAAAATTACTTTACCCTTATCTAAAATTTCTGTTGTAGTACTTCCTTTGTTAGAAAGAACTAATGCATTTTTATCAAAATTAAAAAGAACGTACCATGCAATAAAAATTGAAGAGCAAATAGTTTTTCCTACCTGTCTACTTGCTAAACAAATATTAAATCTCTCTGCCTGAAATTGCCTAAGCATTGTTTCTTGATATGCACGCAAATCAATTGTCTGCAGCCCATCATCAGTCATAACAGTACAATGGGTATTTGCAAAATATACAATGTCATTTGCACATTTTTTAATTTCCCTTAATTCTTCTTTGGTATATTCAAAAACTAAATTGCCCTTACGTAATGCAAGATTACCCCCATGAAATGGATTAGTTTTGGGTTTGTAGCCATCTTCCATAGCTACTATTAAATCATTTACTTTTTTACTAGTCCATGCAAAATTTTGTTCAGCCTCTTTTACTTGTAGTTCAAAGCCAGCTGATTCCGGTCTAGGTCTTGCCATAAATTAATTTATTTTTGCCATAATCCAGTCTTCATGAATCATGTCTAAATCTTCATCATTAAATTTAACAGGAGTACCACGCCCTATATTACGTATTATTTTATTTCCTGGTTTTAATGTACTATTATCACATGCTAAAACAACTTCAGCTATACGATTCCACTTTTCTTTTGGTAAAAGTAAACCCGATGATGTTTTTTGCTGTATACGTATTTCACGTACTAGTAAATAGCTATTCTTCATTTTCATCATCATCCTCTTTAGTATCTACTTCTATTTCGTCTTCTAAGTTTTGTAATGCTTTCATTAAATCTTTAGTACCCCTTGATCGAAGGCCACTATTACTACTGCCATCAGATTTTTCTGTATTATAATTTTTATAAATGTCAATATCTCGTGCCATTTTTTTAGCATTCTCTTCAACTGCCATCATATACATTGTCTGACTTTTAATAATTTCTAACATAGTCCGTTGCATATCACTCAATACTTCAAACATTCTAGGTGTTACTTCACCTTCACCGATAGCGTTCATTAATGCATTAATTGCAGTTTCACTATTTTCCATTTGTCGAATTAACATGCTTAGTGCAGATTTATCTAATTCTGATTTAGCTTGAATATATTCTTCCTGTTCTATAATTTCTTCACTTAAATATAACTTAAGTAAATTATCCAATACACGAGTAGCTTTTGTTTTTGCTATTTGTAATTGAGTATTATTAGATTGTGCAGGTAATCTATTAATTGGAGCGGCTTCATCTAAACCAGGCACTTCATCGGGTAAATCATACCCTAATAATTCATCTAGGCTATGCCTAAGTTCCTCCTTAGTTTCATCTTTCATGTAAAATATATTATATACTATATATCCAGATTACTTCGAGGATATTGATCGCGAATTGAAAACCAAATAATCAATACGATCACCACTAGGTAATATTACACCATCATAACCATCTCTTATTAATTCCCCGACCGAGTATTTTTCATACTCATCCCAACCTGCTGGGTTTTTTAAAGTAATATAGCGAGTCATAATATACTTACCGCCGGCTGCACCTACACCTTTGTTTTTAGCTGCACTATAATTATCAGTAAACCAAAAACCGTCCCATGCATGATCTAATGAAAATGTATCAAATTTATCATCAGTTGCATGATAAACTTTAAGATTTTTTACATTCTTACTTTCAAATATTTTAAATGAATTTATGTATTTCATTTTATTTTATGCATTCCACCAATTTTCTTTTGCGTCTTCAATATTATTTAATCTGTTTTCAATTGATGTATATTTACCCTCATTGAATTCTTCAAATAGCTTTATATAATTCATTACCTTGGATTAGTTACTCTCGGACAAAGCAATTCAGGACTAGCATTATCTATCATTTCAGTTAAATGTGTATCCTTTACTACATATTGGCTTAACACAAGTTCTTGTTGTTCTTGTTCAATTGGAGTATTCCATACTCTTAAATTAGTAAAATCTGATTTACATGCCATAAGTTTCCAAGCATGATCATTCGATATGGAACTTTCGGATACAGTATTAGTTTGCTCAAATGCAAGTTGTAATTCGGCAGTTTGTGCTGGATTAATTGCACCAGTTTGTTCAGCTCTATTATAAATGAAAAGACTTAATTGTCTTGCTTCATTATTAACATTAATAACAAATGAATACCATTCATTAGCTAATAGTTGAAGTGATTGAGAACTTAAATCAAATTTATGATCGGTTCCATTAATATTAACTATAAACCAATTAAGAGTTTGTGTTATGCTAAATAAACGATCCGATGATGAATCATATACTAATGGTGTATTTGATGCTTCTTTATAAAATCTAGAAGTTCCAATTAGCCCAGAATCGATATACGGTGTCGCTAATGTAATATTAGTGGTACTTATAGCAAGAACTCTGTGTATTCCATTATAAGATGCAGTACCGGATATTACAATCCAGTCGCCTATGCTTATCGTCTGCCTAGGATCCGTTGGTAGTCCTGCTGTTTCAATTCTAGCATTTCCACCAAAATCGCTTATTCCTGTTATTAGTATGTTTTGACCTGTTGGATTTTGATACTTAGGTCTAAACCATGCAGTAAATGCACGGCTATCTGCGGTAGTCCAGCCTGTTTTATATCTGTATTCAAGAGTTTCTTGTCCTTCAGTCATCGACGAAAGATTATAATGATATTTAGAAATTATAGTCCATCTGTTGTAAACATTTTCTTCCTTAATTAATAATTTTTTATCTAATATACGACGTACATAGTCATTTGCTAATGTTCCAATAGTATTGTATTGATTTGGTTTACGAACATCTCGAAATTCTTCTTCTCGTTCTTTTCCAAACTCTTCTTCTACACTAGTTATTAAATCCTGTGTTTCTTCCTCAATATTTTTATCTGGAAATAATACAGCAGTTCTTTGTTGATATGTAACTAAACTTACTCGCCAATATGATCCACTATATAAAAAGTCATCGGCTTCAGCTATTGCATCAACTTCATACATTTTATTTAGGTATTGCTCAAAATAAAGATAGTCTCGCATCATTGGTTTTGTACCAACACCAAATACCCTTTCAAATGCTGACTTTACTATATGAATTTCAAATTGTACAGGAAAATCCATCATCATAGGATTAAACTGAATTTCCCTGGTTGGAAGTTCATTGTCAGGTACAAGTATTTTTACCTCACCAGTAGCTATAACATCAAAAAGAGTATATTCTTTTAATATTACATCTTTACTTCGTTGGTCTGCTGTAGTTTTGAAATATTTAACACAAAAGCCAAACATATCAGATACAACTGAACTCATTTGATTATAAGCCTGTGATGCTCTAGATAAGTCATATGGATTCCATGAACTACCACAACAATCTACTACTAAATTTTGAGCACCAGACATACATCCACTATCACCACATTCAAATTGAGGGATTTGACATATTATGCCACCAGTTGTAACTAATTCTAATGCTATAGATACAAATTCAAGAGTACAATCTCCGACTTGCTCATATTTATATTGGATCCAAAAAGGTTTGGTTGGATCTAACAAAAGATTCCTTAAATTATAATCATTAAGATCTACCCAATCTGAGTAGCTTACGCCATCAGTACCCCATCTAAATGTTTTAAGATAAAAACAACTAGTATCTTCGCCAATAGTCTCGTCAGTAAATCCTAATACTTCTACAACATCTTCATAAGGAAGTTGTAAAGATATTAGGATTGCATCACCATTCTCTGTAGTTTTAGTACCATCAACAGCCATTATGAATTAAGTTGTTTTATTTCATCATCATTGTTTTCGGCTCTAACACTTTCGCTTATTACATAAGAACCTACAAATGGAGTCAGTGCTGCAAAATAAGCACTTAACGCTATTAAATCATGCATATCTATAATACCCCATGTACCAACAGCAGACCATAATAAAATAGTAGCATAAGTTACCAATTCTCTTTTACTGGTTGGTCCACTCATAAAAATAGAGGTATCATTACTTTTACGGTAAGATTCGCCAAACATGTAACTCATAATAAATCCGGTTAATGATAAAAAATAAGCAGCAATATGATTAAAATCTGCTTCATATTTGAATCCTAATATTCCCATGAATATCCAAAGAAACATAACAATATAAGTCATGCATTCTCGTTTAGAATCACAACATCTTCTTAAAAAACTTTTCATAAGATATAAGACAATTTACTGTATATATCTAAGTAAATAAAAAAGTTAATTATTTAACGCCATTGACGTTATAGTAATATTCTATAAGTGGATCAGGCTCAGATTCTTGCCTAACAGATTCCTCGTATTTAAAATGTTCTAATTCACGCAAATGGTCTTCGTGCATGATTTGTTCATAGTTTTCAAGACTTCCGTATTCATAAATAATAGTAGCTAAATGTATTTCATTATTAATATCTTCAGTACTATACAAAATTGTTCAAATAATTTTACGTGTTTCATTGTATAAAATGTTTTTCAAATTATATATTCATTAATATGATGTATAATCAGTTTTAACCAAAAGCATAGGATTATCATTTTCTAGTTTAGGATCTATAATATCTAATATTTCTTTTGATTTATAATTACCTTCCATATCCATTAATACTAATGTTTCCATTAATACCAAAGCGGTCATATAAAAATAAGGTCGTCTATTTAAATATTTATTTTCCATTATACCAATTTCAATACACTTACGATTAAATTGATCTAAATCTTTACGTTCCATAAGTTGAGATAAATCAAATTGACCTTCTACAATATTAAATTGAAAGCTTACAAGTTCGCTATCATCGTATTTAATCAAACGAGTAAAATTCTTTGAAGTAGAAATCTTAAAGCTAATCCATTTTAGATTAGTTAATCTATTCATAATATCTACCAAAAAATATACACTATTAACATTAGCCTCTGTTGAATTTATAGACCATTTTTCAATTTCAGCTTTTAATCGAGGTGATGTATTTATAGCATCAATAAAATCATATACTGTTACCATATAATGATTTTTATTTTTATCTATAGAAAAATTAGTGCATTCTCGCTTTACTTTAGATATAATTTGGCTATCAATAGAATCAAATTTATATAAAATAAATTCTATATGTGATGGTATACTTAGTTCAAATGCGTCGGTCATCTGTAATTTGACTTTTTAATTTATCTATTACACTAATTACAGTTGACCTATCATATTTTAAAGCTTCATTAAATTCGCGCATACCAATTTCGTTTATTTGTAAATAAAAATCTAATGCTTGTTGGTCTGGTTCCCATTCTTTTTGTATTTTTTTCTTGGAAACTTTTGTGTAAATAAATCCAGGTACTCTATTGAATTTACTTGTAACCATGCGCCATGCTTCGGCTTGTCCTACTGGATCAGTCCTAAGCATATTAAAAAGCTGTGCTTGTGCCGGAAACTTAATAGACATAAATCTATTTAGCATAAAACTATTTTTAGATTTATCATAATTTTTAGTTTTATCCCATTGTACATCACTACCAAAAATTATTTTTATGTAATCGAATAACTTCATATTTATTTTAGAATAAATTACCTTTTTGTTTACGATCTGTGATAAAATTTAGACCATCATCACTATCTGTATCATCTTTAAAAATTGATGAATTTAACTTCATACTATTAGCTGATAAATATTCTGTATTTGCTAATATTTTTTTCATAGAAGTCATTTCATTCATTTTAGTATTCATTGAACTAATTCTAGATTCGATATGACCAAACATAGCTTCTAAAATACCATCTGGTATAGTTTTATTATTTAATATCATCAAATTAATATTGGTATTAATATTACTAATTATCTGATCTTGGCTCATATATTTTGCATTAACTACACGTATTAATATTTTAGCTAAATCATTAATATGTTCTGGTGAATGAAGATACATTGAATTTAATGCTCCGTGTTTTTTACGAAAATCTTCAACTACTAACAAAGCCTTACGTTCAGTTACACCATATGTTCTAGATTGACCCGATTTGCTATCTTTAGTATACCAATAAGCTGGAGCAACATTATCACCAGAATCACCAGTTAATACTTTAGTAAACATTACTTCAACTGGATCTACTTCAGTAACTGTAGATTTACCTTTAGTCGACATCAGATCAACTAATTGTTTAGATCGAGTACTTATTGATACACTAGATTTTAAAACTTCAAATATATCATTATTTGTATTTTCTTTTTTAATCCATTTATCATATCCAGGTGGAACATAAAGATTTTTGTGTACTGGTGAATACATTATACTATGTGCATCATTAGACTCATTTTTTGCTACTAATTGTAATAAATCTTTGTCACCTGTAAAGATTAACGTAGATTTACCATTAGCTAAGCACTCGGTGTTCCATGCATAAATTAAATCATCACCTTCCGCTCCATCTATTTGAGATATAACAACGCCATGTGACGCTAAAATATTTTTAAACTCACCTGTTGCTTTAGTAAAGTTATCCCAATTTAAATCTGAACTTTTTTTACGAGTACCCTTATAATCTGCATCAGGATAAAAGTCCTTTCGCCATGATCTAGAGTCTAATGTCCAAACTACATTATCAACAAATCCATCCGTTAACCTAAGTTGATATGCTAAATCAGTAGCTAATTTACGAACATACATTTCACGGTCTTTGTCAGTTCCTAATATTTCGGATCCCGTTTTACCAATTACATGTAAAGTTCTAAATAAAAAATAATTACCATCTATTATTAGTGTATATCCCATCTTATTTTTTAGCGTGTTCTACCATAATGTCCTGTTCCGCATCTCTCCATGATTCTGCAGTATTGCCGTTTTGTATAGCTACTTGATATACCTTTCTCATAATTTGACCTAGCGTATCATTATTTGGGAATTTTTTAATGGCCCAATCCATAAAAATTTTACTTAGTTTCATTCTTTTAATATTGATTGTAATTCATAAATACATCCTAACATAGAAATAACAGGATCAATTACATGTATACGCTGTGCTTGATATTTTGCAACAGTCACCACAATTTGTGGAATAAATGTAGTATAAGATTGTCTTTCTGTTTTAATAAACTCAATAAATTCAGCTCCTAATGATTGCAATACATTATCCGTATTATTAGAATAATTAGAGACCATATATTTATAATTTTCAACAGGATCTACATTATCTATTAATAAATCATAAACATCTTTATAAACAGAGCTGAATTTCTTTACATCTTCTACTGTTACTTGTTCTAGTCCTTGTGATTTAAATCCTTGCAATTGGTTTAACATATTTCGTAAATCTGGAAATTTACGTTTGGCTAATTCTACTGCAGCATATCTGTCTATATTAATATCTTCTTGTTTACAAATTTCTAATATTCTAACAATATATGCTTTAAGTATTTCATTTTCCTCGTCTTTACTAAAGTCAAAATCAATCATTTCAAATCTAGACTGTATAGGATCTGGTACTTTGTTTATATAATTGCAAGTAGCTACAAACCGCGCATTGACTGAAAACTGATCCATAGTTGCACGAAGTGCTTTGAAAAAGCCATCCGAAACACCATCAATCTCATCTAAAATAATAACTTTCATTTTACCAGGCTCATCCATAATACTTCGATTTGCACAGAAATCAGTAATTCTATTTCTAACAATATCGATACTAGTATCAGTAGAAGCATTGATATACATATAAGGATGATTAAAATGCTTTACAAGAGCCTTTGCTGCACTAGTTTTTCCAGTACCAGGGCTACCGTGTAAAAGTAAATGCTGGTATACACCCTTTTCTAATTTAGACCTTACTCTCTTAGGTGTAATTAAATCCTCAAGATTTTGAGGTCTATATTTTTCTGTAAGTAAAATGTTATTTATATTTTTCATGAGGATATTTAGTTGTTATATGAAAAAGCATTCATAAAGTTTAGATGAATAAATATGATATGATACCAAATAGAAAACCAAAAAGAGTAAAGATAAAACCGGCGTCATCATCTAATTCAAGAATACAAAAGTCTAATACAATTAGACGGCATGCCCGAAAATCATATTCTGCATCTACTACAGTAATACCTAAAAAAGTTAAGCCTTTGAGTATTAAAGAACAATCAAAACGACCTAAAGTATCTGCAGTACAACCAATTTTTCGTGGTAAGACGTGTTTTATAATAGGCGGTGGGCCATCTCTTTCTAAAATAGATTGGAACCGATTAGCCGGTAAAAATACTATTGCAATTAATAAAGCTTTTAAAAGTTACCCTAATGCCGATGTATTATATTGGACTGATAGCAGATTTTATTCTTGGTATAAAAATGAAATTGATCAATATAAAGGTATAAAATATGCAATAAGATTTAATGCTACTCAAAATGGAGAAGTTCAATTATTAAATAGAGGCATTAGATTCGGGTTAGAAACACGAGCTGACACATTAGCACATGGAAATAATAGTGGTTATGCCGCGATTAATTTAGCTTATCATTTAGGAGCTAACAAAATAGTTTTATTAGGATATGATATGGGAAATGTGGGTGGTAAAGGTCATTTCCATGAAGGTTATTCAGGTGCTCGGAAAACTAGTGATGAAATATATCAAAAGCAATTTATTCCAGGGTTTTCTTTTTTAGCTAATGAACTAAAAAAGAAAAATGTAGAAGTATGGAACGGTTGTTCTACAAGTAAACTTACAGTTTTTCCAAGAATCAGTTTAGAAAAAGCATTAAATATAAACTAGCGTCTAGTTTGCTTTTCGGTATAGTAATAATACCGTTGTTGATCATATTTTAATTGTAATCGACAATACTTAGTAAACTCTTTAGATGATTCTATTATACGCGAATCTATTACTTTATTAGTTTTGTTATGAGATTCTGAACACGTATCACATACAAAATTAGAAATAGATAAATTATCAGTTCGTGATTGTATAGGTATTTTACAAATAGCACAATTCCAATCTTCCCATTTAGAATCATCAATTACACATTCTAATGTAGTGAAATTATTTTGATATGGATTCCATGTAATAGATTCCTGGGTTTTACTTAATTCTTCCATATCTTCAGTACGAAAAATAATCTCGAATAATTGAGTATCACCTTTCATCCATTTAAAGTAATTGTTTTTCTTTAAAAGTTGTTGTTTGGTAATAGGTAAATTTTCTAGTAAAATTTCGTGTTTTCTAAATTTCTGTCCAGAATTACATTTAGTTACATTATAAAAAGATCTGCGACCTGGTTTCATTCACCATATAGTTTATCAGCTATTGGCTTTAATTTTTTTCTTAAAGCTTCTTCTTCTTTTTTAGATCTATCACGATCTTCTGTAGCCTGACTTATTTTATCTTTTATACTATTAACTTTTGATTCAGAAGATTTACCGGTATTAAGATTATCTTCGGCAACTTTAAGTTCTTTTTTAAGTTTATCTATATTTTCAGTTGCAGATTTTTGAATATTATCTTGATCTTTAATTTTAGATTCTAATTCATCAACTTGCTTATTTGCACTATCATCATTAGATTTATCGTCACTCTTATTATCTTTGGCACTATCTTTTAATTGTTGTTCTGTACTAGAAGCTGTAGTTTTCAGTTTTTTAAGTTTAGCCTTAAGTTCAGCTGTTTCTGTTGCATCAGCAGATTTAAGTGAAGTTTCGGCCGCAGAAATTTTAGCTTTAGTTCTTGCTAATTTAACAAGATTTTTGAGTGGTTCTGTTGTAGCTAAATCGTCCATTCGTTGTGAAACTGCGGTAGCTAAATCGGCCATGGCTTTCTTTTTTGCGGCTGTTGCTGCAGTTAATACTTCTTTTTGCTTAGGTTCTAATCCTTTTTGTTTTTTCTTTTCATATTCAATATCAGCTAATGCACTAGTTACAAGAGACTTCTGATATTTTTTAGCATTGTTTTTTATTTTTGCGTACTTAATAGGACTGCTTATAGCCGCTTTAAAACTTTCACAAATGCTATCTAAATCATCAGAAAATGTAATGTTTGCATTTTCTACCAATGAAAAATGTTCGAAGTTAAGGATAGGTTTCATAATATTGCTTATTTTATTATATATATCTTTAATAAAAAAAGGGACCCCAATGGGATCCCTTTTTAAAGAACTATTCTAATTTAAAAATTAGATGACATCAACACCAGTCAACTGAATGTCTAGTGTGTAGTACATAGTTTGTGGGTGGAAACCAGCTTCAACAAGTGCGAAACGTGTTTTAACCGCGATCTTAGGTGCCATAGTACCTTCAGCAATAGTCTCTACAGACTCAGCCATCAAGTAAGGCATGAAAACAAGACCTGGTGAGTTTCCGTCTCCCTTACGACCAATTGCGATCTTCAGGTCATTAAAGTCCCTGTTAGGATCAACATAAATAGTCACACCAGCAACTGCACCAATTGGGTAGAGTGATCCACCTGCTTGATTAACAGTATTTGATAGTGGGTAAGGAACGAATCCAGCTACATCTTGGATCGCAGTTGCCATCTTACCGCCAGTTACAGCGAAAGTAGCAGGTCCACGACGACCTCGAGTTGCGATCAAGTTACTACCAGCAAGAATCTTAGTAAGAATTCTTCGTTGTAAAGTACCTTGAGTTTCACCTCCAGATCCAACATTTACTGAAGTACCAGTTACCTGTCCAGCAACACCTACATTATCCAATCCTAGATTGAATGTTGCAGCAGCTCCTCCAGTTAAGTCGAATGCAGCAGAAAGAACAGTACCAGTAACGGCTTGAACTTGTACAGCATTAGTAACACCAAGACGGAAGATTCTGTCAAGGATAAGCTTGTTGATAGACTGAGTTAACTCATTTACCAATACAGCTTCTACTTGAGCAACAGCATCTATACCGAATTGCTTAAGATCCTGTACCTGCTCACGAGTAACAGCAGCAGCAACTTGATAAGTCATTGCAGCAACTGACTTGTTGAACAAGCTTAGTCCCATTACATTGTCTGGTGTAGACTCACCCATTCCTCTTGTGTACGGATCGATAGAATTGATACCTGACATTGGTGGGTTACCAGCACGATTGTTAACTTCAAAAGCATTTCCAGTGAATCCTGTGATATGGTCTTCAAGAGCTTTTACAAGCTCTGCACTACCATCCCATGCACCAGCATTACCAGTACAATCTGAATTATTCCAGAAAGCAACTCCATCAGCAATAGACAAGTAAATTGGCTCAGATGCATTTTCAGCACCTTGTGCATAAACTGCAGTAAGTCCTGCTCCACTTTGGTATCCTCTTACACGGAAAATTGGGTATCCATCAATTCGTGAAAGGCCTACAAAAGTAAGCTCGTATGCTGCAGTTGCAGCAACAGCCGAATTAGCATAGATAACTTGATCCACTGTGAAAGTGTCAGCTACACCTGTAGCATCAGTTACATTGGCTTTAATAAGCAATGGAGCAGCAGAAGAAGCAAGTCCTCCAGCAGCAGCATCAATACCACCAGCGTAAACAAAATCTAGGTAAGTAAGAACTCCCATTGGACCTTGCATTGGAACTACAGGAACAAGATCAAGACCTACTGTCTGAGCTGCAACTTGCATAGCAAGCGGAAGCAATGAGAATGGTCTATCACCAGATCCTGGTGTTTGGCCTGCAAATGCATCCAGTGTAGTAGGAGAATCCGGAAATGACGGAGCGCCCATTCCTAGAACATTCATGTTTGGGTTAAGGTGAACAGTATTATGAACACTCTCATTAAGGTTATGATAATGGCAATACTTAGACATCCAAGTAATCTTAGACTTTTCAGTAATACCAGTAGCTTCCTCAATGATAGGTGACCATGTTTTCTGTACCTCAGCCTCGTTAATAAGTTGATTAGCGTACATTTTAATTTTTGGTTTTTTTCGCTATATTTTTCTAATCGTACTGCCGTTTGCTTCTTAGCAGTTTAGATTATGAATTATATATCAAGTACTCAAAAACTTTTTTTTGAGCATAAAAAAAGGATCCCGTTATGAGATCCTTTTTTATTCGTTAATGTATAAAAGATATATTATAGTTTGTCAAATGCATCAACAACTTCTATGTCAAAACCTTCAAAATCTTCTGTATTTGTATCAATACCAAGTTCGTCATATCTTTTCCAAACTTGATTCCAATCTCTTTCTGAAGCTGATTGCGTTGCTTTTTTAATTGCAGACTGTAATTTTTTATCAGTCTTAATTAAGGCCAGTGCATCATCTTGTAGATCTTCATTAACTGAAGATTCAATAACTAGACTTGGATTCTTATTAATTAAGCTTTTCATTTCTTCTTCAGATAAAGAGGTGAAACCAAATTCACCAAACATTTTATCAGCTAATTTATCCGCTTTTTTCATGTCAATACATTTAGACATATCGTCAACATCTAAAGTAGCAAACCCAAATTCACCGTAAACGTCTTCAGCTTTCTTATTAAGTTTATCCCAAGCAGCTTCATTAACTGAAGATTCAAATTGATGTCCAACAATTTTAAGACCAGCTACTCCCGGAAAATATGAATCACCATCAGATGTTTCTATTCGGCCACTAGAGGCTGATTTGTGAGGTTCAGTAAAACCAACTACCG
>Ga0114918_10001868_pt1 | contig 18938 bp, 8 predicted proteins | sample LantaG_FD_87015 | JGI IMG/M metagenome (GOLD analysis project Ga0114918, IMG submission 87015) | Deep subsurface microbial communities from Baltic Sea to uncover new lineages of life (NeLLi) - Landsort_02402 metaG | ecosystem: Environmental > Aquatic > Marine > Oceanic > Sediment | place: Baltic... | reverse complement strand
GTGACGCACGAGGCCGAGCGCTGCTTGCTGCTGTTTTTTTTTTTTTTTTTTTTTTTTTAGATGGTTAGGGTGGGGGGGTGAGAGGGGAGGGAAAAAGAACCGAGGTCCCTCCGTTTGGCAGAACACCACCCCTCCACCCCCCCCCCCCACCCCCAAAAAAAAAAAAAAAAAAAAAAAAAACAGCAGCAAGCAGCGCTCGGCCTCGTGCGTCACCCTCGGCGAGCTCGCCCGCAGCGCCCTGCGCTCCGTTGCAGGGAGCGGGAGCGCCATCGCCGCCGCAGCAGCGGCTGCTGCTGCGGCGGCTTCTTCTTCTTCCTCTTCTTCTTCTGCGCCTTCCGCTCCTCCGCCGCTGCCGCGCGGCCGGGCCCCGTCCCCGAGGAGGCAGGAGCCTTCGCGGCCGGCGTCGCCGCTGCCGCTGGCTGCGGCGGCGGCGGCGACGGCATCAGATCGCCAGCGGCCGGTCACCTCCTCATCGCCCCCGCCTGCGCCCTCCTCCTCCTCCTCCTCCTCCGGCGGGCACGGAGCGCCCGAGGACGGCAGCGGCGATGGTGGCGACGGCGAGAACGGCGAAGACGAGGACGACACCGAGGGACACCTCCGCCCTCCTCCCTCTCCCCGAGGGTCCGACGAGGTGGACCCGGACGGCTGGGGCGACGGCGACGGGGCCGGGCTGGGCGGAGCGGGGAGCAGGAGGCTGACGGAGATGCGGCTGCTCCCCCTGCCCGCCTCCGTCGGGGGAGCGACTGCGGCAGGGGCAAAGGCGGCGGGAGCAAACGCTTCTTCTTCCTCCTCCTCCTCCTCGGCGCGCCCCGCGCCCCCTCCGCCGCTGCCGCCACTGCTGCTCAAGAGGCTGTCGAGGTACGGGATGCTCGCCGCGGTGGTCGCGAGCGGGAGCGGGAGCGCCCGCGCCTCTCCCTGGCCCTCTTCCTCCGCTGCGGCGCCCGCCGCCGGAGCCGAAAGAGCAGGAGCCGAAGGAGCCGCAGGGCTCGCCCCGCCGCCGCCGCCGCGCCGATGCCAGAGCATGCTCCCCCTCGCGACGCGCGCCGCGGTCGTCGCCGAGGCCGTCCCCGCGTTCGCGTTCGCGGGCGCTGCTGCAGCAGCTGCTGCGGCGGCTGCCGATTCTGCTCCACCGGTGCCGGCGGGGCCTGTGGCGGCCCCTCCGCCCGCCGCGGCTGCCGTCGTCGTCCCGCGAGAGGCGGCGGGAGACAGTGGCTGGCCCCTGCCGAGCACGCCCCCGAGGGAGAAAGCGGCGGCAGCAGCAGCGGCAGCAGCAGAAGCGGCAGCAGCAGAAGCGGCAGCAGTAGCGGCAGCTGCGGCGGCGGAAGAGGACGACAGCAAGGGCGGCTTCTTCCTCCGCGCCTCGACGCCGCCGCCGCCGCCTCGGGCGGGCGGCAGCGGGACCCCTCCCTCCACCCCGCCCCCCAGCCGCCGCCTCTCCGTCGCCGACGACGAGGACTGGCTGCACCACGGTGGCGGCGGCGGCGGCGGCGGCGGAGCGGGAAGCTCCGCGAGCAGTGCGCCGGCCTCGCCGGAGCCGCTCCGGCTCGGCGGGGTAGGGGGAGCAGCGGCCGGGTCGGCGCCGCTCTCCCCGGCGTCGCCGCTGGCGCCGCAGCGCCCCTCGCCGCCGCGCTCCCCGGTCCCCGGGAGGAGGTCTCCCTCGCTCGTGGCCTTGTTGGCCGCCGCGGGCTCGCCGCTGGAGAAGCAGCAGCAGGAGCTGTGGCGGCAGAAGGAGCGGCGCGCGAGGGCCGCGGCCGCGGCCGCGGCGGGCGTCTGCTGCCCCGACGACGACTCGGGGCTGGCGGCGACGGCGGCGACGTACCAACCTCCTCGCCCCGTTCTCTCCTCCTCGTCGTCATTCCCAGCGCCTCCCCTGCGGTCTATCGCCGCCGCCAAGGCCGCCGCCAATGCCGGCTCCTCCCTACTCTCCGAGCAAGGGAGCGGCGCCGGCGCCGGCGGCCGCGCCGCCGCTCCGGAGTGGGACCCGGCGGCGTGGCGGCGGCGGCGTGGCGTGCGGGGCGACGCGAGCGAGGACGAGGAGGAGGAGGAGGAGGAGGGAGGCGAGGGGCGAGGCGGAGGAGGGAGGAGGCCCTGGTCCGCCCCCTTCCCCTTCCCACCGCGGTCTCCCGCCGCCGATCCGTCCGACTGCAGTAGTGGCGGGGGAGGAGGAGGAGGAGGAGGCGCCATCGCGAGAGCGAAGAGGGCGCTCTTCGCGGCGTCGGTCGCCTGCCCGGAGCCGCTCTTCGAGGCGCACTCGTTCGCCGAGGGCGGCGGCGCGACGGCGCTGCTGGCCTTGGCCCGGAGCAGCGGCGGCGGCGGTAGCGGCAGCGGAGAGAGGGAAGACGGCTTCGTTGCTTCCGCCTCTTCGAGGGCCGGGGCGCTGAGCACGCTCGCGTTCCTGTGCTCCTCGGCGGGGGTAGCCGCCGAGGCCGTCGAGGCCGGCGTCGCCGCGGCGGCGGCCGAGGCTTTGCTCTGCGATCCTTCTCCTCCTCCTCCGTCTGCCGCCGCCGTTGCTGCTTCTTCGAGAGTCAGGGCCGCGGGCGCGAAGCTCTCCGCGGCCCTCTGCCGCAGGAGGGCCGGGAGGAGCAGCCTGGTCGCGGCGGGGGCGGCACGGTCGCTGGCGGCAGCGCTCGGGGCCGCCGCCGCGAGGACGAGGGGGGCGGCGACGGAAGCGGGAGCGCCGCCGCCGTCGCCGGCGTCGCTGTTGTTGGCGGGCGCCGAGCGCTCGGCCGTGGCCTCCTCCCTCAAGGCGGCCCGCGCCCTGCTCAGCTGCTCCTCCTCCTCTCCTTCTCCTTGTTCTTCTTCTCCCTCTTCTCCGAGTACGGAGGAGCAAGAGGAGGAGAGGGAGAGGCGGGAGAGGGCGGGGAGGGAAAGCCTCGTCGCCGCCGTCGTCTCCCTCGCCGAGGCGACGGCAACGGCGGCGGCGGTGGCGCAGAAAAACAGCAGCGATGCCGCCGCCGCCGCCCTCTCCCTCCGCCGCGCCGCGGATGCCCTGGCGGTGCTCTCGCCTCCCTCTCCCTCCGCCGCGTCTTCTTCCTCCGGGGCCGTCGTTAACGACCTGAGAGCGGCCCTCTGCCCCTCGCACTCGCAGGGAGGGGGAGGAAGGGAAGGAGGAGGGAGGGATCAAGGAGGAGGAGAGCGAGGGTCGGCGGCGGCAAAGGAGGGGGAGGCTGCGGCCTCTCGCCTCGTCAGGGTCCTTCGCCTCGCGACGGACGCTCTCGCTGAGGAGGGGGACTCTGTCGAGCTGGGGGGGCGGGAGGAGGTCTCCGCCGCGGCCTCCGCGCTCGCCGCGGCGGTGCTCGACGTCGCCGCCGCCGCGGCCGGCTGCGGCGAGTCGAGCGGCAGAGGCGCCAGCCACTTCTTCTCCCCGTCGAAGGCTGCGGCGGCTTCTTCTTCCCCTTCCTTCCCGTCGTCGGGAGAGGCCGCGGACTCGCTCGCCGACGCGGGAATCGTGCGGGAGCTGCTGCGCCTCGTGGCCTGCCGCGGGCGGGGGGCGGGACCGTGGCCCGGGCGGCAGCAGCGGCGGGCGCCGCCGGCGCCGGCCCCTCCCTCTCCTTCTTCTCCCCCCTCCTCGGCCTCGTTCTCGTTCGCGCCGCACCAGCAGGCGTTGACGACGCCCTCTTCGGAGGCTCCCGCAGTATTCTGTTCCGAGCCCAGGTCGGCGCTGGCCCTGCGCGCCGCGGCGGTCGCGGGGGCGATGGTGGGTTGTGTTTTCTTCCTTTCTTTTTTTTCTCGGCGGCGACACCGGCGCGAAAAAGGAAAGAAACTCAAGAACACTCTCTCACTCTCTCTTTCCATTTCTTTCTTCTCAAAAAAACACTTCCGCAAACAGGTCCACTCTGTCCCGGCCTTTACCGCGCTCGTCGGAGGAGGAGGAGGGGAAGAGGAGAGCTTCGGCGCGAGCGAGATGACGACGACGCTCTCATGTTCGCCTTCGCCTCCTTCGCCCTCGGCGACGGCGCTCCTCCTCTCCTGCCTCGACAGGGGAGCCCCGCCCGCTGCCACGGCCGGGGCTCTGTTCCTCATGCGGTGCCTCACGACGACGATATCCTCGCTGCCCCCCGCGGAGGCGGGAGGAGGAGGGGGAGGAGGAAATGCCGCTGCGGCGACCTCCGCGGGCGGCAGCTCCTCGAAGAGAGGGGCAGCGGCGGCAGCGGCGGCTCCGGCGGCGGGCAGAAAGTCCTCTGTCGCGCTCGTCGCGCGGGCCGCCCCGGGCCTCGCTCGCATCGCGGCCGAGGGCGGGAGGCCGGGAGGGGATGCGGGCGCCGGGGCCGCCGCCGCGGCGCTTCTGAGGCTCGCAGCTGCGACGAACAAGTGATTTCGTTTCTTTTATTTGCACTTCCAATTTTCTTTTTCTCTTCCTTCTAGGTCCCCTCGCGTCCCCGAAACAACAGAAATACCGATTTTGACACTCAATTTATAAAGAACGCGCGAGCGGCGCCCCTTGTATCAGCCCCTACCTCGCTCCCCCTCCTTTGTCCGAAAATGACGGAACGAAAAAGAGAAAGAAAAAATGCCGAACACCAAACTTCGAAATCACTAGAACAACAAAACACAACGACGACGAATTGATTGTTTTCTTTTTTTAACCGTTTCTGTTTGCACCCCTCTCTCCCCCCATGTCTCTCTCTTTCTCTGAACCTCTCTCTCCCTCTCCCACTCCGGATTTCGCCCTAAGTTGTTCGTAACTACTTGTACAGGAAAATGCAAAACGGGGGTAAAAAACAACTTTTTTCATTTCTTTTTGATCTCTTTTGCAACCCCCCCCTCTCCCCGCCCTCCCCGCCCTCCTCACTCTCCCCTCTCTCTTCACGCCGCGGCGGCCCCGCCGCCCGCGCCCGTCGCGCACCCGGCGACGAGCGCCGCCGCCTCGGCCCTCGAGGCAGCGACGATGGCGGGAGACGAGGAGCTCCGCCCCCCCTTCTCGCCGCCGGCGCCCCCGGCGGCGAGCTCCTTGAGGCCGCCGAGGGAGGGACGGGGCGGGGCGGCGGCGGCGGGGGCCGAGACCGCCGCGCCCCCTCCGCCCTCCTTGGGGGAGGCGGCCCCGGAGGCCCCGGCGGCGGCGGCGGAGGAGGGGGGGGAAGAAGGGGAGGGGACGCCGCCGGTCGCGACGATGCCCGCCATGAGCTCCTGCGACGCCCTGCCGAACCTGTCGGCCTCGGCGGCGGCGGCGGCGGCCTCCGCGGCGAGGGCCGGCCCCGGGCCGCCGGAGCCCGGGGCCCCCGCCGCCGCGGCCGCCTCCTCCTCCTGCTTCGCGTACCGGCCCTGCATCGTCGACAGCACCACCGTCCACCCGAACGAGACCGCGGCGACGTAGGGGATCCGCAGGTGCCGCGGCACGAACGCGAAGTTGACGAGCTGCGCGGGCACCCAGATCTTCCAGAGCGCCTTGCACGAGTCCTTGATCTCCCTCTTGTACTTGTCCGCGGCGCTGCGCATCGGCTTGCCCTCCACGAAGACCTTGAGGCCGTAGAAGAAGGGGAAGTAGAGCAGCGGGTGGTGGATGCCCTGGTCGAGGAAGACCTTGATCGGCGCGACGGCGGCGTGGCCGAAGCGCGCGGTCAGCGGCGCGCAGAGCTTGGTGAACTTGATGTTGTAGAGCCAGTACTGGAACCCGCCCTGGTGTTTTTTCGTTTTGTTTCGAGGTGTTCGAGAGAGACGGAGAGAGGGAGGGAGGGGAGAGAGCGAGAGTGGGCGAAAAGGAGGAGAGGAATGAACGAAGCAAGGGGAAAAAAAACAGGTGGAGAACGAAGGGAAACGCAGCGGGCCGCCGCTTTCTCCCTCTCTCCTGCTCTTCTCTGTCGCCTTCTTCTCTCTTCTTTTCCCTCGAACCCCTTTCGAAAAGCTCTTCAAGTCGCTCTCCGAGAAAAGCGGCAACTACTCACCAGATAGATGATCCCGAAGGTCGAGAAGGCGATGTGCCGGTGCCAGTCCATCTCTTCGCGGCGCTCGAGGACCTGGTTTTGGGTGTCGTTTTTTTTTTTTTTTTGAGAGAGGGAGAGGGGAGCGAAGGAGTGAGAGGGTGCAGAGAGAGGGTTTTCGGTCTCTCTGTCGAGGGTCTTCGGAAAAAAAATCGCTCCCGACGACGTTTGAGGTTTTTCCCCCACCCCTCTCGTCTCCCTCCCCCTTCTTCCCTCTGCGCGCCTCTGCTGCCCGTCCCTGGTGCGGCAATGCTCTCTGCTAACGTCCTCCTCTCGTCATCCGCAGAGAATGCGACGCTGCGACCGAGGAAAGCCCTTGGCGCGCCTCCTTCCCTTTTGATGATCACCGACAGATGCGTGCGTCGACGAGGGGCGTCGGTCGTCGAGCCTCGAGCGAGAGCAGCGTCAAAATCAAAAAACTCACCTTTTGCGCGAACAGGTCCGCGGCGGACGTCTTGAGCCCCGTCGTAATCACGGCCGTGATCACGGGCCGCTTCTTGGCCACGTCGGAGTACCAGTGGCCCGTGGCGACGAACGGCCTGGCGAGGGAGCGGGCGAGCGAGGCCATGATTTCAGGCGTCGATTTCGGTTTTCTTCTCGGCTCTCGACGGAAGAAAGAAGAGAGACTGAGTGCTCGCCTCTCTTCCGCTCTTTTGTCTTCCTTGCTCCCTCTAGGTCAAAGGGCGGAGTGTGGAGGAGCGTGTTCTGTTTAAGAGAGAGTGAGAGAAAAAAAGGAGGCGCACGGTGAGTGAGAAGCGATGGTGAAAAGAAAGAAGAGAGAGGAGCGCCGAAGGCGCGTCGACGCTTCTCAGCTCGCAACCGTTGTCGTCGTCGCGTTTTCTCTTCGCCACACCAAGGCGGGCGCTTTCTGGGGGATTTCCCCTGCCAGGCGCCTCTTAAGCCGGCTTGATTCTAGATGCGCGTAGGAAGAGGCCAAGAGAGGAGAGCGGCGGAGAGGAGAGGGGGCGTTTCTTCTTGTCTGTTTGCTCTCCTACTCCCATCGATGGTCGCTGCTATTTAAGAGAGAGAGAGAAAGAGAGATGCCCCTCGCTTCCTCGGGCGTCCTCTTTCTCGTACCTGGATACGCTCGAGGACTGGGAGAGGGACTCGAAAGAGGGAACCCTGCAGCGTTTCGCGGAACAAAGAGTGAGAGACCGAGCGGGGGAGAAGAAGAAAAAGAGGAAGTGGCCTCCGGATGCAAAAATTCGATTTTTCAATTTTTCAGTTTCTTCTCTCTCTCCTCGCTCTACTTCTTCACCGCCCCCGCTCCCTCTCCCAGACTCGCTTCGCCTCCGCCACCACCGCCTCCGTCGCCTCCCACAGCCGCCTCGCGAGCTCGTCGTCCCGCGCCTGGGCCGAGAGGAGCCAGTCTGCTCTTTTCCTTCCGTGGACGAAGGCGAAGCGAGGAGGGAGGCCAGCGGAGGAGGAGGGATCGGGGAAGACGTCGCCCTCGGCGGCGGTCGCGGCAAAGAGCGAGCTCGCCGCGCCGCTCGCCGCGCTCTGGCCCAGGGAGGCCGCGACCCCCGCCGCGACCGCGGAGAGCGCCGAGACCGCGGCGGCCCGCAGCGGCACCCAGCTGGGAACGGCCGAGGCCGCGGCGGAGAGGGCGAAGCCGCGCGCGAGCGGCGTGCGCACCAGGCCAGGGCTCGTCGCGGCGACCCAGAGGCAGGGCGCGGCCTCGTCGCCGCCTTGCTCTTCGCCGCCGCCGGCGCCGCCGCCGCCGCCGCCGCCGCCGGCGTCGTCGTCCTCCCGCTCCTCCTCCCCCTCTCCGCGCTGCCCCCTCCTTCGCGCTCGCCCGCCCGAGGGCGGGCCCGGGCCGCTCCTCCGCGCCAGCTCGCGGCAGAAGAGGACGTTGGCGAGCTTCGACCTCGAGTAGGACGCGAAGGGCGACGGCAGCCTCGGGGCGAGGGCCGCGAGCGTCTCCTCGCAATCGCCTCCTGCTCCTCCTCCTTCGCCACCGCCGCCGCCTTTCTCGAACTTGCCCGCGGCCGAAGCGCGCGACGAGACGGCGAGAACTCTGGCACCCTTCTTGATATCTCCATTTTCTAAGAGGCCCCGGATCAGAGCAAAGTGCCCGACGTGGTTGGTGGCCAAAGCGGCGTCGACGGAGTCGGGGGACCACCCTTCGGGGAAGGGCAGGGGAAGCGGGAGGAGAGGAGAAGAAGAAGAGGAAGAAGAAGAAGAAGAAGGAGACGTGACATCGGAAGGAGGAGGAGGAGAGGGTGAGATCCCTGCGTTCAGCACGATGCCGTCGAGTTTCTCCCCCTTTCCCTCCTTCTTCATCGCCTCGACGAATTCAAAGACGGAGCGCGGCGAGGAGAGGTCGAGCGGCAGGAGGGCCGCGCGGGCGCGAGCGGAAGGAGGAGGAGGAGGAAAAGAAGGGGAGGTCGAGGTCGAGGTCGAGGGTTTCGAGGTCGACGAGATCCGTTGCCGTCGATTGTTGATCTCGGCGACCGCGGCGTCGCACGCGTCTCTCTTTCTGCAGGCCAAAATCACATCGATGGAGTGATCGTTGACGAGGCCTGCGGCGATCTCGAGCCCCAAGCCTCGGTTCGCCCCGGTGACCAGGAAGACTTTGGACATTTTCGGGAAAAAGATTGAAGCAAGATCGTTTTTACAAGTTTTCATCGATTCGCACCGTTGACAAAGAAACACGATGATGTCGCGCCTCGCGCTTCCCCTCCTCCTGCTCCTGGCGATGAGCGGCCTCCTTCTGGCCGCTGTTGAGGCCTTCCAGATGCCCTCTCCCGTGGCCGAGGCAAAGGTATGATGAGATCAGCATGGTGGAGCCAGAGGAGAAGAAGGGGAAGACGAGGCGAGAATTCGATCGCCGATGCTCGTTTTTTCAACGCTCTCTTCCCTCGCCCTTTTTCCCTATGGGCCCCCAATTCCAATCCGCTTCTCCGTCGAGATCCTTGGAAAGAGTCTCACTCGCGTCGTTCCAAGGACGAGAGACCGGCAAAGCTCGCTCGCTGCTCGTCTCCTAGCGAAGTAAAAGCGGTGAAAAACATCGGCGCAGCGATCTCTCTCGCGCATCTTCCGGAGAGCTCTCTCTCTCTCCTTTTTTCCTCTCCCTCTCCCTCAACCCCGACCTCTCTCTTTTTCGAAACGTAATCTTCAGGGAGTCTGCTCCGACGTCAAGCACATCGCCTGCGAGGCCTGCGAGGCCCTGGCCCGCCACGCCTCAAGCCACGTCTCGGAGCTCCGCGAGGAAAAGAAGAAGAAAGAGGAGGTCAAAGAAGGCGACGAGAGCCCCCCTTCGTCGGCGTCGTCCTCGCGATTCAAAAGGGCTCCGCTCGCGAAAGGGACGCTGACGGAGGCCGAGATCCTCGACGCCGTCGAATCCATGGCCGACCCCGACTCTGACGCCGGCGAGTGGCTCTCCCACTTTGATCTGGAAATCGTCGACAAAAGGTTAAAATTAAAGGACGTGGGCGAGAGGGGCAAGTGCGGGTCGAGGTGCCGCACCGTCGCGATGGCCGCGGCCGACTGCCTCGCGGGAGCCGACACCGACCTCGCGGAGAGGCTCTGGCGCGGGGGCGCCGAAGCGGGGCCCGAGGAGGTCGCGAGGTGGCTGTGCAGGGAGGCGACGAGCGCGTGCGTCGACCCGCCTCCCCCGCTCCCCGCGGCGCGCGCCGCGGCGCTCGAGCGCGAGCTGCTCGCCGAGCCGTTCTCCCCCGAGAGCGCCGATGACGCTCAGCTCCGGCAGATGATGGCGTCGATGAAGCAGCAGGGGATGGGGGGGCAAATGTTCGACAGGCAGAGCGTGCTCAAGTCGCTCAAAGAGGACGACGACGACGACGACGGGGACGACGACGAGGAGGAAACGGAGGAGAAGGCGAAGGACGCGGCGGCGGAGGAGAACGTGAAGGCGACGCTGGCAGAGGTCATGGCGGCGGAAGAGGCCAAAAACAAAAGGGCGAAGAGCAGGGAAGGAGGAGAGACTCCTCCTTCTCCTTCTCCTTCCGCCGCTGCCTCCTCCTCCTCCTCCGACTATTCCGAAAGGGCGGAGAAGGCGAAGGCCGCGGCCAAGGAAGGGATCGCCGCGGCGAAAGGGTGGCTCTCTGCGAAGAGGGCCTCTCTCTTTGCCGCCTCTTCTTCTTCAGAGTCCAAGTCGTCGTCGTCGAAAGCGTCGACCGCCGAACTCTGAAAAAAAAAAAAAAAAAAGGTTCGAGATGGTCTTTTCTCTCCTCTCTTTTTTCTTCTCCGCTTTTCTCATTGTGTTGAGTCTTGCTGTCATTTCATTCGTCTTCACACTAGTAAAATAAAAGAGGAAAAACGAGAAAAGCAGAGGAAGAGAAGTGATATTTTTCTTTCTAGAATTCTTTATTTTCCTCCCTTCTCTATGTCTGCCTCCCAAACTCTTCAAACCAAAAATCCATCTCCGCTTCCCCCCCAGAAAGATCTCAAAAGAATCAAAACGAACAACTGATATCAAATAAATGAAATTGAAGCGTCACTTTAAGCGACGAGGGGCGTCTCGAGACCGTTGCCGCCGCTTCCCGCCGCCGCCGGCGGAGGAAGAGGGGGTCGAGAAGAAGGATGCTGCGCTGCCGCAGCAGCCGCGGAGGAAGAGGAGAACGCCGTCGCCTGCGGCCTCGTCGGGTCTGCCGCGGTGTTTGCGATAAACTGCTGCTGTTGCGGATGAGGAGGAGGAGACGAAGAAAAAGAAGAAGAAGAAGAAGAAGAAGAAGCTCCGCGGCGGCGGCGGCGCAGGAGGAGCTGCCAGGCGACGAAGGAGAGCAAGGCGAGCGCGGCGAGCCCGCCGACGGCGCCGCCGGCGACCGCGCCCGCGCCCGCCTTCCCCTTGACCGTCGTCCCGCTCCCGCCCCCGCCGCCGCCGCTCCCTCCCCCGCCTCCCCCGCCTCCCGAGGGGGGGGGCGAGGGCGGAGTCGGAGACGGAGAGAGCAGGGAGGGGTCGACCGCCCCCCCGTACGCCTCGACCGACAGCGCGGGGGACGGCCTGCCGTAGAAGCCGGCCGAGGGGAGCGCGAGCGCCGGCTGCGTCAGGAGCGCGACGATCTTCTGCAGCAGCAGCGCCGCCTGCGCTCCCTGGGCCCCCTCCAGGAACTCGACCGCGACGCCGACGAGCGCGTCGGACCCGGAGGCGCCCGTCCGGACGTCGAAGACGAAGAGGCGCTGGAGGAGGTGGCCCGGGTCGTACGGGAGCGGCGACAGGAAGAACGCGCGGAGGTCGGCCTCGAGCCTGGCGCGGCCCCCCGCCGCCTCGAAGGCCGCGGGGTCGGCGAACCCGTCGAAGAGCATGTAGAAGGCAATCTGAGGCGCCTGGGGGGACCCGTCGAAGGGCGGGGTGCCGCCGCCGACGACGAAGCCGCCCGCGGGCGAGGGGGGCACCCAGGGGGCGACGGAGGAGGGAGGGGGCGTCGCCGTCGGCGGCGGCGGCGGCGGCGGGGTGGACGCGGGGGTGCCGCTCCCCCCGCCGCCGCCTCCCCCGCCGCCTCCTCCTCCGCCTCCTCCGCCTCCCCCTCCGCCGCCGGGAGAGACGGGGTAGGTCACGACGACGAACGTGCCCGTGCTGCGCGTGAGGCAGAACGCGAGCCCCCCGCCCTCCCCGTCGAACGCCTCGAGCTCCCAGGTCGACGGCCCCGCCAGCCGCAGGCAGGCCCTGGCGTGGAGGGACGGGTCCGGCGGCGGCACGGGCGCCGCGGTGCCGTCGGGGAGCGTCGCCGAGGGGTCGGCGGCGAAGGGGAGGGCGAGGCGGGCGGGTGAGGCCCCCGCCGGCAGCGCCGAGAGCTCGCCGCCGCCCGGCGCGGGGTCGCGCAGCCACCACGAGAGCGCGCCCGAGAGCGCGCGCGCGTCGCTCCTGACCTCCCCGTCGACGTTCACGGGCTGGTTGGCGGCGAGCAGCAGCTGCGAGTCGAGCTGGAAGGCGAAGTTTGGGGACAGGAGCCCCGAGGAGCCGCAGGCGCCCGGCGCGGCGGCGAGGCAGGCCGCGGCGAGGTCGGGCGGCAGGACCAGGTAGGGGGACGCTGCCGCCGCCGCCGCCGCCGTCGCCGAGGAAGCCGTCGCTGCCGCCGGAGATGCTTGGAGGAGGTAGCGGCTGCGGGCGGCGGCGTTGCTGCTGCCGCTGCTGCTGCCGCTGCTGCTGCCGCTGCTGCTGCCGCTGCTGCTGCTGCTTCCCGAGGGAGGCGAGGCGGCGGCGGCGGCGGCGGCGGCGGGGGCGGGGGCGGGGTTGAGCTCGGCGAGCGCGGCGGCGGCGGCGGCCACCGACGACGACGAGGTGGGCGCCGCGACGAAGCGCCTCACGGGCAGAGCCTTCGAGGAGCGCCCGGCGGGCGCGCCTCCCCCGACGCTGACAGGGCCGACCGGCGCCGGAGAGCTCCCGCCGCCGCCGCTGCCGACGACGGCGCCGGAGAGCGCCGCGGCGGAGTCTACGGCGGCCAACGCGACGAAAAAGTCGGCGACGAGCTCGACGGCCGGCTCTCCCGGGGCCAGGCCGCGGCCGGCGGCGGTGATGAGGGCTCGTACGAGGTTCTGTTTTGATCATTCGGATGTGCGGTGGGGGATGAAAGGACAGGGAGCAATGAGGAGCGAGTTCTGTTTTCGAGTTTTCGTTTTCCTCTCTCAAACCCCGACTCCCCCGGGGGAAAAAATGAAAAGTAAAAACAAAAAAACTCGCCTCGAGCGCCGCGGCCTCCACCGCGGCCGCTGCCACCGCCTGCGGGCCTGTCCCCGCGCTCGACGCCAGCCTCCCGCGCTCCCGCAGCACGTTGGAGGCCACGCCGAGCAAATCGGCGAGGTCCGAGGGGGAGGCCGCGCCGGCCCCCCCCTCCCGGCCTCCTCCTGCGAGGGCCACCAGGGCGGCGGTCGCCGCCTGCATCGCGGCCAGGGAGATCTCCTGCGTCAGCAGGGTCTCCTGTTGGGCGTGTTTGTTTGATGGGAGGGAATCGATCTCGAGGGGGGGCGGGGGGGGGAGATTGAGAGCAAGGGAGGGGTGGCGCTGCTCTCGAAAGAGAGAAGGAAGGAAGCAAGGAAGAAAAAGGAGGGAGAAGTTGAAACTTTTCTTACCGTGCCCCCCCCGGCCCCGACTGGGCTCGTCAGCTCCTTCAGCAGAGACACCACCGCCAGCGCGTCCCCGGGACTCAGCGGCAGGGGCTGCGCAGAAGCGGAGCTTCCGCCGCCGATTCCGCCGCTGCCGACGAGCGCCCTCGCGAGCGAGAGGACGGCGCCCTGCTTCGCCGCGACCAGCGCGGCGCCGCCGGCGCCGTTGCCCCCCATGACGGGCGAGGAAACCACGATGGCCCTGACGGCCGCGACGAGCTCTGCCGGGTCGTTCGAGGCCGCGGCGGCGGCGAGCCTGGCCGAGAGCGAGGCGGCGGCGGCGGCGCCGTCGGCGAAGAAGCCGACGGGGACGGCCGCGACGGCGACGCGCGCCGTGGCGCAGGCCTCCGCGCCCGATCCCGCGTCGGAGGCGCAGGCGTAGACCGTCGTGTACCCGTCTGCCCCCGCTCCTCCCGCGGAGGCCGGGGGAGAAGGCGAAGGCGGCAGGGGGCCCAGGTCGAACGAGGCGGAGGGCCATCCCCTGATGCGGGGCTGGCGGGCGCCGTCGGCCGCGCGGACGACGCCGAACTCGAACGAGAGCGGCGGTTGGGGAGCTCCGGAGCTCGGAGAAGAGCCCTCCGCGGCAGCGATCCAGGGCCCCGTGGACAGCGTGAAGGAGGTAGCGAGGGCCGCGCCCGAGGCCGGGGTCACGACAAGGCAGGCAGCAGGGGGAGAAGCGGCGCAGGTGGGCCTTCGGGCGACGCGCACGACGGTGGACGCGGTGGAGGAGAGCGGAGCCGGCGCCGACGCCGAAGAAGGGCTGCTCGACGGCGACGAGAGCCGCGTCACCATGACCGAGAGCGTCAGCACGCTCCCATCCCTGAAGGTTGGATTGCCGGCTGCGTCGTACGGGTAGACCACGAGGACCCTCCCGGAGGCGCCGGAGACGGCGGAGGAGGCGGCGGAGGAGGTCGAGGCGGCGAGCGCGGAGGCGGCGGCGGAGCCGGCAGAGGAAGAAGTGGACGAGGAGGTCGCGTTGCCGCCACCGGCGCCGGCCGCCGACGCCGAAGCCATCGCCGGCCCGGCAGCCGAGGGCAGCAGCGCCGCAGGGCATCCCTCGCCCTGGCACGACCAGCGATAAGAGAGCCCCCGGGCCCGGTCCGCGGCGAGCGTCGCGGCGTCCGCGGCCTCGTACGACAGCCGGAGCGGCTCCGTCGGGGGGAACTCGGCGCCGATGCAGCCGCCGCCGCTCGACGCCGCCGCGCCGGAGCACCAGCGCTTGACGCTGCCGAGGGGTTTCAGAAGCCCCCCCGAAGCATCGTAGGGGACCAGCGTCAGCGACGGAGAGGCCGTCGCGGTCATCAACCCGCGGCGCGCCGAGACGCCGACCTCGACGAGCAGCGGCGGCGAAGACTGGGGTTCGACGAGCGACTTGGGCAGCCCGAGGGCCCAGGGGAGGAGCGTGAGCCTGCCCGCACCGTCGTCAAGGACCCCCGTAGGGTCTAGGTTGCATGGGTAGCTGACGTAGGAGGAGGAAAGGGAGGAAGCGGCAGAGACGGAGAGGGGGAACGGGACGAGGGCACGGCTCGTGGAAGAGGGGGAAGGAGAATCGTTTCCTGCGCCGCCAGCGAGGAGCGCCCTCCTCTTCCTCCTCCGCTCTTTCCCCTCCTCTTCGTCGTCTTCGGGAGAAGAAGAAAGCATCTGGCGGCGAACGAGGCGGCGGCGGCGGGCCGGCGTCGGCGTCGGCGTCGGCGTCGGCGTCGCCGTCGCCGTCGCCGTCGCCGTCGGTGCCGCCATCGGCGCCAGGACCGAGCAGCTCCAGTCGAACACCAAGGGCGGCCTCTGCGCCACGGGCACAAGCGCGTCGTCCGGGTCCACCGCCGCCGCGACGAACATCAGCGAGGGGACGTTGCCGCTGGCGGCGTCCGAGGCGGAGGCGACGACGGGAACGTCCCCGGCCGGCCCCGCGAGCGCGACCGACAGCGGCGCGGCCGTCGCGATGGCATCGACGTCGAGCACGGCGACGCTCGCGTCCTCGCCCGTGCGCGGGTCGACGGCGCTGCCCCCCGACAGCAGGACCTCTTCGAAGCGTGCGAGGAGGCGGAACGAGTAGGTTGACCCGGGGACGGCTCCGGGCACGGGGCCCGCGACGACGGCGGAAGAGGGGGCAGAAGAGAGCGCGCCGAGCGTCAGCTCCCTCGTCTTGCCGCCGCCCGGGGAGGCCTCGATCAGCCCTGGGGCGAGGCGGGCCCCCGCAGAGGAGGCGCCGCCTCCCACGCTGCGGTAGCCCCACGAGTATGTCACGGGGCTCCCGGGGCAGGTTGGCTCGAGCATCGGGCGGAGGCGCAGGGGCCCCCTCGAGGCGACGAAGCGGACGAAGGGGGCGGAGGGGGCGTCGCCGCCGGCCTCCTCGGCGCCGAAGAGCAGCAGCCGCGGCAGCGGGACGCTGGCCTTGCGCAGCTCGACTCGCGCCTTCCGCGTCTCTCCACCCGGTCCGGTCGCCCTCAGGACGAGCGTGTGCTCACCGGGGGCCAGCGAGGCGACGGCGTCGGCGGAGAGCGAGAGCGCGGCCCTGGCCGCGAAGGAGGTGCTGGCGGCGTTGGCGGCGGCGGCGGCGGCGACGAGCTCCGGCGCCGGCTCGGCGGCTCCCGCCGCCGCCTCGGCCCTCCATTCGATCGAGCTCGGCAGCCTGATCTCTACCCTCGAGGGCAGGGCGGACCACGACGCGCCCTCTTGGGAGGACGAAGAGGAGGCAGCACCAGAAGGGCAGCCGCGGCCGAGGGAGCGCGGCCCCGAGGCGGCCGGCCTCGGCGGCGCCGGCGCCCCGCCGACGACGAGCGGGGCGCCGTCGGCGGCGGCAAAGGCTTCGCCCGTGAGCGCGTCGACGACCGCCGGGCCCGAAGGCCCCGAGGCCGTCTGCTGCGGCCCCACGGAGATGGCGTCCCCGTGCCTGACGGATGCCGAGACGAGCAGCGAGATCCGCAGCGTGCGGGCGACGGTCGGCGGAGACGAGGAGAAGTCGACCTCGTCGGCGAGCGACAGCGCCGCCGCGTCGCCGGCGCCCTCGGCGGCGGCGACGACCCCGGCCGCGACCGCCGCCTCGGCGCTCCCGAAAAGCGCTGCGACGCTCGCCCCCGCGGTCAGCCGCGCCTCCCTGTCGAGTTCGAGGATCAAGACGGAATAGTCCGCCGAGAGCGTGGCGCGCAGGAAGCGCGGGACGCCAGCGAGCGAGCACCGGCCGAAGCACGGCGAAGACGAGATCTTCCGCAGAGCCGAGTTGCAGCCTCCGGTCGCGTTGCGGCACGCGCCCTCCGGCAGAGTCACGCAGGTGCCCCCCCCCCCGGCGGAACCGCAGACCGGGTCTCCGGGCCCAGAGCAGAGGACCCCGGCGCTGGTGGCGGCGGCGGCGGCTTGGGCCGCGGCGGCCGTGGAGCAGAAGTCGCGGCAGCCTCCCGCGCAGCGGACGATGGTCGCGCCCGTCGCGGCGTCGCAGGCGGCGAGCGGCGTGCAGAGCGAGGCCGGGAGCGGGGCGAGCGGCGGGAGGGCGAGGAGCGAGCCGAGCAGCGACGGGTCGAGCCCGGCGGCGTCGCAGGTGTCGGCGCTCGGGTCCGACGCCGGGGGGCAGTCCCCGTCGGAGAGGCAGGGCTTCCTCTGCTCGGGGAGGGAGGAGGAGGAGGGCGCCGGCGTCGGCGTCGGCGTCGGCGTCGGCGTCGTCGCCATCGTCGTCGCCAGCGGGAGAGACAGCGCCGGCGATGGCGGCGGGGAAGAGCAGAGGCCGAGGCCAAGCCCGGAGGCGCAGCCCGCGGGGCAGACCCTGCCCTCCCCTCCTCCTCCCCCGGCGGCGGCGGGATCGGGGAGGGGCAGCCTCGAGCAGACCGCGGCGGGCCTCGTGGCGACGGCCGGGTCGGCGCGGATCCCCGCGGCGAAGTCGCGGCAGGCGAAGAGCGCCGCGGCGGAGGGGGAGAAGGGCGGCGGCGGCGAGGAAGGAGGGAGCGAGGGGACCACGACGCCCGTCGCGGCGAGCCAAGAGCGGAGGCAGAGCTCGCTCGCGCTCTGCTGCAGGGCGTCCAGGCTCCGCTCGGAGAAGGCCCGGTCGAAGAGCCACTGCGGCTGCTGCTGCGGCGGGAAGGAGGCGGCCGGAGCCCCCCAGGGGCCGAGCGAGGAGCCCGAGGCCGAGCCCGAGGACGAGGCGGCCAGCGCCGCCGCCGCCAACGGCGAGAAGTCTGTCCCGAGGGGGGCGGCGGCGGCGGCGGCGGCGGCTGAGGAGGAGGCCCCGCCGCCGCCTTCGCCGCCGCCGCCGCCGCCGCCGCCGCCGCCCAGGGCCGCAGCGCAGCTCGCGCAGCTCCCGCAGCTCGAAGAGCACGTCTCGACCACGGCGCAGGAAGGCCTCGCCTCCTCCCCCGGCGACCTCGGCCCGCCGCAGCCGGCGACGCCGGCGAGCGAGCAGAGCGCGGCAGTTGCGGCGTCGACGCAGTAGCCGTCGTCGAAGGCGCCAACCTCGGTCTCCCCGCCGCCGTCGTCGGCGCTGTCGCCTCCGTATCCCCCGTTTCCCCCGTTTCCCCCGTAGCCTCCGTAGCCGCCGTACCCGCCGTACCCGCCGGAGCCTCCGTACCCGCCGGAGCCGCCGTCGCCGCCGCTGGAGACAGGCAGCAGCGGCCAGAGCGGCGCGCCGAGCGACCCGCGGCCCTTTTGCCAGACGCAGGCGCCGCCGACGGCCAGACACGCCTCCTTCCTGCCTCCGCCTCCGCTCCCCCCTCCCCTCGCGAAGTTGGCATCGGCGCAGAGGGACGCTGAGAGGCCCGCTGAGAGCACGGCGGCCGAGGAGGCCCACGGCGAGGAGGTGGCGAGGAGCGGCGGGGCCGCGACGCAGGCGCGGCGCGGCGCGCAGCCGGCGAGCGCGCCCCCCTCCCCCCCGCAGGCCTGCCCGAGCGGCCGCACCCCCTCGACGCCGAGCCGGGCGAACGGGGAGCCCTCCTCCACGGTCAGGCAGCACGAGGGCGGGAGCTGGAGCTCCGGGAAGAGCGAGGAGAAGGAGGAGGAGGAGGAGGGCGGCGGCGGCGGCGGGCGAGGAGCGGGGGAGCAGGCGCCGAGGAGCTCTGCGGGCCTGCCCCTCGCCAAGGCCCTGCCCGCGGCCGCCTCGGGGCCGCCCGCGAGGGCGGACGCCACGCAGAGCTCCTCGAGGCCGCCCCCTCCCGGAGAGGCGGAGGTGGAAGCGGAGGCGGAGCCTAGCCCGGCCGCCTGCGTGTGCGCCGAGACGGCGGCGACGCAGAGGTTCCCCTCGACGCTGGAGCAGGAGAGCGACGGCTCGGGGGCATCGGGGGCGTCGGCGGCGCCGGACGCGTCGCAGAGGCCGAGCGACGAGCACGCCGCGGCGGCGTCCCCCGGGAACTCTGCCGCGGCCGCGGCGACCCCCCCGCAGGCGAGGCGCAGCTGCCTCGCGTTGAGCCTGCCGGCCTCGCAGAGCAGCAGCGCGCGGCGCTGTGCCTGCCCGAGGAGCTCCTCGGCGGTCGCGGCGGTCGACGACGGAGAGGAGAGCAGGCCGCGGGCGGCCTCGGCGGCCCCGGCAAACGCGCGCTGCTCCAGCTCGAGGCAGGAGGCGCAGGCCAACGGATCGACGCCTCCCTCGCTTCCGCCGCCGGTCCCGCAGAACGACGAGCAAGCCATCGCCGCGGCGGCCCTCGGCGAGGCCCCCGAGCCCAGCGGGTCCGCCGGCGGCGCGGGGAGGAAGGCCGCGACGGCGGGAGCGCAGGCCTCGGAGGCCTCTTTGCGGAGCTCGCAGAGCGCCCGCTCCTCCTCGGCCTCCTCGGCGGGAAGCCCTCCCGTCCAGTCGCAGGAGCCGAGGGAGCAGGAGCCGGTGGGCTCGCAGAGCGGGTCGAGGGCGCAGTCGAGCTGTTGTTTCGGGTGACGGTTTTTTATGTGTTTTTCGGAGAGAAAGAGAGAGCTTTTTTTATAAGCCGGGGGTTTTTTTTTGCGGGGGGGGGGGGGGGGGGGGGGGGGGGGGGGGGGGGGGGGGGGGGG